>Ga0164318_10006718_pt1 | contig 11135 bp, 8 predicted proteins | sample GuaBasSedimGuay9_FD_113734 | JGI IMG/M metagenome (GOLD analysis project Ga0164318, IMG submission 113734) | Subseafloor sediment microbial communities from Guaymas Basin, Gulf of California, Mexico - Guay9, Core 4571-4, 0-3 cm | ecosystem: Environmental > Aquatic > Marine > Hydrothermal vents >... | reverse complement strand
TCACTGCGATAGCCCCATTCGCATTGGCACTCACCGCATTGGCCATAGGTGCGTTCATGGTACAATGGCTGATGGGACACTACTATAATCGTGAGATTGCTTGGGCAATCGAACGATACTGGCAAGAGAACCCACATCTTCTCAAGAGAGAAAAGGAGGCGCTGAAGAAGTGGGTTCAGCGCCTAATCGTTCATGCTCGGTTCCGTCTAAAGAAGGAGGGCGAACTCCCCGAGAAGAATCCCATCAAGTTCTTCAATAATGACTATGAGGGGATTATAGTGAAGGCGGAGCCCAACTGGTACAGAAAACACTATGTCGTCCAGATAAGGATGTAGACGGCAGGCCTGTGCTAACACAGGTCGCTGTCATTGACACGTGACGGGGTGGCCCCGCTGGCCGCTTTCGTCTTGAGGAAATTGAAGAGGACCCATTGGAGGGACCCCGGGCGGTTTCGTCGACTGGAGAATACGGTGGCATCTTCGAGCTTACCCCATCATAGACTACAATTCGACGCGACCAGCAGTGGCCTTCCCGTCTTCAAGTGTAATGATGAAACCCTTCAGGATTCCCTCCCGGTATTCCGATCCCGGATTAACACACAGTGTCCTTCCAATATACGTGAATCCCACAGACTCATGGATGTGGCCGTGCATGCCCACCAGTGGTTGGTACTTCTCGATGACCTCTCTCACCGCGTGGCTACCGACAGGCTCTGACAATGAGAACCCACCAGCGTACTGAATCTTGTGATCCTTCAGCTGGGGCGCCACGTCAAGTGTGGATCCGTAGGGAGGTGCGTGAAAATTGCACAGTAGGTTCTCGTAGTCATTCTCCGTGACCCGTGCAAACTCTTCCTCAAGCTTCTCCTTGAGTTCCTCCTCGCTGCACTCTCGGTGAGTGTTCCAGGGGGTTGAGTTTACCCACTCCATGCTTATCATCTTGTGGTGAGGAGTTACCTCAACAACGCGTTTCAGTGGGTAGATTACTCGCTCATGGTTCTTTATGACATCATCAATGGCCCACGAGTCATCATTCCCCGGGTTGACCACGATGACGGTCTCCTTAGGTACCTTCTCGACCGCCATGTCGAGCCACTTCTGGAGTCGTTCGATCATGAGCTTGTCGAAGAGAGCCTGAACCTTCTTCTTGTCCTCACGCAGTTCCGCGAGCTCATCGGGAGTGAGAATCACGGGATAGAAACCCTCTGTTTCGGTGAACTCTATGAACCTGTCAAGATCCTTTTTCTTCTTGAAGGTCTTCTTTCGACCGTAGGGCTGAGCATACCACCTGTTCTCTTTCTCTTGAACAATAGGCATGATTGCCTTTCCGGTTAGGTCGCCGCACATCATCGCTACGTCGACCTTGAAGACCTCGGGGGCTCTACACATCTTCTCCCAAGTCTTGGTGCTTCCGTGTGGGTCACAGGCGTGAAAGATCTTGATTGCCATGGAATCATCAACTCATACGGAGCTTTTCAATTCGAGGTTAATAGTTTAGCGGTTGGGTCTTTAACACAAGTATAAGAAATTGTCTGATTTACGTAAGGTATTAAAGAGCGAGTGGACCAACAGCACAAGTTGAACGGGGTGTTCTTCAATGCCCGGCAAGTACGGTGACATTCTAGAGAACTACCAGGATGAAGCTCTGCGGATTGTCAGAGCAGCAGAAGACAACGGGATTCCGTTGAGAATTGTGGGATGTTTGGCCTTCAGGATCAAGTGCCCAGAGTTTGTCGAACTTCACAAGAGCATGGACCGGGTGGTGACTGATATTGACTTTGTGGGGTACTACAAGCACCACAGAAAGGTCATCAACCTCTTCCGTGACGACTTGGGGTACAAGTGGGTCCCACCAGGGTTTGCCCGGGCGTCTACCCTGCGCGACTTGTTCGTCAACCCGTCGACTGGCTTCAAGATAGATGTCTTCTACGACCATCTCGACTTCTGCCATCTAATACGATTCGACAAGGACAAGCGGCTGGACGTTGATTCTCCAACGATTCCGCTGGCCGAACTATTCCTTGAGAAGACGCAGATTGTCGAGATAAATGCCAAGGACTTCAAAGATCTTGTGATTCTCTTTCTCAAGTATGACGTGAGCCAGGATGATGATGATTCTATGATCAATGGGAAGAGAATTGCAAAGATTCTCAGCGACGACTGGGGCTTCTACTACACTGTGACAACGAACATGGACAAGTTCCTCGAGTTTGTCAAGGGCTTGGACAAGATTGACGACGAACAAAGGGATCTCATTGTGTCGCGCGTGACCAAGCTGCGCCAGTTGATTGAGGATGAGCCCAAGTCGAGGGGCTGGAAACGCAGGGCCAAGATTGGCACGAAGAAGCGTTGGTACAAGATCGTTCACACTATGGATGAGATTACCAGAGCGGAGTAGGTTCTGTTCAGTCAACAATCAGCGAGGAATCGAAGATGAAGCTCTCCAAGACCGATGCGTACGATATGCTTACCGGTGTTGGTATCCTGGGGACCGGCGGCGGAGGTGACCCCGTAGGGTTTGGACGGCCTATGGTCGATTGGGACTACGACCGTGGACGCGTCTACGAGATAACTGATCCTGACGAGATTGATGATGATGCCTTCATTATCTGTGGAGGATACATGGGGTCTGTCAAGGCATTCGAGAACATTGGCGACATGCTTGAAACTTGGGAGAAGAGATACGAGCTGTACGAGGCGATGAGAATCACTGAGAAGATCACCGGCAAGAAGGTGGACCACCTCGTACCGTTCGAACTCGGCGGCACCAATACGACCGTCATGCTGTCCCTTGCCGCGCGGGCCGGGATCACGACCGTAGACGGTGATGGTCTAGGCCGTTCGGCGCCGGAAACCCAGATGATATCCTTTGTTGGCTACGGAATCGAGCTCTGTCCTATGCCTGTAGTGACCAAAGGCGGGTCTGTGGTAGTAGTCGAAAAGACCAGCAGTCCTGCGCTAGCCGACGAGATTGGGAGATTCGCTGTTGTGAACGATGGCGGTGCAGGTGCCAACAACCACTACTACCAGACTGGAGCGCAGCTGAAGAGAGCTGTGATACCTCGCAGTATCTCGAAGTCCATCGAGCTTGGACGTGCTATACGCGACGCGAACGAGAGTGGGGCCTCACCAGTGGATGCATTTCTAGATGTCATGAAGGGAAAGCTACTGGCGACAGGGAGTATCGTTGACATCAAGGGCGAGGACCGCGCAGGCCACTGGCATGTCGTCGTGACGATTGAAAGCCAGGATGTGAGCGGCAAGCTCGAAATAGTGGTGAAGAACGAGTACATGATGCTCCTATGTGACAGCCGCCCAGTGGTGATGTTTCCTGACCTGGTCTGTCTGTTGGACCCGAAGACCGGCCACGGTCTCATGAGCGCGAGTCTGAAAGAGGGGATGCCTGTGGCAGTTGCTGCTGTCGCCGCGCACGAACGATTGCGATACGCGGCAAGCACCGAGGTGGGCAAGAAGGCTTTCTCCCCCGCTAGATACGGGCATCCAGAGCTTGAGTATCTTCCCATGGAAGAGATACTCGGCAATCTGCACTAGACCGGAGGTCCACGGTCTCTCAGCGAGTAGGTGGTCCTGTTGCGACGCATCGCGTTGATTGGAGCAACTGGCTTGGACTGGCTACAGGACCCCAGAAAGCGAGAATTCGTGGACCAGACAGCACCCTCTGGGTACAGCATAGTTTCATACATGCCGCGCTACGGCACACACTCTGTTGAATCGTTAGTGGACGAGGCGTACAATGCCCCCTACATCTTAGAACAGGTGGTTCGTGCCTCCAAGGACCGCGTGGATGCCATTCTCATCGATTGTGCGTGTGACCCGGCGTTGGATGCAGCGCGAGAAGTCACGGAGATTCCTGTCGTGGGAATGCTGAGGTCCGCTCTGCACATTGCACTCACCCTTGGCCGAACCTTCGGAATCATCACGCTTCAGGGCGAGTCGCTGGTTCGGTGTTTCGAGCACCGCGTTCGTGCTGAGGGTATGGCACAGTTCTGCCGCGCCGTCGAGTTCTTCCAGATGCCTGTACTCGACATTGCCAAGTATCCAGAGAGGGCTCAGTCCGAACTGCTCAAGTCCTGCAAAGACTTGGTCGAGAAACATCGTGCGGACGTAGTGGTGCTCGGCTGCACGGGTCTCTCTCATTACATAGACCTGGACGAACTGATGCGCCACTCTGGTGCTCCGGTCATCGACCCATATCTCGCGGGCTTGTGGACTGCAGTCACCTATGTTGAGATGGGCGTGGCTCACAGTCGTGTGGCCTACCCGCCGCCTCCAAAGAAGGAGATCACAGAGCCTGATGTCCTCACCGGCTCATTTGATGATATCCTAAAGTGCGACTAGCTCTGTTTCTGACTCCTCAGCAGCCACGAAACAATGATGAGACATGTTGATGCAAACAGGCACGTAGCCAAGTACGGGAGGTTGAGCGCGTACTCTGCAATCCACCCTCCGAAGATTGGGCCGACAAAGAAGCCGATGCCTGCCAGGCTCTCGATTAGTCCTGCGTGTTCACCCTTTTCGCTCTCGGTCGCAGATACCACAATGTAGAGACTAGATATGTATGCAAAACCGACTCCCAATCCCGAGAAGATCATTGCCGCGTATAGCAGAACGAGGCCGGTAGTCGCGTACACGACTCCTAGCGAACCAGCGATGAGGAGGATGCCCGTGATCATGACGGAGTCCATCTTCTCCTTTGGTACTCTTGTGGAACCGTAGAATCCCAGCGTTCTGAACGAGTTCCAAACAACAAGGAGGTATCCGAAGTCTTCAGCGCCCAGACCCGGTTGGGCATCGATGTAGCTTGGGAAGAGACCTAGGATTACGGTGGAGGTGAATCCGAAGAGCGCCATCGAGAGGTAGCTAGCTATGAAACGCCGGCTCGTCTTATGGCTCCCCTGCGGCTTGATTCTGGCCGATTCCACAGGCTCAGTGGCTTGAACACGTACAGGGCGGCCTCCTTTCACGAGCCCGGCAATCAACAGGAGTGATACGAGTTCTATCAGTAGGACGACGTAGATGCTGGTCACGTTACCAAAGTTGGTGCTCATGAAGGCAATGAGGAACGGACTTAGTATCATGCCGGAACTCCATGAGACCGAAAAGTTGCCCAGTACGACGCTCTGCGCGTCGGGCTTCATCTCTGCCACAAGTGCCTCCACTGTGGGATAGAAGAGACCGAATACGACACCTTCCACGGCTCTTATGGCAACTATCAGTTCTGGGGTCACAAAGGGTTGAGGATAGATGGTGAGCAGAACTACGTAGCAGAGCGTGGCCAGAAGAAGCGTATTGCGGCGTCCTATCCTGTCGGAAACTCTCCCGCCCAAGTATGGCGAGAACATGTATACGAGCCCGAACGAGCCCATGGCCCATCCGATAATGTAGGGGCTTCCGCCCAGTATTCCGGCGTACCACGGCGCAAAAATCTCTGTTGTTCCCAGGCTGAATGTTGCAATGAAGGTCAGAAGGTAGCCGACCTGACGTGATCTCTTTCTTGCGGACTCAGATGCGGGAGGGGTTTCCATGTTGAGGTCTCTCCGTGTTGTGTGTGACAGGTCTATCCTGTCAGTGCCGGCACAATCTCAGACGCTATCGTCTTGACCGTCTGGATGACATCTGTGCCTGGGACGGGAAACATCACGGGCGTGTGCGCGCCTGCCTCAACAATCGCCCGTACCTGCTTGATGCACGACTCGACACCGCCAACGACGCCAAGTGTCTGCACCATTTCGTCCGTGATGAGCCCCTCGACATCCCCTCCCTCTTCGGCAGCCTTCTTCATCTCTAACGTTGTTTCCGGCTTGATACCCGCGTGAGCCATGAGCGGGCCGCCGGGTTGGGAGTGAGGCAGGTACAGTGCCATGAATTTCCTTGCCGTATTCAAAGCCCGGTCGAGATCCTCATCTATCACCATAGGCAGGTACGACACCATCTCGAAATCGTCAAGGTTCCTTCCACTCTTTTCCGCGCCCTTGCGTACTCTCTCCCAAGCGAACTTCACGTAGTCAGGAGTGTTGAAAATCGACAGAATGGCCCCATCGCCAATCTCTCCGGCGAGAGCTAGGCCCATCTTTCCCTCGAACGCCAGATAGATTGGGACATGAGTGCGGACTGGCTTGAAAATCAACTGGATGTCCCGGGCAATGAAGAACTTGTCCTCATGGCTGACCTTGTCACCTGTCATGATCTTCCTCACAAGTCCCACGCATGCTCGTGTTCGCGAGAGCGGCTTCTTGACATCGTAGCCCATTTGCCACATCCAGTGCGGCACTCCTGAGCCAAGTCCGAATATCGCCCTGCCGCCGCACAACTCGTCAACTGTTGCGAACTCCATTGCAATGAGCGCTGGATGACGCGTATACGGGTTGATCACACCGAGGCCTATGCGAATCTTCTCGGTGGCAACGGAGGCCGCGGCCAGATATGGTATTCCACCCCGGAAGAAGTAGTCTTCTGCAAACCAGACCGAGCCTAGTCCCAGTTTCTCCGCTTCTCTCGCGAGCCTCACAGCCTCAGTCACTGGGAATACGCCTGTCATCGCGACTCCGAATTCTCTGAAACCTTCCAACATTCCTCTCCCCACAAGTCTTGTTGTATTTGGTGGGAGGGGTTTTCCCCTCCCGATTGTCCTCTATTGTCTATGGCAGCTTTCCTAGCTTCTCAAGATAATCCGCCACATCTTTCAACCCAAGCTTCTCGTAGGTTGAACGGTATGGCCAACTTGTCTTGAGATCCCACTCGTGGAGCGTGTAGTACTCGTCAAGCATTTTGTTGAGCTCTTCTGGCGAGTTGGTCGCACCCTTGAGAGGTCCGGAGGCTGCACCCTCATGCATCAGGCGCCACGGAAGGTTGTCATGCTCACGGGTCGCTCCTCTGGTGATGTTGAATGCCTTCTCCAGTGTGCAGACTCTACGACCCGTCATCATGAGTTCGTCCTCTGTCATCTTGATTCCCGTGGCGGCCTCATAGAGCCGGGCCATGTTGTCGGGATTGACGCCGTACGCGGCCGTCGATGTGAACACACAGAACCCGAGCGCCTCGCTGATCTCATAACAATCCTCATGCCATACCACTATCTCTGCTCTCTTCTCGGTGCTGTGGGGAGTGGCGTACTTCTTGTCGCCAGTTATCTTCTCAATGAGTTCGATGGCCTCCGGACTTGCACCGAACTCGGCGAAGGTTTCAGTCATTAGGTGGTCGTTTCCTCGTGGGTTCACTGCAAAGGCGAGGGCATAGGCCTTCGCCGAACGGGTTTCCACGTTAGACTGTTCAAGTCCCTTGGCGTTGATCAACGCCCATTTGTAGGACTCCTTGTCCACCTTCTTGACTGCTTCTTTGAGTCCTCCAGAGAGGAGCTCTCCCAAGTTCCCCTTTCGGTATGCAATTGCCTCTATGATTTTCAAGAGCGAGTCGAGGTCACCCCATTTGGGCTTGATTCCATCTGTATCCTTGTCCGTGAGAACACCGCGTTCATAGCTCTCAATGACCCACTGGGATATCGCACCTGCAGAGATGGTATCGAGACCAAGCCTGTTACACATCTCGTTTGCGACGATCACGGCCTCTGTGTCAATCAACTCGGGGCCATTGCCCAAGGCCCCAAAGGTTTCGTATTCAGGTCCGCCGCTGGCAGTGCCGGCATAGGGCCCCTCGTCAATCCTAGTGTACCTGTGGCACCCAATCGTGCAAGCAAAGCAGGCTACCCTCCGTTTCAAGTAGCCTTTCTCCACAAGTGCTTGGCCTGTGATTGGATATACATTCTCACGATATCCAATCTGCCAGTTTCTTCCCGGGAACGCGTGCAATTCATTGACGCCAGCGATTGAACCAGAGGTCCCGTAGTCGTGAAGCGATTGCGCACCGCTATCTGCCTTGAGGAGTTCCCTCATCTCCTTGGCGACCTCTGCGAACCTCTCGGGATCCTTCACCCTGACGGGCTTGGTACCCCTCACAACGATGGCCTTTAGCTTCTTATGCCCCATCACGGCGGCCCCTCCACCGCGACCCGCCGCGTGGTAGACCGATGTATGAATCGAAGCAGCACGCACCAGTTTCTCCCCAGCTGGACCAATGCATAGGACTCTGTAGTCCTCGCCGTGCCGCTTCTTCAGAGTGGTGTCTGTCTTGACTATGTCCTTGCCCCACAGATCCTCTGCACTCAGTACCTCGACATGGTCGTTATCAATGTGGATATATGTGGGCTTTTCAGCAGTGCCGTGAACAACAAGGTGGTCGTAGCCCGCGTACTTTAGCTCGGCACCCCAGTGCCCACCACTGTTGGACTTCAAATAGAAACCAGTTGTTGCCCCTACCGTCGTGACAGATGTCCGACCCGAGCACGGGGCAGTGGTGCCAGACAGAGCGCCTGGTCCGTAGATGATGATGTTTCTTGGGTCATCCCATGTTATGTCGGAATCCCGACAGTAGTCCCACAGGATCCTCGCATTGATGCCTCTGGATCCGACATAGAGCCGTCTCCATTCCTCTGGCAGGTCCTGAGTCCAAATCCTACCATCAGAGAGATCCACATGCAGAATCTTCCCCATATGACCATACATCATACCGCGACCTCCTTCCCTACTTCCTTGTAGAGTGCCATTCGCTTCGACCTGAGCTGCTTCTTTTTCTCCAACATCTCATCAGAGTACTCCACCCACTCAAGTGCTCCTGGCACGCAGTGTTCCACGCAATAGGGCTGACCGCCACACAAGTCACAGATCATCGCGATACCCGTTTCGGGGTGGAACTGGATGCCGTGATAGGGACACGCATCGGCACACAGACCACATCCGGTGCAAAGTTCTTCATCCACATGGATGATTCCGGTATCGTTATCTCTTGAAAGTGCACCCTCAGGACACGCCTCGACACACGGGTGTGGCTCACACTGTTCACATAGCAATTGCAGTCCTATAGCAATGTCCTCCCGCTTGTAGATCTTGATCCTACTGCGATGGGGGTCAAAGAGACCCTCCTTGGTGAGTGAACATGCGAGAGAGCACTGCTTGCATCCCGTACACTTATCCACATCCACAAGCAACAACATTCTCATCCGTCTACCGACCTCATAAGTTGTCTTTAAGATATGGGCATTGTATGCTTTACGTACATTTTAATCTAGCCCCTTGCGCGGAGGCGCTATTTCCGGCGTTTCTGACCATTGAGTTTGAATACGTGTCTTCAGTACAACTCTTGAATCTTGAAGTAGTTTAAATCAGGGAATCTGTGTCAGACCTTGGGCGTGGCAAGGTGGTCCCGCGTGTGACCCGCAATCCAGCTTGGTCTTAAAGGAAGGGCACCCGGTGTGGTCGCGTTCTGAGAAACGCTTTTATTGCCCTCAAAGGTTCGGGCCGGCCTAGACAAAGACCGGCCCAGTCAAGAATTGGCCTATCGAGAGTGACATCGGATGAATAGAACAAGTAGAGCAGTCGCCTTTGTCATACTAACACTGGTGCTTGCTGGAACCCTCAGCCCGGTCTTTCTAACCAATGACCGGACAGTCGTAGTGCGGCCAATCGAGAGGCGTCAAGATCCTGCAGCTACCGTGCTGAACGTGGAGATTCAAGTGTTCAACAATCTGCAGGAATTCAATGACGATGACTTTCGGTTCAAGGTCCTGAACGGGAGCTATGAGATTCGCGATGCCAATGTATCCCTCTACAACAAGACATCAGGTGAGATGTACGCGTCGAAGCTGACTATTGGTGATGGGACGGCAGTATTCATCGATGTGCCTGCAGGAACCTACACATGGAATGTGACTTGGGCTGAGGCTCCCGGTGTCTACAAGACGGGCGAAATAGTTTCAGACGGCCCCGATGTCACAGTCAACTGGCAGGTTGGCAACCTTGACGGCCAGAACAACAATGACGACTTCTACGCGACGGTTGTGGACGTCTCCGATAATCCCGCACAGGGCCTCAACTTCTCGATTCATTTCCGCAGTAACAATTCAGTCTACATCCAGACCATTCTGGGTGAAGATGGAGTCGCCAATTTCACTAATATCCCTGACGGGAACTATACTTGGAAAGTCACCGTTGTGAGTGGCACGTACGCAGGCGTTGTCATTGCAGAGGGCAACTTTACTTGTGATGGCACTCCCGCACTGGTCCATTCAATAATCGGGCCATTCTTTGGAGATCCTGATTACTATGACCTTGAGGTCTTTGTCTACTATGAGGGAACCGAAGACCCCGTCCAGGGAGCATTGGTGAATCTTACCTATTTCAACGGTACTGAGATTGAGTCCAAGACCACTTCTGCCAATGGAACTGTGCTATTCCTCGATTTACCTGTTGCAGCTATTAACTGGACTGTGACGTTCGGCAGCCCCCCTCAGATGATTGCTGAGGGTTTCAAGAACCTCACCCTTGCCTCAGCCGACGTTCGCAGTCCTGTGATTGTCGGCCCGGGTGACGTGGAGTTTCTCGTTGATACCTCCAACGCCACTATCACGTGGCATGTTGAGGACGAACACCCACACGAGATTCGTACCTATGTGAACGACGACCTCACTGACCTGAAGACTTGGACGAATTCCAGCTACGACTACGTATTCAATGTCACAGGATTTGCCCTAGGCACTTACGATGTTCGCGTGATTGCTGAGGACGAAGCCGGCAACACAGCCAGCGACGAGATCAAGGTCAAAATCTACGAGAACATCACGCCAGTCATTGCTGGCCCGGATGACACGGAGTTCCTGTTCTCAGAGACCGGCCACTACCTGCGTTGGAACATTACAGAAGATCACCCTGACAAGTATGTTATCACGCGGGACGGAGAAGTGGCCGCATCAGGTACCATCAACCCGTTGACATCACAGGTTTCCATCTCTCTTGACGGTCTGAAGGTGGGCAGCCACCTGTTTGTGATAACGGTCAACGACACAAGTGGCAACACCGCGCAGGACAACGTGACTGTGACGGTTCTTGGAGATACCACGCCTCCCGTGTTCACCTATGCGCCTCCGACGATCACATATTTCCGTGGGGACTCCAACAAGAGATACAACTGGACAGCAGAGGACAAGTTCAAGAGCAACTACACCATTGAAGTCGACGGCTTTGTGGTTGTTGAGGCGGACTGGACAGAAGAGAACATCTGGTTTGA
>Ga0164318_10006717_pt1 | contig 11135 bp, 10 predicted proteins | sample GuaBasSedimGuay9_FD_113734 | JGI IMG/M metagenome (GOLD analysis project Ga0164318, IMG submission 113734) | Subseafloor sediment microbial communities from Guaymas Basin, Gulf of California, Mexico - Guay9, Core 4571-4, 0-3 cm | ecosystem: Environmental > Aquatic > Marine > Hydrothermal vents... | reverse complement strand
CCATTTAACCATTTAACATTTTTTTGTTAAACACAAAAATGCAGCATATCCTAAAATGTTAATTTTGAGCGGTCGTGTCGTAATTTATATATGATAAATATTGCCACCAATATTGTCAAATTTTGCACCTGTAACAGATGATAAGCAATTTGGAATTTTTTTATGCCTTAAAACACCAAGAAAAGCAAAAATTAAAGCTTCTTTAAAATCAACAATATCTTTATCGGGAATAACAATTTTATTTTTTGATTTTTGTTTTAGTAATTCAATAAGAAATTTATTATGGGCTCCTCCACCTGTAATAAGAATACTATTATCATTTTTCTTATTTGTAATATTCGTAATTTGAATGGCAATATGTTCGTAAATTGTTCTCAATTTATCTTCAACAGTTAAATCAAATTTTTTAATTATTGGGATAAAATCAGAAATTAGCCATTCTTTTGCCAAGGATTTTGGAAAAGGTTTTTTATAATATTCAATATTATTTAACTCAGCAAGTAAATTCTTATTGAGTTTTCCTTTTTTTGCTATTTCTCCATTTTTATCAAATGATTTATTAAGAGTGTTTGCAAGATAGTTTATTATTATGTTTACCGGACAAATGTCAAATGCAATTCTTTTTTCGTTTTCATTAAACGAGATGTTAGAAAAACCGCCAAGGTTTAGGCAATAATCAAATTCAGGAAATAGTAGCATGTCGCCAATGGGAACCAAAGGAGCACCTTGTCCATCCAATAAAACATCAAGCGAACGAAAATCACTTATGGTTGTAATATCTGTTTTTGCTGCAATTGAAGCACCTGCACCTAATTGAAAAGTAATATTTTTTTCAGGTTGGTGGAAAATAGTATGACCATGTGATGATACGAAATCAACTTTTTGTATTTTTTTTTTATCAATGAAAGAGTTGATGCATGAGCCTAAAAAATTGCCAAATTGATTATGAAGTTCAATAAAATGAAAAGCATCCAGTTCATTGGCAGACTTGAGTTTATTACGCCATTCTTTATTATATGGAATTGTTTCAGCTTCAATAATTTTATAATTCCATTTTTGTGATAATAATTCAAAACAGCAAAAAGCAATATCTACTCCATCAAGAGACGTGCCTGACATGAGACTAATAACATGAGTTTTTTTCATTTATTTATTGTTTTTATATCCAATATCTTGATTGCTTTTCTTTTTATTTGTTGAATTATTTACAAATTTAAGTAAATGTGAATATGTTTTTTTATTCCCAACTCTGTCGGTTACTGTTAATTTAAGAGTGTGGTTATTTTTTTTACTAATTTTTTCGTCAAAAACATAAGTTAATAAATTTTTTTTTGCATCGTATTCAAATAAGACCCATTGGTTGTCAATATATCCATTATAGGTGTCAATACCTGAAAGAGTATCTTTAATTTTGAATTTTATTTTATTCAAATTACTAAGGTCGGTATTTATTGTAAAATTATAAGGAATTATTTTCGGGGGAACTGTATCAATAGCAATAGTAAAATTCCCAAGTTTATTTGTTTTTACTTCTACAAAGTTTTGTTCGTGATTCCATTTTTTCCCAATAGCATATATTTTATTTTTTTTATCAACATAAGCAATAATTGTTTTATTAACTAAACTATCAGGCAAACTGCCAATTTTAATTGATAAAGAATATTTGTTTTTAATAGGAGTGTAGCAATTATGTATATGATAAACTGGAGATAAGCTACCGGCAACAGCCTCTGATTTATTAAATTGAAAAAATAATGTGTCGAATAGAGAATTTTCAGGAAAGAAAATTTTTATGTCATCATCTGTAAAAAAATTAATTTTTTCGTAAGGCATTACTTGTGTGCATTGCTTATAACTTGTATCAATAGAGCTATTTTCTTTTGACGAACTCTTAATCACGAAATCTAAAGTTGATGTATTATCATACACATCTTTAATTGTGAAATTTATATTATGTGTTTTGTTGTCATTAAAATTAACAATTCCTCTGTTAATAATATTTTTGTATATGCTAATATCATTATTTGGATCTAAAAAACACTTATGAAACCGGTTTTTATGCCTAATACTTTCGTTATAGTCCATATAACTTTTAATGTTTTTCGTTTCGGAAAAAGAAAATTCATCAAATTTATTATAAAAAATTAAATTGTTGTCAACCTTTAATTTAATTGAATAAACCCCACATTTATTATACGAATTGTTTAAATAGTCATACGCTTTTAATGCAAACCCAATTTCTCCATGAACAATTATTGTGTCTTTTTCTTTCAAGAAATATTTCCCATTATTACCAGTTACCGAAAAAGTTTTTTTATTAATAGAATTGTTTACATAACTGTTTGGATTTAAGGGATAAATATAAGTTTTGTAAATTCTTGGTTTTATTTTATCAATAATATTAAATTTAAATAAGAGGGGATTAATCGGATGCTCGGTTTTACTGTTTCTTAACTCAAAATGCAAGTGTGGACCTCCCGAAGTTCCGCTATTTCCGGATAGGGCAATAACATCTCCTTTACGAACTGGGATTTCATTTTTTTCAGGAAAGATATCAATAGAATATGATTTGTTCATATACTGTTTATATTTTACATATTTATCAAGTTGAATATTAAATTCGTGCAGATGACCATAAACAGAAACAATACCATTTGGATGCGATATATACATTGCTTTCCCATATCCAAAAGGGGAAATTTTTATTCGAGATACATAACCATCAGCTACAGCATAGACTTTAAGTCCAATTACACCTTGAGTTTTTATGTCAATACCAGAATGAAAATGATTTGAACGTAATTCTCCAAAATTCCCCGTTAGTCTTAAAGGAATATCTAATGGTGAACGAAAATATTTATTAGAAATATTCGTTTGACTAAATGAACTGTTAATTAGCAGAAACGAAAGAAGAAATAATAATAATTTAAAAAAATGCGACATACTAGAAATATGTTTAGGATATTAAATAAATAATTTATATCTTTAATTCACAAAATAAGCTAATATTTTTACAAGATTTTAATAAAAATAATAAAATTAAAAATATTTGTTAATTAAGCAAAGCAGTGTTAACTTTGTATTAGAAATTAAACAGAATGGCTGAAGAATATAACAACTTGATATCTAGCTTAAAAGAAAAATTAAACAAGTTGGTAAATAAGTATGAAAATAAAAAACAAGAATATAATTCTCTTTTAGTTGAGAATGATGAGCTAAAGAATGAGTTGGAAAAAAATAAAATTGAATTTGAACAATTAAAAACAAAATATAAAAAACTAGAATTAACAAAAGCATTTTTATCATCAAGTGAAGATACACATGATGCAAAATTAAAAATAAATGGGATTGTGCGGGAAATTGATAATTGTATTGCTCTTTTAAATAGGTAGTATTTATATAAATGGACGAAAAATTTACAATAAAAGTTAATATTGTTGATAGGTATTACCCCTTGAAAATTGACAGAAAAGATGAAGAAAAAGTCAGAAGGGCTGCTAAAAAAATAAACGATACTGTATTACAATATAAAAAGATTTATACAGATAAAGATAGTCAAGACTTTTTAGCAATGGCAGCTTTGCAATTTGTAATTAAAGTTGTAGAGATGGATTCAGAACGAGATGTATTACCAATTGTAGAAAGATTAGCCGAGATAGAGCAAGAATTAAACGAGTATTTAGAAAAAGAGGAATAAACGTTCTTTAAAATATATATATAAAAATCATTGCCCGCATTGATTCTTTATTGTACTTAGAAAACTCAACATTATCACAATTGGAGTTTAGCTCATAATATCTATGACAGGCCTCAACCATATGGTTTTTCATTAATTTGAAAACAGTGGAAGTCAGAAATACGATGGCGATTCCACCCATGTTTACAGGGGTTTTTTTAAGAGTAAAGACATTAATGCGGGTTTTTTTTAATCTAAAATTTATAAAACATGAATTATATTCTATTAATAATAGCTGTAGTAGTATCCTTTGCAATAGGAGCTTCTATTACTTATTTTATCCAACAAAGGGCTATTAAAACAAGAAGCAAAAACATAATTAAAGATGCCGAAGTTGAGGCTGAAGTAATTAAGAAAGAAAAAATTCTGCAAGCAAAAGAAAAGTTTTTTCAATTAAAAACAGAACACGAAAAAATAATAAATGAAAAAAACAGCAAAGTTTTAGTAGCAGAAAATCGAATTAAACAAAAAGAATCTTCTTTATCACAAAAATTAGAAGATTATCAACGTAAGAAAAGCGAATTAGATGCTATTCGTAATAACTTAAATATTCAAATTGATGTTGTTGATAAGAAAGAAGAAGAATTAAAAAAACTTCACCGACTTCAAATTGAACAATTAGAAGCTATTTCAGGTTTGTCTGTTTCTGATGCTAAAGCTCAATTAATAGAGTCGTTAAAAGCAGAATCGAAAACTGAAGCTATGTCGTATATTAACGACATAATGGAAGAAGCTAAAATGACAGCCAATAAAGAAGCAAAAAAAATTATTGTTGAAACTATACAAAGAGTTGCAACCGAAAATTCTGTTGAAAATTCTGTTTCAGTATTCCACATTGATAATGACGATATTAAAGGACGTATTATTGGTCGTGAAGGAAGAAATATTAGAGCATTAGAAGCTGCAACCGGTGTTGAAATTATTGTTGACGATACTCCCGAAGCAATTATCTTATCTTGTTTTGATCCTGTTCGTCGAGAAATTGCTCGTTTGTCTCTACACCAATTAGTTACAGATGGACGTATTCATCCTGCGCGAATTGAAGAAGTTGTAAATAAAACACAAGCAAAAGTAGAAGAAGAAATTATTGAAGTAGGTAAGAGAACAACAATCGACCTTGGTATTCATGGATTACATCCTGAGCTAATACGTCTTATCGGTAAAATGAAGTATCGTTCTTCTTATGGACAAAATTTATTACAGCACTCTCGAGAAGTAGCAAATTTATCAGCAATTATGGCTGCTGAGTTAGGCCTTAATCCTCGTGTTGCTAAAAGAGCTGGTTTATTACACGATATTGGTAAAGTGCCGGATGATGAGCCGGAATTACCACACGCTATTTTAGGTATGAAGATTGCCGAAAGATTTAAAGAAAAACCGGATACATGTAATGCTATTGGAGCTCACCACGATGAAATTGAAATGACAACTTTAATTGCACCAATTGTTCAGGTTTGTGATGCCATTTCAGGTGCTCGCCCGGGTGCTCGACGAGAAGTTGTTGAAGCTTACATAAAAAGACTTAAAGACTTAGAATCTTTAGCTTTATCATATCCCGGTGTTCTCAAAACATATGCTATTCAGGCAGGAAGAGAATTGAGAGTTATTGTTGGTAGTGAAAAAGTAAACGATAAGGATGCTGAAAAATTATCTTTTGAAATAGCTCAAAAAATTCAGGATGAAATGACTTATCCCGGACAAGTTAAGGTTACAGTTATTAGAGAGACAAGAGCTGTTAATTATGCTAAATAATATATAATCAGTTTCGTTTAATTTGTTTAAAGATTATACATGCTTGATTATAAGTATGTATAACTCTTTTTTTAGATGAATTTGTAGTTTTTAAAGTAAACTAAATTAATGAATTCAAGATTAATAAAAAATTCAAAAGTACTTGTTACAGGTGGTGCCGGTTTTATTGGCTCAAATTTAATTGAAGCTTTATTAAAAAATAACAATAAAGTAGTTTGTTTAGATAATTTATCAACAGGTAAACAAGAAAATATAACTCCATTTTTTTCTGACAATAATTTTATCTTCATAAAAGGAGATATTAGAGATATTGACACATGTAAAAAAGCTGTAAAAGGTGTTGATTATATTTTACAACAGGCCGCTTTAGGGTCCGTTCCTCGTTCAATTGAAGATCCAAAATCAACAAATGATGTAAATATTGGTGGATTTGTTAATATGCTAATTGCAGCAAAAGACGAAGGAGTTAAGCGTTTTGTTTATGCCGCAAGTTCATCTACTTATGGAGATCATCCTGCTTTGCCTAAGCACGAAGATACAATTGGGAATCCTCTTTCTCCTTATGCAATTACAAAATATGTTAATGAGTTGTATGCCAAAAATTTTTCAGATTTGTATGGCTTAGAAACTATAGGACTTCGATATTTTAATGTTTTTGGAAGACGTCAAGACCCTAATGGAGCATATTCTGCTGTTATTCCTAAGTTTGTTAAAGGTTTAATAAATAAAGAGAAAATAACAATAAATGGCGATGGCTTAACTTCTCGTGATTTTACATATATTGATAATGTTATTCAAGCAAATCTGTTAGCTGCAATCACTACAAATAAAAATGCGTTGAACACTGTTTATAATGTAGCTTACGGTGAGGCAACATCATTAAATGAATTGTTCACTACGTTAAGAGATAACTTGTCTAATTTTGATGCCGAAATTAAAAATATTGAGCCGGTTTATGGTCCTGAGAGAGAGGGTGATGTTAAACATTCTTTAGCATCTATTGATAAAGCCAGAGAATTGTTAGATTATAACCCAGAATTTAGTTTTAAAGAAGGAATAAAAAATGCTGTAAAATGGTATTGGGATAATTTGAAATAATTTTTTTTGTATAAAGTGTTTTTGCTTTAGGAAAAAAATTGAACTCTTTTTTTTATGAAAGAAATTAAAATGGTTGACCTTAAAGGTCAGTATGATAAAATAAAAATAGAGGTTGATAATGCTATCCAAGATGTTATTGATACATCATCATTTATAAAGGGAACTCACGTAAAAGAATTTCAAAAAGAGCTAGAGAATTTTCTATCGGTTAAACATGTTGTTGCATGTGGCAATGGAACCGATGCATTGCAAATTGCCTTAATGTCGTTGAATTTAAAACCAGGCGACGAGATTATTACATCGGGTTTTACTTTTATTGCTACTGCCGAAGTAATTGCTTTGTTAGGCTTAAAACCTGTTTTAGTTGATGTTGACCCAAATACTTTTCTTTTAGATGTAAATAAACTTGAAAAAGCTATTACAGACAAAACAAAAGCTATTATTCCTGTTCATCTTTTCGGTCAATGTGCTGATATGAATTCATTAAGCGCAATTGCAAAGAAACATAATCTTTATTTAATTGAAGATACAGCACAAGCTCTTGGTACAGATTATTCGATAAATAATAATACTTCTAAAAAGGCAGGGACTATTGGTGATATTGGCTGTACATCATTTTTCCCTTCAAAAAATCTTGGTTGTTTTGGCGATGGTGGTGCAATTTTTACTAATAATGATGATTTATTTGATAAAATATCTGCAATAGCTAATCACGGAATGCGAAAAAAATATTATCATGAGTTAATTGGTGTTAATTCGAGATTAGATAATATTCAGGCTGCAATATTAAGGGTTAAATTAAAACATTTAAATGAATATAATCTTGCCCGACAAAATGTAGCAGGTTTTTACGACAAAGCTTTTTTTAACAATTCTAAACTTCAAATACCATTTAGAACTAAGAATTCAAATCATATTTTTCATCAATATACTTTAATTACAAAAGATGTTGATAGAGACAAGATGCAAGAGTATCTTAAATCTAAAGGTATTCCTTCAATGGTTTATTATCCTGTTCCAATTCATAAACAGGAAGCATTTAAGAATTATAAGTTCTCACATAATGAATTCTCTGTTACAGAAGATTTATGCAAGAGAGTAATTTCATTGCCTATGCACACTGAGCTAACAGATGAACAATTGAATTATATTGTTGATAATGTTAATAAGGCAACTCTAATTTAAATTGCAGACAAATGGAAGATTATTTTGCTCATCAAACAGCGATTATTGACGAAGGATGCGAGATTGGTAAAGAAACCAAAATATGGCATTTTTCACACATTATGAAACAGGCAAAGATTGGACAAAATTGTAATATTGGACAAAATGTTGTTGTTTCCGATAATGTTGTTTTAGGAAATAATGTTAAAGTGCAGAATAATGTTTCAGTATATACAGGAGTGATTTGTGAAGATGATGTTTTTTTAGGACCTTCAATGGTTTTTACTAATGTTTTAAACCCCAGAAGTTTTATTAATCGTAAAAATGAGTTTAAACCCACAATTGTTAAAAAAGGAGCTACAATTGGTGCCAATGCAACCATTGTTTGCGGTATCACAATTGGTGAATATGCTTTAATAGGTGCAGGAACTGTTGTTACTAAAGACGTAAAACCATATTCATTGGTTGTTGGTAATCCGGCAAAACAAATTGGATGGGTAAGCGAAAACGGAGACAAGCTTTTATTTAATTCTGAGGGAATAGCAATTTGTTCGGAAACTAATCAAAAATATCAATTTGCTGATAATAAAGTGTTTAGAATATCTTAATCTTATTCATAATAAAAAATATATTTTACTATAATTTTAAAAGTAAATAAAAAGAGAATGAGTAATAAAATAAAATTCGCGGTTGTTGGCGTTGGACATATCGGCAAACGACATGCTCAAATGATAATAAATAACAATGATGCTGAGTTGGTTGCATTGTGTGATATTAAACCAAAAGAAGAATTAAATATTGATAATTTTAAGGTTCCTTTTTTTAGTTCAATTGACGATTTATTAAACTCTGATATTGATTGTGATGTTGTTAATATTTGTACACCAAACGGACTGCATGCTGAACAATCAATAAAAGCTTTAGACAAACAGAAACATGTAGTTTGTGAAAAACCAATTTCTTTAACAAAAGCAAGTGCCGAAAAAATAATTTTTAAATCTTTACAAGTTTCAAAGCATGTTTTTGCTGTTATGCAAAACAGATATTCTCCACCTTCGGTTTGGTTGAAAAATATTGTAGACAATAAATTGTTGGGTGATATATTTATGGTTCAGCTTAATTGTTTTTGGAATCGCGACAAGAGATATTACAAAAAAGGAAACTGGCATGGCACTAAAGATTTAGATGGCGGAACTTTATTTACTCAGTTCTCACATTTTGTTGATATGATGTATTGGCTTTTTGGCGATATTACTAATATTAAAGCTACATTTAAGAATTTTAACCATAAAGGTTTAACCGAATTTGAAGACTCCGGTATTGTATTTTTTGATTTTGTTGATGGTGGCTCAGGCAATATTAATTATTCAACTTCAATTTATGATAAAAATTATGAGAGCAGCATAACAATTATTGGAGAAAAAGGAACAATAAAAGTTGCAGGACAATATATGAACGAGGTTGTTTATTGCAACATAAAAGATTATGAAATGCCTGAGTTGGAAGCTACTAATCCGCCAAATTCTTATGGAGAATATAAAGGCTCGGCTGCTAATCATCATTTTGTTATTCAAAATGTTATTGATAAAATTAATGGAAAATCAACAATTACTACTAATGCATTAGAAGGTTTAAAAGTAGTTGATATTATTGAAAGAATTTATTCATCAAAAGAATAATGAAATAATTTGCAGATACAAAATTCATAAACTATTTTTGAAAAAATATATACTAAAGATAATTTGAAATTAAAATAAAATTATGTATAAAGATATTATTAGTAAGAAAAAACGAATTGCCGTAATAGGATTAGGATATGTGGGATTACCAATTGCTCTTGAGTTTGCTAAGAGATTTTCTGTTATTGGTTTTGATATAAAGCAAGACAGAATTGATTTGATGAAGAAGAAAATTGATCCTAGCAATGAACTAAGTTCAAGCGATTTCGACAACTGTGATATATTGTTTACTTCTTCTATTGAAGATTTAAAACCTGCTTCTTTTTATATAGTTGCAGTTCCTACACCAATTGATGACCATAAGATGCCGGATTTAACTCCTTTGCTTAAGGCCTCTCACTCAGTAGGTAAAGTAATTAGCAAAGGTGATTATATTGTTTATGAATCTACTGTATATCCCGGTTGCACAGAAGAAGATTGCGTGCCAATTTTAGAACAGGAATCCAATTTGCAATTCGGGGATGATTTTAAAGTGGGTTTTTCTCCCGAGAGAATTAACCCGGGAGATAAATTACATACTCTTACAAGCATTAAAAAAATTGTATCGGGAAGCGACGATGAAGCATTAGAAAATATTGCCAAAATTTATGAAGAAATTATAAAGGCAGGAATTCACAGAGCTCCAACTATTAAAGTTGCCGAAGCTGCCAAAATTATTGAAAACACTCAGCGTGATGTAAATATAGCTTTAATGAATGAGCTCTCAATAATATTTGGGAAAATGGGAATAAACACTTTTGATGTGCTTGAAGCAGCCGGAACAAAATGGAATTTCTTAAAATTTTTCCCGGGGCTTGTTGGAGGACATTGTATTGGTGTTGATCCTTATTATTTGTCGTATAAAGCAAAAGAATATGGCTATCATGCTCAGATGATTAATTCAGGAAGATCAATTAACGACTCAATGGGAAGTTATGTTGCTTCACAAACAGTGAAAAAAATTATTGCCAACAATCACAATGTAAAAGGAGCAAAGGTGCTTATCATGGGTGCTACCTTTAAAGAAGATGTTAGCGATATTCGTAATTCTAAAGTTACTGATATTGTTAATGAGCTTAATACTTATGGTGTTGATGTAAGCGTTACCGACCCTTATGCAGATTCTGAGCAAGTATATAACGAATATGGATTTAAGTTAATTGATAAGATTAATAACGATTATCAGGCTATTATTGTAGCTGTTAATCACAAACAATATTTAACATATGACGAAGATTTTTTTAAATCGCTAAGTGGGGAAAATGGTATCTTAGTTGATATTAAAGGTATTTATAAAGGAAAAATTTCTGATTTAACTTACTGGAGTTTATAATTGAAAATTTAGTTCTTTATTTTATTTAGTTTCTGAATATAAATAATTGAAAAATCCTGTTAAGCAAGCTGTTTAACAGGATTTTTTATCCAAATTTTTATAAATCTATACAGACTAACCCGGAAAATTCATTAATTTTCTACGATTAAGTAATACCAACAAATTTGGGAATTTCATTAACCCCAAATTTGGGTATTACTAAATCGGGGTTTCCCGCTTTACTATCCGCTATCCATCGCTTATTCATGCAATTCACTTCGTTTTTGCATGAATAAAGCGGGCTAATTGTTTTCCATGTTTCTCATTTCTTTTTCTCTTTTCCATTCAACTTCTT
>Ga0164318_10006716_pt1 | contig 11137 bp, 9 predicted proteins | sample GuaBasSedimGuay9_FD_113734 | JGI IMG/M metagenome (GOLD analysis project Ga0164318, IMG submission 113734) | Subseafloor sediment microbial communities from Guaymas Basin, Gulf of California, Mexico - Guay9, Core 4571-4, 0-3 cm | ecosystem: Environmental > Aquatic > Marine > Hydrothermal vents >... | reverse complement strand
TACAATTAATTATATTGTCTGGCATCTAGAGTTTTATCGGGAATTAACTGCATCAGAAAAAACTGCAGTGCGGAGACTTGTCACACGAGAAGCTGATAGTGATGGAATGGTAACTTACTTCACCAAGGTACGTAAGGGAGCACTTTTTCTTGACAAAAATGCTGGTTTTTCTGTGGTTGAATGATCTTTTCAGCCTAATGATATTGACTTGATTTTGTTTGTATGGTATCGGGAGTACGAAATGAAAATGATAATTTAGAATGTATGATATAAATGGCTATTCAGCTATTTCTCACAAATTGTCAAGATTGGGGTCATTGCTGGTACAAGGTGCGTCAAGCACCCCAGCTTTGACCCCGTTAATGAGGGCGAAGCAATGCTCGATACTATTTGCTTTAGCTTTATGGAGACACACTGAAGTAGTTATAAACTTAAATTATTTAGTGGAGATAAGAGATGAACAATCCGAAAAGCGACACCTCGAAAGCTGTAAAAATTATTGACGGCGTCTGGTGGGTTGGAGTTAATGATCATGTTAACCCCTTGTTTGAAGGGATGTGGGCTCTGCCCAACGGAATGAGTTATAACGCTTATCTGGTGCAGGGTGAAAATAAAACCGCGCTGATTGAGCTCTCCCGTAATGGTTTTGCTGAACCTTTTATTGAAAAAATTGAAGAGATTATTCCGCTGGTGGATATTGATTATATAATTCATAACCACTTGGAGCCGGATCACTCCGGGATTATCCCGGAAATTTACCAGCGTTGTCCTGACGCCCAGGTTATAGCAACCGCTAAGGGTAAGAATTTTCTTGAGCAGTTCTATGGCGAAGGGGATCGGGTTACGGCCGTAAAAGATGGGGATACAATTGATCTCGGCGGCCGTACTCTGCGTTTTCTGAATTATCCCTGGCTGCACTGGCCGGATACGATGTTTACTTATCTTGAAGAGGAGAAAATCCTTTTCCCGTGTGATGCTTTCGGCGGTTTCGGTGCGGTTGACAAGGGGCTGTTTGCCGATGAGATGGATCTTGAAGCCTACTGGCCGGAATCCAAACGTTATCTGGGAACAATTGTCGCGTCATACTTGGGGCATGTCGTCAAGGCGATAGACAAGTGGGTTAAAGGCGGTATGGGGATCAACATTCTCTGTCCTTCACACGGTCCGGTTTACCGCAATAACCCGATGTCAATCATAAGCCGCTACCAGGAGTGGGCAAAAAATGAGAAGGGTTACAAGGTGGTAATGATTGTCGGCTCAATGTGGGGAAGTACTCACGAAATGGGGGCAATTGTTAAACACCGTCTGGAAAATAACGGTCTTGAGGTGAAATATTTTGATGCCGCAACGGCTGAGCCGGGTCAGGTTTTAGGAGAAATGCTGAATGCCGGTGGGGTTGTTTTCGGGGCTCCGACTTACGATGCCAATATCTATCCCCGGCTTGAATATTTTCTGATGCTCTTCAGGAGCAAAAAGAAAAATGGGTTGCCGGTTGCGACTTTTACGCAAAATAGCTGGAAGGTCAATATTACACCAAAGATGAATGTCTATCTTGAAGATATGAAATCTCAGATCATACCGCCGCAGGTAGTCGGCCACGGCAGCCCGAATGAAGATGTGAAAAAAGAGTTGGAGCTTTTAGCGGATAATTTGACTGCCAGTATGAAAGATGTCTGCTTTATGCCTCAAAGCTGAAGCTATTTTCCCGTCATTTCCCGGAGGCGGTGATTTTCAATTGTGGTCGCCGCCAGCTTTGCAATCGTATTCAGGGTCTCTAAATCCTGATCTTCTATTGTTGAATCCGGGTCAAGGTTGACTACATTCAGAAGTCCGTAACTTTCGTGCGGAGTGTAGAGCGGGAAAGACGCGATGGAATTAATTCTGTGTTCTTGATCTGTGAAAGAGAGCTGGTCGTTATGGTTGATGTCAGTTTCAATAAATATATCTTTGCTGGAACTGACTTTTTCAAGATACGGGATTGGTTCCGGGTTGGTGAAATGCAGGGCTTCAAGAATTTCTTCATTTAATCCCCACTCAATACTGGTTTGCAATTCTCCGGCATCATTGTAAAGCAGGATTGAACCCACTTCGGCCCGGGTTATTTTAAGTGCAATTCGCATCAGGGTTGCGAGTGTCGGTTCCAGTGATTTGTTGCCGACCATCTCCCCCATTTCATTAATCAGGTCAAGGCGTGACGCCTGTTCCTCTTTGCTACTGCGCATTTCACAGAAAATTGTCGTCCGGACGATGGCGTTGGTGAAATGGCTTAAGAGAAAACGCAGGGAGATTACATTCTCTTCCAAATTTTCCGGGTACTCGTGGAAAACTATGACAGCGGCAGTTTCGTTACTGATAGTTAATCTTTTTGCCCAGTGTATATCGTAACTGTTGCCGAACCAGGTTAACGGGATCGGTGTCAGCAGGGGTTCGTGGTCAATCAGTTCCTTGAAAGGTGCCTGGTTTTCTTTGAAAACTATCTCATCCCAGATTGAACTTTCAATAACATTTGAATAGGCAAGGCTGTAGCAGTGATTGTCATTATTAAATAGAAAGCAGGAAAAACGGCTGATTCCGCAGAGCTCTTCCATGTATTTTGCCAGAGCAGCGTAGAGCTCTTCCATCTCCATTGCCAGATGGATGGCGAGAATTGCTTGTACCAGATCGGCGGGCAAGGGTGAGATCATCTTTTCTCCTTCAGTCTTCCATTTTTTGCTAAATAAGGTCAAGCATTGCAACGACATCTTCGGCTATCTTATTAATCTTCTCCTCTTCCTGTGCCGGCCATTCAGGGTCAAGTCCTAATCTCTGCATGCGTTTGACAAATGATTCAGGGTAAGTTTCTGATCTGTCACGTTCTAAAGCAAAACCGAACTGGTTGCTTATGGTGTCAGCCAGAGATACTGCCAGAGTTTCACGGGGGGCGAATGTGCTGTTTTCCGGTTGATGATGGAGTTGTACGGTCTCAACCAGGTTTTTCGGAAGTTTCCAGCGGTCGAGAAGGATCCGGCCGATATCTGCATGATTAAAACCCAGCAGCTCCCGCTCTATTTCAGTGATTTCCTGCCCAGTGGCAATCATTTCTGAAAACCTTTCTGTTTCTTTCTGGGCAAAAGGGCCTAAAACAAGTTTGCCGATATCGTGCAGCAGTCCGGCAACATAGCAGTTTTCAATTTCTTCCGGGGTTAAGCGTGCTGCTGTGGCAATCTCCCGGGAAAGGCTGGCGACTATATTAGCATGTAGCCAGAGACCTTCACGTTGGTAACCATAAGCCGGCAGGGCCCGTTTAAACAGGGCGGATGTCGATGCTCCAAGTACCAGGCTGCGGATGGTATTGTGGCCAAGGTAGACAACCGCATCGCTGATGGTTGAGACCTTGCGTGACAGGCTGTAGAAGGCTGAATTTGCCATGCGCAGCATCCGGGCCGCCAGAGCCTGATCCTGAACGACAATTTTTTCGAAATCTCCAGCATTGGATTTTTCACTGTTAACCAGTTCCATGACTTTGTAGACTATTGCCGGCAATGAAGGTATCTCCTCAATCTTTTGCATGATCTGACTTTTGAGGCGCTCTTCATTGATAACTTTCAGTCCGAGTTTGCTTTTGTTGCTTGAAGTTCTTACGGCCGTAGCGGGTGTGCTTTTTTTAGCCGGGGCAAGGTCGTGGATGTTCAACGCCTGTTTTATCTGTTTGATCAGATTGATTTTATCAAACGGTTTATTAATGAAACCATTGGCGCCGAGCTTTCGCGCTTTGATGATTATCTCTCTGGTTACCTGGCCGGTGGCGATGATGACCGGTATGTTCTTTAGTCGAGAATCACTTTTGATATGTTCGAGAATGATAAAATCATCGTAGCCGCTGATAACTGCTTCACAAATGATAAGACGGGGTACTTCCTGAAGGAGTGAGGTGGTTAACTCAGCCAGAGATTTAAGTTTTCTGGTCTCCATACCGATAGAGGTAACGACTTTGGAGATCTCTTCAGCTGATTCCGGGTGGGGGTCGAAAATAAAAGCCAGCATCATGTTTTCCTGTTAGCGTATGCGTGGAGATCGGTTGAGAACGGATCAATAATTTGACGTTATAGTAGCAGTCAAACAATGATATTGCAACTATTTAACTAAAAATTTATATGGTTTTTAGTCGGGTTTGTCAATGCAATAAGCAGCAGAAAATAAAAAAGGCTTTGGTCTTACTTAGCAATTTAAGTAAGACCAAAGCCTTTTTTGCAGCAATTATAACTTTTTCAACCTTGCAAAGTTGTTCTGCAGCTATTATTGAAAACAACAGTCCTATTTAACTTTTAATGTATCGCTGTTGTAAAATAGATGGTGGCGGTGCAGGGAATTGAACCCCGGACACTACGGATATGAGCCGTATGCTCTAACCACCTGAGCTACACCGCCTTGTAACATTTTGCCGGTCTAAGATCATAAAAAATAGAACCAGCCAAACACGAAGCGCCTTTTAATGCGTTTTTTTATCTTTGTCAATCATTTTGTGTTGGAAAATTATCGTGTTGCCAATATTTTGTAAAGCAGACTTAATATCTGTGTCTGGGCAGTTTCTTGAAAGGTTTTCTGCTGTAGAAAAATCGTACGATAATAAACCCGGGTAAAACTTTAAGGTGCCTCTTCTTTTTGTATTTGTCCAGTTTTTAGATTTAAATGATTTTTCATTGACAAGTTGGCTTAAATATTATAACAGAGCTCCTGCTTTAAATCACAGGAAATTTTTTTTGGTCGTTGTTTAACAGTTAACGTAAGGTGGGATAAGGAAGGGAATAAGTAATGGCACTTAATTTTGATTTAGCAGAGGAACAGGAAATTCTTCGCAAAAGTGTGCGTGGTTTTGCGGAAAAAGAGATCGCTCCGTTGGCTCAGGAACTTGATAGAAAAGAGGAATTCTCTTTGGAATTGACCAAAAAAATGGGTGACCTTGGTCTTTTTGGGATGTTCGTTTCACCTGAGTATGGTGGCTCCGGACTTGATTATGTTTCATATATTATTGCAGTTGAAGAGATTGCCCGGGTTGATGGTTCTCAGGCCGCGACCGTGGCCGCTGGTAACTCTTTGGGAATTGGTCCAATCTACTATTACGGTAGTGAAGAGCAGAAGCAAGAGTGGTTGCCGCGTCTTTGTACCGGCGAGCTGTTGGCGGGTTTTGGTTTGACCGAACCGAATGCCGGTTCTGACGCCGGTAACTCTAAAACCAATGCATTTATTGATGGTGATGATTGGGTAATTAACGGCTCCAAAATTTTCATCACCAACGCGTCAGCCCCGAACACCGGGGTCATCATTGTGCAGGCGATTACCGGAAAACGTGAAGATGGGCGTAATGAAGTAAGCTGTATTCTGGTTCCGGCCGGAACTCCGGGGATGGAGTGCCGCCCGATGCACGGCAAGATGATGTGGCGTTCTTCGAATACAACCGAGATCTATTTTGATGATTGCCGGGTTCCGGTCAAAAACCTTCTGGGTGGTCGGGGTGAAGGTTTTCATCAAATGTTGGCAACCCTTGACGGTGGTCGTTTGAGTATCGGCGCTATGGGTCTTGGCGGGGCTCAGGGAGCCTATGAAAAAGCTTTGCGTTATTCGCAGGAGCGGATTCAGTTTAATCGTCCCCTGTTTGATTTTCAGGTAACTCAGTTCAAACTGGCCGATATGGCAATGGAAATTGAACTGGCCCGTAATCTTCTCTATAAAGCCTGCTGGTTACGTTCCAATAAACGGCCGTTTTCACGTGAAGCGGCAATGGGTAAACTCTACTGTTCCGAAGTAATGAGCCGGGTCGTCGATCATGCTGTGCAGATTCATGGTGGTTATGGTTTGATGGAAGAGTATGATGTTGAGCGTTTCTATCGTGATCAGAAACTTCTGGAAATTGGTGAAGGAACTTCAGAAATTCAGCGTCTGGTTATTGCCCGTTCGTTGAAGTAGACGAAATATAAAATTGAGTCAATTTTATCAAAAATTACCGGCGGCGGTACGGTTGATCGAAGTTGGCCCGCGGGATGGGTGGCAGAACCTTACCGAATTTATTCCGACTGCAACCAAAATCGAGCTCATTGATGAGCTCGGTTGTTGCGGTTTTAATGAAATTGAGGTGAGCTCTTTTGTCAACCCGAAAGCAATCCCGCAGCTGCGGGATGCGGCTGCTGTTTTCGCCGCGATTAAGTCAGTTCCGTCAATGGTAACCGCAGCTTTGGTGCCGAATCGGCGGGGGCTTGAACCGGCGCTTAAGGCCGGGGTCGGGAAAATAGTTTTTTTTATTTCCGCCAGTGATACTCATAACCGAAAAAATCTCGGATGTCCACAGAGTGAGACTCTGAGTGAAATTAAGATTATGTTGGAGCAGCTGCCGGCTGTAGCTCAATTTCGGGTTTCAATCTCAAATGTATTTGGTTGTCCTTACGAAGATCAAATTTTATTCAGTTCGGTGAAACAGCTGGTTAAAAATCTCTTCGAGATCGGCTTTCGTGAGATTACACTGTGTGATACCTTAGGGGTTGCGACTCCGGATCAGGTTTACGAATTTTCGACGAGGTTGAAAGGTGACTTTCCCGAGGTTGATTTCGGTCTGCATCTGCATGACAGCTGCGGCCGGGCTTTAGCTGGTGTCATCGCCGGCCTGCAAGCCGGGATTGATCGTTTTGATACGGCTGCCGGGGGCTTGGGCGGTTGCCCATATGCTCCGGGAGCGGCGGGTAATCTGGCAACCGAAGATCTCCTTTTTACACTTGACAAAATGGGTGTCAAAACTGGCATTGACAGTCAGGCACTGCTTGCCTATGTTCGGCGCCAGGTGCTGATAGCCGGTAATGGCAGCAGCCACATGCTGAGTTTTTCCGAAAGTTGTAATTAAAATTTATGGAGTTGAAGATGTCTGAAGTTATTTTGAGTGAAAATCGTGACGGGGTTTTTATAATTACTCTGAATCGACCTAAAAGTATGAATTCATTAAGCCGGGAGTTGTTGTCCGCACTTAATAAATTGGTTACTGAGATTAGCGTTGATAAGAGTATCCGGGTTGTCATAATCACCGGTGCCGGAGAGAAAGCATTCTGTTCCGGAGCAGATCTTAAAGAGCGCGCGACCATGACCCCGCTTGAAGTTAAGCAGTATATTCAGATGATTCGCAACACCTTTACTATGGTTGAGAACCTGCCGCAGCCGGTTATTGCTGCGGTAAACGGTTTTGCTTTCGGCGGTGGTACCGAACTGGCACTGGCTTCCGATATCAGAATTGCTGCGTCGAATGCGACTATGGGTTTGACCGAAACCAGTCTGGGAATTATTCCAGGAGCCGGTGGTACTCAGCGTCTGGTACGGCTGATCGGGAAAGGTAAAGCTAAAGAGATGGTGTTTACCGCGCATCGGGCTAAAGCTGAAGAAGCTTTAACTGTTGGTTTGATTAACCAGATTGCCCCAGAAGGCGGTCTGATTGCTGCGGCAATGGCAATGGCTGAAAAGATTAAAAAGAATGCGCCGATTGCTTTGGAAATGGCAAAATATGCGATTAATTACGGCAGTGAAGTCGATCTCGGTACCGGTTTGGCGATTGAGTCGAATTGTTACGCAGTGACAATTCCGACCAAAGACCGGATTGAGGGACTGACTGCTTTTCGTGAAAAACGCGCTCCGGTTTACACGGGCGAATAGTTTACTGACCAGCTTACTGATATTTTGGTATCTAGCTGGTTCCTTGACTTGCTTACCCGGGATAATTGGGCGATTGGCGCCCACCCCTTAGAGTGGAATCGAATTTTGGTCGTTGCTTTAATTTTGACCAAGGGGCTGATTCCGATCCCGGATATTAAAATGTAGTAGAAAATAGTAGTGGAGAAAAGTTATGTCAAATAATGATCTTTTTGATGTTTTTCAGAGGATGCCGAAGAAAGTAAATATCGGCGATATCACAATTCGTGACGGGCTTCAGCATGAAGAGCACTTTATCCCGACCCGGGCTAAACTCTTCTATCTGCAGGAGCTGGCTTTTGCCGGGGTCAAACGGATGGAAGTCACCAATCTTGGTAACCCCCGGAATATGCCTCAGTTCGAAGATGCTGAAACTTTACTTAAAGGTGTACACAGCGATGTTTTCAAAAAACGCCTCGCCAAGCGTGGTATGAAACATGAAGATATTGAGTGGACCTGTATTACAATTCGTGAAAGTGCGGTTGACCGGGCGATTGAGATGAAGAAGGAGGGCTATGGCCCGGATCGAATTCTGATGATGGTCTCAACCGATGAGCAACATCATTTTGCCAATTCCGGTAGCACTCTTCCAGCTTATTGGAAAGAGGCGGAACGTTGTATCAAGAAATGTCATGATGCCGGCATCAAAATGTGTGGTACGGTTAGCACTATTTGGGGGAGTCCGATTTCGGGCCCGACCCGTTTTGAAGATGCGGTTGAGTTTACCAGCCGTTGGCTCAGCATCGGCGCTGATGATATCGAGCATGCCGATCACGACGGCTCCGCGCCGCCGAATAAAGTTTATCGTTATTTCTCAATGATTCTTGATGCTCTGCCAAATCCGGATCTGCATATTGCTCATTTTCATGTGACCCGAGGTTGGGGCAACGCCAATGTCCTGGCGGCATTGCAGGCCGGAATTACCAATTTCGAAGCAACCTTAGGCGGCACCGGTGGTCAGCCGGCCAATTTTGTTGACGGCGTTCCCGGCCTTGGTACTGGTTCTTATTACTATAAAGATCCTAATGTTGTTGGTCTCTCTGTTCTCGAAGATATGGTTGTGATGATGGACGAAATGGGAATTGACACCGGTCTCAATGTTGACCGGATTTTAGAGCTTGGTGAAATGATGGAGCGCACCATTGGCCGCCGTCTTCGTTCCGAGTCTATTCTCAACGGTCGGATTCCGAAAGAAGTGCGTGAAGATTTCAAACGCCCGGCGCTACCGAAAACCAAAGAGAAAAACGGTGAAAAACCGGGCCAGCTGATTCCGTCTGAATGGCCGGAAAAAGCCGATGTTCCGGCAGAAATTCTTCAGAAGAAGTAGTTTAGTTAAAACATAACTATTTAGCCATTTATCACTGATTGCCATGATTGGGGTCATTGCTGGTACAAGGTGCGTCAGCACCCCAGCTTTGACCCTATTTATGAGGGCGAAGCGATGTTCGACACCATTTGGTTATAGCTTTTATGGTTATACTCTGAACTACGTTAAAATGAGAAAATTTCTTGCAGCAATATAGAAAGCGCCATTTTGTAGATAATACATAAAATGGCGCTTTTTTAGTTTAATTGACCGTTGTGAGGTCTCAGTTTTTTGGAGTTTAAGTGGGTGAGTGATCTCTATTTTGTCATGAATACTTGTCGCCAGGGAATAATTACTGCCGCCCAGCTTCCGGTCGGAGAAGAGTGGATTAGTTATACGCTTTTTATCCAGGCTGCAAGCCCTGCAAGAATCAGGGTTGGGCGGCTCGGCCTGTTTGAGTTTGCCGCCGGAGAATATGTCTATTCCGGGAGTGCCAAAAGAGGTATCTGTGCCCGGGTCAATCGCCATCTACGTTCAGAAAAAAAGCTGCGATGGCATATCGACTATCTCCTATCCTCTCCTGGAGTTAAAATAACCAAGGTAAGAATCTCAACCCTTGCAGAATGTCAACTGGTAGCTGAAGCCGGAGGCACGGTCGTTGTCACAGGTTTCGGCTCTTCAGACTGCACCCAAGGTTGTGGTAGCCACTTGCGCCTTGTCAAATAATCTGAAGGTTCGGAATACTTGAAACTCGGTTCTGCCGTGGGTTCTTCCTGGCGCCAGAACTGGCGTCAGGCTTGACTATTGGGTATTGTCCTGTCGATAATTACAGACAGTAATGAGTGGTGTCATGTTTGACATGAGGGTATTTGTTGTTATTAGTTCCAGCTGTATTAAAACCCGACCATTTTTTCTTGACAAACCTTTTAATCGATTGTATACAATTTCCCGCCAAGTATTCAGGGCGAATTGTTCAATAAATGTTTCCGCAGTGATTGAAATAATTTTTCAAAGCTGTTCAGGAGCTGGTTGCTGATGTCGTATTCACTTGCCGAAGTTAATAGAATAATAGATGGTTACGGGGCTGACAAAGAGGCTCTGGTGCAGATTCTGCTCGATATTCAGCACGAGTTTCGCTGGCTCTCCCGGGAGATCCTTCTCCACACGGCCGATCGTCTCGGCTTGCCGATGAATCATATCTACAATGTTACCACTTTTTACAAACATTTCAGTCTTATTCCTCAGGGCCGGCATGCGGTCTCGGTTTGTGTTGGTACCGCTTGTCATGTGCGCGGGGCAACTCAATTATTGAATCGAGTCTCGCAAGGACTTGCTCTCTCTCCTGATGAGACCAGTGCCGATGAAAAATTCAGCCTTAAAACTGTCAGTTGCCTGGGTTGTTGTGCTTTAGGGCCGGTGATGGTGATTGATGGTAAATATATGAGCAATCCAACCGCTAATGAGATCACCGAGATCGTTGAGGAGTGTGAATGATGACCAGATTGACATCCGTTTCCGCTCTTGAATCTTTGAGAAAAGATATTCTTTCCCGGCGAGATTTGCAAAAAACTAAACTTTCGGTCTGTTCTGGTACCGGTTGTCGCGCTTATGACAGCGATAAGGTTATCGACAGCCTCAAAGCCGGGCTTTTGCACCACGGACTCAATGAAAAGGTCGAGGTGGTGACCACCGGTTGTCACGGTTTTTGCGAGCTCGGGCCGGTGATGGTTATCTATCCTGATGGAACCAGTTATTTCAAGATCAAACCCGATGATATTGACGAAATTATTGAAAGTGTGGATCAGGACAAGGTAGTTGACCGCCTTCTTTATGTCGATCCCGAAGGTAATGTTCATGCCAAAGAGAATGACATTCCTTTCTATAAATATCAGAACCGGGTGGTTTTTGGTAACAACCATTTTATTGACCCCGAAAACATTGAAGATTATCTGGCGCTTGACGGTTACCTTGCTCTGGCTACCTGCTTGAACAGTTTGCGCCCGGAAGAGGTTCTGGAGACCGTGAAGAAGGCTAATCTTCGTGGTCGCGGCGGCGGTGGATTTCCGGCTGGTCAAAAATGGGAAGCAACCCGCAATGCCCCGGGCGAGGTTAAATACGTAATTGTCAATT
>Ga0164318_10006715_pt1 | contig 11137 bp, 9 predicted proteins | sample GuaBasSedimGuay9_FD_113734 | JGI IMG/M metagenome (GOLD analysis project Ga0164318, IMG submission 113734) | Subseafloor sediment microbial communities from Guaymas Basin, Gulf of California, Mexico - Guay9, Core 4571-4, 0-3 cm | ecosystem: Environmental > Aquatic > Marine > Hydrothermal vents >... | reverse complement strand
TTGAGCATTTGTTACGCCGGGGCCTGGGGTGAACTCGAATTTGAGTCCGCGGAGCCTCTCAACCCTTGTGACGTTGCTCCTCCCATTATGTATCACGATCCACAATCCCTCATCTATCTCGAACTCGACTACGTTCGGGCTGCCGCCGCTCGGAGGAGAAGCCACCCAATTCGCGCTCCCATTCAAGTCCTCTCCCAGAAGTTGGATAGACATTCCAGGAGGCGCTTCTGGCCCCGGGTCGCCCTCACTCCATCCGCCTAGTACCGGATCTCCATTCCCACCCTTATACCGCATATAATCTCTCAGGTTATCGTTAGGATCATAGAGCGCGACCTCATCTCCCCCATCGTCTAAGATTTCTTCACCGAGATAAACGACCGCCCCTCCATCTGATGCGTCGAGGTCATCTGTCCCGGATCCGGAGATCAATAAGATATAAACGAAATCCCTGATTCCTTTGATCTCCGGGATCTCGACCTTGTCTCCATCGAATGTCGTGATATACCATCCACTCAGATTCAATCTTCCGGAATCCGGGACATAGAGCTCGACGAACTCCGGGCCATTCTCATCCGCGACGTACTTCACCTCGCTTATCAACACCCTACCCGGGCTGGGAGGTCCCTTCGGCTCCGGCAACTTCTCCCCAAATGGCCAGAAGATCAAGAATGAGCTCAAAACCACTCCGACAGCCACAACGATGATGATCAACGCCAAGACACGTTTATTCAAAATCTCAAACCGCCAAGGTTACGAAAATCACTCCGCCAACACAAAAATAAGCCTTGTCCCGGAAATCGTGGACAATAACCCCCACGAGAAGATATAAATCATGAAAAGAGAATTAACCTGCAGGGGATGAGGCAGCCGCTCCAGACTGAACCGTGATGCAGGAAGAGCCGAGCCGACCCCCATCTTCCGCCGCGGTTCTCCTCGATCCTCGGTCTTTTCGCTAGGATAAGCTATCTCCTTCGATTTCTGGTTTGGCATCAGGCTCGATACCCTGAAGAAATAATGTTTTTCGTTTATCATCACAGCAACCACGCGACAGGAGATTTCGGGTGCAGAAGAAGTATGAGTTTAAGGGTTATGCTGTTTTCGATTGCGGTGGAATTGAGATAGGATTGAAGACTTGAAGTGAGTTTGAGAAGCCGAGGAAAGGGCTTATCATCGGGAAATTTGAATCCAACTAGAACCTCTCGATTATACGCCCAGCTCTTCTTATATTAGTTAATACTTTCCTCTCCAAGTCATTCGATGGCCTTTTAGCGGATAAAAAGACTAAAGTAGCCGTTTCATACTTTCCAGCGATATGAGCTCTAAGCTCGTCGTCGGGATCGATTTAGGGGCTACAAACGTTAGGGCTGCTCTCGGAAGCTTAGATCAAGGGATAATTAAATCCATAGGTGAGAGGACAATCCAAGAACCTTCTGCGGAGAAACTTATCGAGCAATTGATCAGCTTGGTTGAACGCGTTGCCGGAGAAAAGCTTGGGGAAATCCAGGCGATCGGAATGGGGTCGATAGGCCCGCTGGACATCTGGAAGGGCGTGATCCTAAATCCATCTAATGCCCCGTTCAGGGATGTGCCGGTTACCGAGGCTCTTTCAGAACGATTTAAGGTTCCCGCATATTTGCTGAATGATTGCACGGTGGCGGTCTTGGGAGAAACGGTTTTCGGGGCTGGAAAAAATCTGAAGAACGTGTTTTATGTGACCCTAAGCTCCGGCATAGGAGGCGGCGCAGTGGTTGACGGAAATCTTCTTCTCGGAAAAGACGGGAACGCCGTCGAGATCGGGCACATCGTCATAGATTTTGATGGAAAGCTAAAGTGTGGATGTGGAGCGAGGGGGCATTGGGAGTCGTATTGCGCTGGAAAAAATATTCCATCATTTGCAAGATATTGGATCACAGTCAACAAAAAGGAATCTGAAAAGAGCCCCGTTGTTGAATTGACGTTAAAAGGCGAACTTACAACCGAGTATCTATTCAATGCCGCGAAAACCGGCGACAAGATAGCGCTCGAAATAGTTGAAGAGATAGGAAGACTTAACGCGATAGGTTTTGCAAATATTACGACCCTTTATGATCCAGAGCTCATCACGGTTGGAGGTGCGATAGCCGTGAATAATGAGTCCTTAGTCTTGGAACCGATTAGAAGACATCTTCAGGAATATACGGTTAACAGAGTTCCAGAAGTCAAGCTCACTCCGCTCGGAGATGAGGTCGTGCTTTACGGAGCCGTGGCCTTGGCAATAAATCCGCCAGAAGCATTAAGATCTCTAAAAGAAACTGTATGAGTGGAAAAGATTATTTCCTACATTTTTCTCGATGATCTGAAAAATGAATTTGCGAGAAATACAAGAGCTGATGGCCGAGATCTATCTAGATCGAGATAGGAGGAGGGGCGCCGACAAAACTCTGCTCTGGATGATCTCGGAGGCTGGCGAGGTCGCGGATGCCTATCTAAAATCGGATCGGAAAGCCCTCGAGAACGAGGTCGCGGATCTCTTGGCATGGCTCCTCAGCTTCTGCAATGTAATCGGCATAGACTTAGAGGAGGCCGTTCTGGCCAAATACGGCAGGGGATGCCCTAACTGCGGATCGAAGCCCTGCAGATGTCCGCCGAAGTAAAAAGGTATAGAACACGGATTACGCTATCTGAGTATAGGATTGCCGACGCTGAGGAGCTACGGCTTGGTGGCGGCCGCGGAGTCAGGTCAGGAGAAGACCGAGTGCCCAGTATGCAAGGGAGACTACAAGAAATGTAGGCTCGAGATATGCCCCTATCTGAAGGGCGTCCGGGAACTCCTTAGGAAGATCAAGGCATCAAGAACGGTCTTCGGCTCCTCGCCGCCATCGGCCCTAATTGGCTCCTGGGGCTATCCCAAGGTTTTAGCCGGCCCGCTCGTGCCCCCGGTTCAGGCCGATACCAGCATTCTTGAGCAATATGATAGGTGGCTCGAACTTCCGCTCGATGAGCTCCTCGCGATGAGGGTGAGCCTCGTCCGGGGGAAGCGGCCGACTAGGGTAATAGATGCCAGAAAACCCGATCGGATCTTAGAGGCGATGCAGGAGCTCGCGATGGCTAAAACCCCCCTCGACGTCGAGCTCGAATTAGAAAAGGAACCTCTTTTACATCCAAATTTCTTGGTCAGGGCATCTCCCACAGGGCCATCGGCGCCGATGCGGAGGGCTCTTATCGCCGAGAATCCGAGGGTTCCGAGACCTGTTGAGAAGGTCGTCTATGACGTCGATTTAAGAGCTTCGGAGGCAATCCACGAACTCTACTCCTCGGGCATACGTGAACAGTATATCGTAAGGCTGCTCTCGATGGGCTTATTGGGCTCAAAGAGGTGGAGGAAGCTCGTTCCAACCGAGTGGAGCATAACCGCGGTAGATGATCAACTTGGAAAAAGGCTTAGGAGGGAAGTGAAGCGACATCCATGGCTGAACGAAGTGAGGTTACACAGCCACTATGCCCACTTCAACAGGGTTACAGTTCTCCTAATACCAGGGCCCTGGATGTTCGAGGTCTTCGAGGTCTGGCATAAATCAAACTTGACGAAGATTTACTATGACGCTGAGCTTCCGGGAGATATAGACCGCTATCCCGAAAACGTCGGAGGTGCATATCACGCCCTACGGCTTCCCGTCTTAGAGTCATTGAAAGCTGAGGGGAGACAGGCCTCGGCGATCGTCGTAGCGGAGGTCTACGAGGGCTGGATACCGCTCGGGGTCTGGAGATTCAGGGAGATTTGCAGGGCGGCACTGAGGCATCCGCCGGTGAAGTTCGAAGATTTATCTGAGTCGCTCATCGCCCTTGAAAAGATCGTTGAGCTGCCAGTGAACTCTATTTTACGCCAGAGCAGGGTTTTGAGATTCCACCTAGAGCAGGCGAAGTTAATCGATTTCCTCGGATCCACGGTCTAACCCAAAGATTTTAAAGGATTTAATCCCGAGAATTTAGCTTGATGCACGGTTATGGGAAAATAGCGGAAATAGATCTGTCATCCGGGAAGATCGATGTAAGAGAACCCGATGAGCGGCTGGCCTACGATTTCATAGGTGGAAGGGGCTGGGCAGCTCACCTAATCTTCAAACATCTAGACGAGATCGTCCACGGCACACATCCCTCGAACGTATTAGTTGTGGCGACGGGGCCGCTCGCGGCAACAGGTTTCCTCGGGGGCTGTAAGACGACCTTTGCCGCCATAAGCCCTCAAACGGATCTGTATGGAGACAGCAGTGTCGGCGGATACTTCGGCTATATGATGAGGAAAGCCGGTTTTGACGCCCTGATAATTAGGGGGAGGGCGAGCGAACCCAGTTATCTTTTGGTCGAAGATGGGAGAATCGAGGTCGTCGAGGCCCCGGAGCTCAGAAAGCTGAATTCTAAGGAGGTTGATGAAAAGCTTCGGGGAGAATATGGAAGAAATTGTTCAATAGCTTCGATAGGGATCGCTGGAGAGAAGATGGTAAACTATGCGTCGATAAACGTGGATTGGGGACTGAAGGAGCGGAGGCATTCTCAAGCTGGAAGAACGGGGATGGGCGCGGTGATGGGGAGCAAGAATCTCAAGGCAATAGTCGCGAAGGGAAGCGGCGAAGTCGAGGTCGCCGACCCTGAAAGGTTGAGGGAGGTGAATAAGAGGCTCATAAGGGAGGTCAAGTCAAGTAACATGTACGAGAATTGGATGAAATACGGCACGAATATGACGCTTGAATGGGCCAATACCGTGGAGGCTCTCCCCACACTCAACTTCCAGAAGACGACATTTGAATATGCGGACGAAATCTCGGGTCAAGCTGTCTATAATTCCCAGCTATACGTCTCCGCTTGCGCGAACTGCATAATTCCCTGCGGCCATGTAGTTAGATCTGATGAAGAAGTGGCAACCGTCGATTACGAGAACCTCGGGATGCTGGGATCTAACCTCGGATTAAAGAGTTTAAGTGAGGTCGCGAAGGCAAACTATCTCTGCGATTACTATGGATTGGACACGATATCCACCGGGTCAGTGATAGCTTTTATGATGGAATGTTTTCAGAGGGGCTTATTGACAAAAGATGATGTTGGTTTCGAGCTTTCATGGGGCGACGCTGAAACTGTTTACCAACTTATCAAACTAATAGCGGAGCGAAGGGGATTCGGCACCTTGATGGCGCTCGGCGTCAAGGCTTTAGCGAGATATGTTAAGAAGGGATCCGAGAAATTCGCTATGCACGTTAAAGGTCTAGAGATAAGCGCATACGACCACCGAGCGGCCCCCGCGATGGCCCTTAGCTACGCTACCTGTGATATCGGCGCGCATCACAACAGATCGTGGGCTATAACCTATGATGTCGAGGCGGGTAGGACGAGCTATGGCAGGGATAAGGCGGAAAAGGTGATCTACCTCCAACATATGCGCCCGCTCTTTGACATGCTCGGGGTCTGCAGGCTTTATTGGGTCGAACTTGGGATAGATCCGAACATCTACGCTGAGGCATACTCCGCCGTCGTCGGGAAGGAGTTCATCCTCGAGGATTAGCTCGCCTGCTCTGAGAGGGTTTGGAACGTTACGAGGGCCATGGCGGTGCTCAGGAAGGGGATCAGCGTAAAGGACGACATGCTCCCCGCCAGGGACTTTGAGGACCCGATCCCAGAAGGATCGACGAAGGGGATAAAACTCGACCACGAGAACTTCATAAACCTCTTGAAGACATACTACCAGCTTCGTGGATGGGATGAGTCGGGGAAGCCGACGAAGGAGAAGCTTATCTCCCTCCGATTAGAGGACGTCGCCGAGAAACTATACGGATAACCTACGGATTATCCTAGAAGTCTCTACGCCTTACACTCCCTTCTTTTCGACGACCATCAATATATTTTCCGGAAACTTAGAATAGTTATGCCGAAGAGGCCGAGAAATCCCTCATCTCCAAGATATAAGGCGAGAATGGGATATGAAGGAGAGTACTATCTGATAAGGAAATTCGCCGTTAAGGATAAGCCTGGAACCTATGCCGTTAGGACACCTGGAAGTGGAGCAGGCAAGCTTCCAAAACCAGATATCATCGCCGTTGACGAGGGGGAGCTCTTGGCGATCGAGGTTAAGTCCAGTAATAAATCCTACGTGGCTTTGAATAGCTCCCAAGTCAAGCGGCTGTTAGATTTTTGCAGATTCTTCGTTGTGCGGTGCCCCCACTGCGGTGCGGAGATCAGGCCGAAGCCCATACTCGCGGCTAGATTTCTGAGGAAGGAGTGGCGGTTCGTCGAGATCCCAATGGATTGGGAAGGCTCAATCATCTTGAGGAGGGCTTCTTCTCCAACTTTTGTCGGCGGGAGATTATCTTCTCGGGGCTCGGGGGACGAGGGGGAATCTTCTCGATAGAGGAGAGTTCGAGTAGATGCTGGGTCAAGAAGTGGCTGAATGTGGGCGCATTTTTGAGCCATTTTCGCTCACTGGGTTTAGAGAGATATCCTAAGGCGACGAGCCCTTGAAGTAGGTTTCCGATTCTCCTACGCCTGTTTCTATTCGCCTTTATCTCATCGGGAAGCAAATTTATCACATCGGTTAATGTGAAAGGTTGATTCTGGATGGAGGCTATGGCTGCGAGAACGTTTTGAATATCCTCTATCTTTAGTTTTCTAACCTTCCATGCCAACATCTTAATGATCGGATTTATCGACCGCCGCTCCGCCAATTCGTCATTCAGCCCTCCATTTCTTTAACAATATTTCGATTGGGATGTCAAAAGATTTCCCACATTTACCGCATGTGAAAACGAGTTTACAATTATTTGAGGCTAGTTCTTCCAGTTCATCTTTCGGAGGAATGTTAGTTATGGCGGAGTTCTTACAGGAGGGACATATGATTCTTACCCTTCTACCCTTATCCAAGTTTTTCAGCTCGACGGGCTTTCCATCCGCCGTGAACGCCTCTATGTAAGACTCCTTAACAGTTGGTTTCGGAGCCTCTTCTTTTCTCGCCTCGAGTGCCCGTCTTAGCGATGATAATTCTTCTTCTAAGGCCGCTTTCTTCTCGCTGAGCCTTTTAACCTCCTTCTCCAATTGATCAAAGACTTTCTTCGGGACGAATTCGTTCCTAACATATGGGAGTATGAGGGAGATTATGCTCTCCCGCACGCGGTTGACTAGATGGGGTTCTAAGGGTTTTAACGCCGATAGTTCCCCGCGTTTTATCTTGAGTATCTTCTGAAGTTGGTCTACCAAGGTTTCTAAGTCCTCGGCTTCGACTCCCTGCGGGTCCGTGAACAACTTCAGCATCGTATATGCCGCTGATAATTCTCCTTCCAGTATTTCGAGATAAGTCTCCCTACTCGAAACATCTTTCTCGAGTTCTTCCAGCTTTTTCCTTTCCTCCTCGATCCTTTTCCTGATTTCCTCGATCTCTCCCCGGACCCCTAATAGTTCTGAGAGTTCTTCGTTAAGTCGCTCCTTTTCGAATTTGAGCCTCTCGACATCGGATCGGAGTTTTCCTATTAACTCCTCCAGCTCTTCTAGGGTGGTCTTCTGGCCTAGGCGTTGTTCGAGTTCAGCGTTTACCTCCTCAAGCTTAGCTTTAGTTTCATTAACACGTCTCTCTGTTTCCTGAACTTCTTCCTCGAGTCTGGACTTAAATTTCTTCAGTTCTTCCAGTTCCCCCGAGATTCCGTGAACTTCTTCAATTTCTCCTAAAATTTTCTGCTTCTCTCGGTGAAGTTGTTCGATTTCTCGCTTGACATTTTCTAACTCGTTCTTAAGGTTGTTGATTTGGGATTTTAGATCTCTTTGCTCTTGAAGGGCGGCTAAGATTTCTTGGGGATTATAGTTCATGTTCTTGAAGGATTCTATGACATTCATCGCCTTCTCTAAGTCATCTAAACTGAGGCCTCTCTCCCTCAAGGCGTCGGCGAGCTTCGCTATTTTTCTGACTAATTCGAGGGTGAGCTTATACTGTTCAAGATATAAGTTTAGATCGTCTTCAATTCTTTTCCTCTTTTCCATTAGTTGCTCGATAGTGTATCTGAGTTTAACTTCCTCACTTGATAATCTATTATAATCTCTTAGGAGCGAGATGTAGCTTTTACCGGCTTCACGTTCGAGTTTCCTCAGTCTCAGCGCCGCGTTTACATAGCGTTTGAGCTTGGATTTCTCCCATCCCAGTTCCTCTGCGAGCTTGATGAAGGAGAGAAGTTTGTCTCTCGGGATGTCCACTTCGACTTTCGGCGTCTCGACGACTACAATCCGGAATTCGTCGTCCAAAATCGAACTCAAAAATATTTTTCGGAACTCCATATATAAGTGATTTTTCTCGGGATTCGCCTCCCCGCTTCTCACCGTAGTACCTACATCCTATTTTTACGTTCTAGGTCTGAATCTTCTCCTAGGCCTTCTGCCCCCAAATCCTCCAAGAGGTTGAGGGACCTCGGAGAGGTTGTTTTCGAGGTTCACTTCTCCGATTTCCTCCTCGGCCTGCTCTATTGCTCCATATCTACCAAGGTTTAACTGCATCTTTCCTCTAAACAGCTTTATGAAGCCGTTCGTGATCTTTATGGTGGTGCCTTCTTCGACCAAATCTATTTTCTCATCCCAGAGGACGAGGTTGATCGCGCCTGTCTCATCGGCTATCAGTATCTCGCTCAATCTATGCTCTTTCTGGTCATATTGGGATGAAACAACTCTCTCCGGAGCTTTGCTCACAACCTTTGCAACGAGATTTACGTTTCTCGAACGGGGGGTTAACTCATTTATCTTAACTAACTCACTCATTCCATTACGACTCCTTTTTGACGAGTAACTGAGAGTCAGTTATTATATAAGTATTTTGACTTATCGCCGAACCGCCTGCTCTAAGATCTGTATCGCTCTCTCTTTTCCGAGATCCCAGATATATGGCCCGAGCCTGGGCCCCCTATCCCTCCCCAAGAAGATCTTGTAGAGAGTTTTGAAGAAGTCCCTTGGTGGTATGCCGTTCTTCCTAGCGGCGTCGAAGATGCTTCCTTGAATCTCTTCAGCTTCTTTAGAGGATTTAATTTTCTCGATGAGATATGTTATGGCCTTCTTTTCTTCTTCTGTTAACTCTATAGCCTCCCTCTCAACGGATCCCAGGTCTACAGCATAGTTTATCGCGAGTTTGATCTTCCTCTTAGCTCTCTCATCGACTTCGTATCCATATTTCCTCAGTCTGCTCACGACGAATTCGAATCTCTTATCCTCTGGCGCGGCCATCGCGAGTTCCACGATCAGCGAATAAGGTATATGGGGAGACGGCTTTTTCGGGGGATTCAATAAATGGCTATAGAAGTATAACCCCTTCAGCTTCTCTCTCTCGAATTTGCTCGGAATGTTTATCCTGCCGAAATAGATGTCCTCTAGGTAATCGAGTTCATCCATGAGCTTGGGTATTGTCTGGAGGGTTAGGATCCGCGTTCCCGTCACGCGTTTAAACAAGAGGAGTAGGAGGCTCTCGGGGGTTCCATATCTATACCATAGCTGGGGGGTGAAGACGTTTCCAATGGATTTCGAAATTTTCCTGCCCGAGGCATCTAGGAACATCTCGTATCTGACGTGTAGGGGTGGTTCGAATCCGAGGATGTTCTTCGCAACCCAGTCGTTCACCTTAACGGAGTCCGCAATATCCTTCCCATATGCCTCAAACCTTATGTCAAGTGCTGCCCATCTCGCCGCGAATTCCGTCTTCCAAGCTAATTTCCCATCATCCCTCGTTATATCCGCCTCTCCCTCATAACCGCATCCGCTGAAATATCTTCCACCAACCTCCGCTCCACCACACCTGTACTTCACGATCCTTCGCTTAGGATCATATTCATAGGCTTGAGTCGTGTAGATTCTGCCGCATTGTTTGCAGACGGCGAAGTAGGGGAGCACTTTCTTGAATTTATCTTGGCCGGTGATCTCCTCAATCGCTTCCCCGATCTTCTGCGCGTTAAGGAGGATCACGTGAATCTGGTCGGCTAAGATTCCCGACGCATAAGTTTCCCTCCCCGACATATACTTACATTTTATCCCGGCTTCTTCTAGTGCATCTTTCAGCATGCCGCTCATGTGTTCGGAGAAGGAGTTATGGCATCCATAGGGATCGGGGATCGAGGAGACGGGTTTCAATAGGTATTCTTCAAGCCATTTCGGCATTCCCGCCGGAACCTTTCTCAGACCATCCATATCGTCGGTGAAGGCTATGCTCTCAGACCTGTATCCAAGCTCCCTAAGAGCGAGCGTAACCCCATAGGCTCTGACAGCATCCGCCATGCTTCCAACATGAGGTATCCCAGATGCGCCGAGCCCGCTCTCGGTCCTGATGAGCTTCAAGCTCCTGCCGAGCCTCTTCTCGCGCTGGACGAGCTCATACGCCACCTTATCCAGCCAAGTCCCATGACCGATAATCTCCCTCGACGACAATCCTACGAGACTCTGACGTCCGCGAGACTACATATACGTTATTGGCTCGCGAATCGCCGTGTCTCATAAAAATTGGTATTGGGTGCTTTGGCTCACCTTTTAGCTCGGAGTATCCTCGTTGGGGCTATCGCGGCTAAGGCCATGCTCGATAGGACTATCATCGAGGATGAGATCATCATTAGGATGGGGGACTTGAACGCTTCGGCTACGGCGAAGAGGATTAGTCCCAGAGCAAGGGCCGTGGCCGGATGCTCCAGCCTTAGAGCCACCCTCCTACCCTTCAGCCTCAGGATAATCCATACGGCTAGAATCGGCGGGGCTAGGTAGATCAAGCCTATGAGGGGGCTTGCTGTCAAGCCCGATATCAGGGCCGCCAGCTCAGGCGTTTCGGAGAACGGCTCGGCCGCCTGCCTCGAGAGCTCCAAGATCGATAGAAGCGGGTAGATTGACGCTCTTACGATGCTTCTTAGGGCTGGGTTCTGGCGCTCGGCTCCGGCTACGTACGGGCTCCAAGAATAGTAGAACGCGTTGAACGCTGTCATGAAGTTTCTGCCCGCGAAAGTCTTCATCACGAATCCATCTCTGAACTCTCTCAAGGCCTGAACCTGTGGAGCTAGCTCCGAGCCGAACGCCGCCGTCGCTATCAGGCATCTATAGCCGCCTTGAGCCGTGGCCGTCGAGGTCACGGTCTTCGTGACTTCCTTTGTCTCCGTTGTGGTTTTCGTGATTG
>Ga0164318_10006714_pt1 | contig 11139 bp, 11 predicted proteins | sample GuaBasSedimGuay9_FD_113734 | JGI IMG/M metagenome (GOLD analysis project Ga0164318, IMG submission 113734) | Subseafloor sediment microbial communities from Guaymas Basin, Gulf of California, Mexico - Guay9, Core 4571-4, 0-3 cm | ecosystem: Environmental > Aquatic > Marine > Hydrothermal vents... | reverse complement strand
TGATATTACCACTTCGGTTCGAAATGCGAATATTTTCCAACAGTGCCGTAAATTCCAGATAATTGGAAATCAGTCCGTCGTCAATAATTCGGGTCGGACAAGTGGTAAGAATCCTTTTTACATTTACCGGATATTCAATTTCCCGGGCCGCAGCAATGAGGCCGGATTTTACCCGTTCCAGCTGATTTTCACCCTTTTCCATGGCCTGCATGGAGAGGGAGTTATCCAGCACGAGGTAAAGTGTTTCACCTTTGCCGATAACAATTCCGGGAGACCGGGTGTTTCGATAAGGTCTTGCAAAAATCAGAACCAGCAAAAGAATTATCAGCGTTCTTAAAACCAGCAGAAGAATCTGTCTAATTTTCAATTTGCGGATCAGGTCGGATTCCAGCTGCTTCAGGAAGCGGAGCGTGCTGAAATCATGCCTATAATACCGTTGGCGCCCGATCAGATGAATGATTAGCGGAATAACAGCCAGGGGTAAAAGGTAGAGAAAAAAGGGATTAAAAAACGACATATTATAGCAACATCAGATACATCAATAATGCAGAAACAGTGGGAATAACCAGATTGTCATCCAGCCGCCAGGTAAAGTATTCAAGAACACCGGCCGTTACAGCCCCAGCCACCTTTACATGCTGAGGCACGCCGGGAATCCACCATGTAACCAGCAAACTCGATAAAATAAATGCCAATGTTCCTTCCAGAGTTTTGGACCGCGACAATCGAATTTTCCCAATGGACATTCCGACGAGGCATGCACTGGGATCGCCGACTTGTACAAAAAACATTGCGATTACCGCCAATTCTTTCGGAAAGATGGCGACAACCAGCAACGAGCCCATCAACAGATAAGTGGCGCCAGTCAGGTTTTTAGTGCGTTCATGCGGCCGTGTCATTTTGCCAAAGTACCGGTTATAAATATTCCGGCAGGAGGGAATCGCAAATCGCATGAATTCTATGATCAACATTACCGCAACCACAAACGACAGAATAATAACCGCCGGCTTTTTATCCAGGAAAAAATGATAAGTCAGCGGAATCAGGGCGGCCAGATAATGAATAAACTTCCGGCCCAGTTCCGTCTGCGGTATCTTATTCACGATATAATATCTCCGTCAACAATCGATAATTGCGGTAGGAATTTCCGCCGGAAAATACGGCAGACCCAGCGACAATCAAATCCGTCCCCACCTCTTTCGCATCATTCACTGTTTCGGTATTGACGCCGCCATCAATTTCAATCGGAAATCCATATTTTTTCGAATAGGGTTTTGCAAGAATCACCTTTTCCAGGGCGGCTTTGATCATTTTCTGACCACCAAAACCCGGATTAACGGTCATCACCAGGAGATGATCAACAAATTTCAGGTAGGGTTCAATTTCCGCAAAGGCTGTCGGCGGATTAATGACCAATCCGGCCTTTGCGCTGCCCTTGCGAATCGCTGCAAAATCGTCTTTGAGAGACCCGCCGGATTCAATATGAACGATGATCGTATCACTGCCGGCATTGATAAACGGCTCAATATATTTCTCCGGATTGGTTATCATCAGGTGAGTCTCCAGGTGCAAATTGGTCACCCGGCGAATCGCCTCAACAATGAAGGGACCGATGGTAATATTCGGGACAAAATGTCCATCCATGACGTCCAGATGCAGTCGCTTGGCCCCGGCGGATTCAACCGCCCTGATCTCTTCTGTAAGTCTGGCAAAATCGGCCGACAGCAATGAGGGTACTATTTCCATGTTAATCTCCCGGATGGCTGGCAATAGTCACTTCAAGATCGATCTGAACGGGATTATCGTAGAGCATCCCGAACTCCGGATTCTGCCCGATGACCGTATAGGCCACCAGATCATCATTCGTAATATAACGGATGCTACCCACCCGAAAACCAGCCTTTTTGATAATATTTTTCGCTTCTTCAAGATTCATCCCAAACAGATCGGGCACTTCCAGCTGCCGCGGAGGGGGTCCCTTACTGACAACCAGCGCGACACTATCATTGGCAGACACCATCTGTTTCGGTGAAATGGACTGGGCAGTAACTACCCCCCGGGGTTTATCCGATGAATATTCATAGGTAATTGTATCGATTTTCAGAAAATAACGATCCAATTCGAGGTTTGCGGCTTTCAATACTGTTCCCACAAGATTCGGCATCGGGAAAAAGCGTTCGCCGCTGGTGATCACCAGACGAATCATTCGGCCTTTTTTAACCGGGGTTCCCGGCGGCGGTTGCTGATCAACAACGGTCTGGGGCGGCAAATCATTATCCTCGGTAGAATCAATCACTTCATAACTCAACTCAATCATATTCAGAATGATAGCGGCTTCATCGAGCGAACGCCCGGTCACATCCACCAGCGGTATCTCTTTTCCGTGATTGACATAGTGCGGCATGACAATCTTATCAATTATCAGAACAAAGATGACGGAAAAAATGATAAAGACAGTTAAAAATCGAAACCAGTTACGCATTCTGACAGTCATAGTTTAATTCCTGCTTGTTACTGTTTCCGCATTCGCACCGCAAAGCCACCGGTCTCATTCTGAAAATGAGGAAGAATGTGAATGGCGCCGCGGTTATCACAACACTTTTCAGGGACAAAATCACGGGCATCTTCAACGGAGAAATTCCGGTTGGATTTCAAAAACCACTCGACATTTTCCCAGTTTTCTTCGGGTTCAATCGAGCAGGTGCTATATACCAAAACACCGCCATCTTTTACAAAATTACTCATGTTTGTCAGGATATCACGTTGTATTTTTATCAAAGTGTCAAGCTGCCGGATTGTTCGGTTCCAGCGCAAATCAGCCCGACGTGCAATTACACCGGTTCCCGTACAGGGTACATCCAAAAGGATTTTATCAGCCATTGCATAATTCCCGGTCCGGGCGTCGGCAACGCCGTAATTTACAAAATCGATCCCTAAACGAAAGGCCTCATTTTTTATCAGTTCCACTTTACCGGGACTGACATCGTAAGCCGTTATTGACGCTTTTCCTCCGGTCATTTGAGCAATCAGGGTTGTTTTCCCGCCGGGCGCCGCACAGGCATCAATGACGGTTTCATCTTTTTGAGGATTCAACAACAAGACCGCCTGCGCCTGACTGATATCCTGAACCGAAAACAGACCACCTGAGAACAGATCGCTGCGCAGTAAATCACCGGGATTATCAACGGTAAAAAAGGGGATTGGACCGGCTGACGCAACAGCAATTTCAAACCCTTCCTTCTTTAAAATATCTTGCAGATTTGGCCAGGATACTTTAAACGGATTATGGCGGAAATAGATTTTCTGATAATGATTATTAAATTCGGCCAGCTGACGGCAATTTTCGGCGCCGAAATTCCGTGTCCAGCGTTCAATCAGCCATTGCGGATGGGATGTCTCAATCGCCAGAGCCTCCTTCTCCGGTAGATGAGAAAGAGCCGCTTTCAGTTCGGCTCGGTCCGGAAGGTGACGCAGAACGGCATTGATCAGACCAACCGCGTGGTTTTTTTTGAGTTGCCGGGCAGCTTCAACGGTTTCATTTGTCAGAGCATACAACGGTGTTTCCAGAATTAACGCCTGCAGTGCGCCAACTCTTAACAGATTTAGCACCGCCGACTCGAATTTTTTTACCGATCGCTGTGACGCCTTTTCGACGGCATAATCCAGGTAGCGCTGATAAACGATAACTCCCTTGACCATCATATACAGAAAATCCCTGTCCGGTCCGGACAATTTCAATCTGTCAGCAGTTGCGCTCACTTTATCTTCAAAACCGGAGTACCGGTTTCGGCAGGAATTCAGAATTCGGACGGCTAAGGTTCGTATATTCACGATTGGAAAGAATCTCCGACACGGCCTGGGAAACCGCGTAAAAATTCATCAGCCGGCAGCACCTTTTTCCCTTCCAGTTGCAATTCCAGGGGAAAGAGCATGCCCGCCCCGGTTTGAATACCCAATCGCTTTTTATCACGGATACCAATTGTTCCGGGAAGATAATTTCCGTTTTCCCGGGTATAATCGGCTCTGAAAATTTTTATCCGCTTTTTCCCGTAATGGGTATAGGCGCCGGGGCTTGGAGACAATCCATGAATCCGGTTTTTAATGGATTCCGCCGGGTCAGACCAAATAATTGCTCCCATTTCTGGGTAAATTTTCGGAGCCTTCGTGGCGAGGGAATCCTTCTGTGGAATCGCTGTCAGGGTTCCCTTCTCCAAACCGTCAAGGGTCCTCACCAGAGCCGGCGCTCCAAGGCGGGATAATCGTTCATATAAATCGCCATAGGTATCCCGTTCACTAATCGGAACCGCTTCCTGCATCAGGATATCACCCGTATCAATCCTCGGTTTGATCTGAAAAATCGTATAGCCGGTCTCCTTTTCGCCGTTTATAATCGCCCAGTTTATCGGAGCCGCGCCACGGTATTTGGGCAATAATGACGCATGCAGATTAATTGCACCCAATCGGGCGGCATTAATCAATTCAGACGGTAGAATCCGGAATGCTACAACCACAATAACATCGGCGCCGAGGCTGGCAATTTCACCGATGAATTCGGGGGATTTCAGGGATTCCGGCTGACTGACCGGAAGATTTAAATGAATTGCCTGCTGCTTGACCGGCGTCCCGCGGAGCTTTCGACCGCGCCCGACGGCTTTATCCCGCCCGGTCACTACCAGTTTAATGTTGTGAGGTGATGCCGCAATCGCCGACAGACCCGGAACTGCAAATTCCGGCGTGCCCATATAGATAACGTTCAACATCGATTAAATCTTAATCGGTTCGGTCTGGGTTTTTCCCTTTTCGGCAATGCGTCTGAGTTTAGACTCAATAAAACTCCGTTTCAGAGGACTAATTCGTTCAACGAACAGGATGCCGTTCAGATGATCGACTTCATGTTGGATTACCCTGGCCGGAAAACCTTCAAATTCTTTTTCAACAGGATTCCGGTCAAGCCCCTCATAACGAACTTTGATTTTATAAGCCCTTTTTACCTTTTCATGGACTCCCGGAATACTGAGGCATCCCTCTTCCTGGGTAACGATTCCCTGACTTTCAACTATTTCGGGATTAATGAAAATCTCCCGTTGCATATTCTCGTCATGCAGGGAAAAGTCGGCAATGAAGAAACACTGTTCAACACCGACCTGATTCGCCGACAGTCCGATTCCATCGTCGTTATACATAACGGCATACATCCGCTCAAGAAAGCGGGGAAAATGGTCCGGCAATTCGCCAACTTTCATGGTCGGACGTTTTAAAATAGGGCTGCCGTAGAGATAAACTTCCAGTAAGTTCATATTACTTTATAACGGATTTATCGACTAACTTTTCGGCAATTGCGGAACGAGTCACGTGAATTTTGATATCCTTGGCAACCCTGACAATCAGAATGCCCTCTTTTTCCCGGACACCTTCAATTTTGCCGTAAATTCCGCCGATGGTAAGAACCTCGTCACCGGGCTTTAGCTCTTTCAGCATCTGCTGCTTTTCTTTCTGTTTCTTGGCCTGAGGACGGATCATCAGGAGATACATCACCAGAATAATCAATAGAAAGGGTAACAACGACATAATCGGGTTACCCTGCTGGGCGCCACCCCCACTCATTGTTCCGGCATAAAGTAGTGTATTCACAAAACCTCCAATTTTAAATTAACATATAGTTTAATCAATTTATACGGTAATGGCAACCCCGGCTCCCCTTGTGAAGACGGGCTGCATGCAATACCAGCAAAGATGTTGTTGCCGAATTTCGCAAACCAATGAGTGAATCGACAGGTTCACCATGCCGATAAAAATTCTGGATTTCTTCATTCAGCCGCCATAATATCCCGAATGCCCGTTCCAGCTTCTTGGTCGTACGCACAATGCCGACATAATTCCACATGGTCTGACGAATTGTCGAACAATCCTGACGCACAAGATCGGGGTCTATTGGCTCCGACTCCTTAATCCACTTTGAAACCGCCGGAATAATCATATTATTTCCGGCAATCATCTTAGCCGCATCCCGCCCGGCAATCATTCCGAAAACCAGGCACTCTAACAGAGAACTACTGGCCAAGCGGTTTGCGCCGTGCAGGCCGGTGCAGGCTACTTCACCGACTGCTTTCAAACGCCGGATTGTGGTGTTTGCCAACATATCAGTCGCTACACCACCGCACTCGTAGTGGGCAGCGGGTACCACAGGAATACCCTCGCTGGTAATATCAATTTTATGTTCAAGACATTTTTCATATATCTTCGGGAAGCGGTTCCTGATCCATTTACCCTTTCGATGGGTAATATCCAGATAAACATATTTTGTATCCGTTTCACTCATTTCCGTCATAATTGAACGGGAGACTATGTCACGCGGAGCAAGGTCCTCCAGTTTATGATAACGTCGCATAAAGGCTTCGCCATTTTTATTACGCAGAACGGCTCCTTCTCCTCTCAGCGCCTCGGATATCAGAAAACGTTCTTCGTTGGTGGTAAACAGCGTTGTGGGATGAAACTGAACATACTCCATATTCATCAGGCGCGCGCCGGCCCGGTAAGCCATCGCATAACCGTCACCCCTTGAATGGGGTGGATTGGATGTGTGCATGTAAATACTGCCCAATCCGCCACTGGCCAGAACCGTAACTTTCGCCATTATCGGTCGCACCTCTTTTTCATCCTGAAACAGAACATAGGCCCCGACACAGGTGCTGGGTTCATAAATATGCAGCGGATTCAGGGAATGATGTGCAAGGGTTATCAAATCGACGCACGTGGCTCTCCGGATAATCTGAATATTGTCCATCTGACCAATCTTCTGTAAGAAGCGTTGCTGGATTGATGAACCCGTATAATCGCCCACATAGGCAATCCGCGGATAGGTATGCGAGCCCTCTTTAATTAAATCCAGCTGCCCATCCGAATTTTTACTGAAAGGAACCTGTAATTCATCACACAGAATCGATTCAATAAAATCCGGTCCATGTTCGAAGACGGTTTTGACTGCATTCTCGTTGACGATTCCTGCGCCCGTCCGCTGAAAATCGTCGAGCAGGCAGGACAGAGTATCCTCTTTTGCCCGGTAAATAATGCCGCCCTGGGCATAATAGGATGAGGCTTCGGTCAATTCATCTTCGGCAGTAATCATAATGACACTCAGCCCCTCTCGGGCCGCGGCATAGGCCGCCGAACAACCGGCCAGCCCGGACCCAATGACCAATACATCAGTCGTTATATAATTATCACTCGATTTCGTCATGATAATTCCAGCATTCTGTTTATGGCAATCCGGGCACCCTCAGCAAACTTTTCGGAAACAATAACCCGATTTATTAACCGACCCTTTTCCAATTGATCCAGTTGAAATGCCAGCCTGGCCAGGGTGATTTGAGCCATTGATTTACAGTAGGGTTCAAAAGTTTGGAGAATCTCAATCCTTTTATCCGGAAATTTCTGCTTCAGTCGGTTTACCAGATTTCTTTCCGTTGCAACCGCCCAATGGGTGCCCGCCGGAGCCCGGGCAATCCGCTCGATAATATATGCCGTACTGCCCATATAATCGGCCACCCTGGCCACATCAAAATCGCATTCCGGATGAACAATAATTTTCATATCGGGATTTTTACGTCGGAGTTTTTCAATATATGCCGCATTGAATTCCTGATGGACATCGCAGAAACCGTCCCACAGGATAACCCGGGCGTCTCGCACCGCTTCGGGGCCATTGCCGCCCAGAGTTTCATCCGCATTCCACAAAATAATTTCATCCAGCGGAATACCCATTCCATAAGCCGTGTTGCGTCCCAGGTGTTGATCAGGGAAAAAGAAAACCTTATCGCCGCGCTCAAAGGCCCACTTCAGGGCAGCGGCGGAATTGGATGAGGTGCACACCAACCCTCCATGCTCTCCGCAAAAGGCTTTCATTTCGGCACCGGAATTGACATAGGTAATGGGAATAATGTTATCCGACGTAATTTTTCTGATATCTTTCCACGCCTTTTCCACATCCTGAATCCGGGCACAGTCCGCCAGAAAACAGCCGGCATGGGGATCCGGGATAAATACTTTCTGCTCCGATTTTGTAATAATATCCGCCGTCTCGGCCATAAAATGCACACCGCAAAAGACTATGTATTCCGCATCGGTCCCGGCGGCAATTTTTGCCAGCCCAAAGGAATCACCCCGTTCATCGGTATGGGCAATCACATCATCGGTCATATAATGATGACCGAGAATCAACAACCGTCGACCGAGCGCTTTTTTACTGTTCGATATCCGGCGATGAAGCTCATCGGCAGGCAGCGATTTGAAATAATCCGGTTGATCAGATTTGCGGTTCATGGTTTAGTTCCAATTTAGTCAATTCGGTGATTTAATGTCCATTGTTTTTAAGATGTTTCCTGCGGCGTTCCTCGCGCCGCAGAGTATTGACCTGCCAGTGATCATCCTCAATTGGATAGTATTTAAAAAATTCCCGTTTCCATGCAGAAAAAGTTCCTTCCTTAATAGCAGCCCGCGCTCTGGCCGTCAATTCCAGAAAAAAGTGGATATTGTGCAGGGTATTCAGCCGCAGCCCGGTCATTTCACCATTCATAAACAGGTGACGCAGATAGGCGCGGGAAAAATTACGGCAGGTATAGCAGTCGCACGTTTCATCGGGCGGTGAAAAATCCATACGGTAGCGGGACTGTTTCAGAATGACCCTGCCCTTCCGGGTATAGAGCGTCCCGTTGCGGGCATTGCGGGTCGGCAACACACAATCGAACATATCGATACCTCGTTCAACGGCCTGAATAATGTCTTCCGGCTTACCAACCCCCATGAGGTAATGCGGTCTGTCCGGCGGCAACATGGGACTGACAAAAGAAAGCATATCAAACATTTCTTCTTTCGGTTCACCCACCGCCAGACCGCCGATGGCATAGCCGTCAAAATCCAGTTCCGAGAGATACTCCACACTTTTTGCCCGAAGATCCCGATACACACTGCCCTGGACAATACCAAACAGAAATTGCCGGTGACCGTACCGTGGTTTCAGTTTTTCAAAGTAATCCCGCGAGCGCTTTTCCCAGTTATGCGTCCGCTCAAGGGATTTTGCCGCATCCTCATACCCACAGGGAAAGGGCGTACATTCATCAAAGGCCATTATGATATCGGAACCCAGTGAATTCTGAATCTTCATGGAAATTTCCGGCGAAAGAACATGCTGAGAACCATCGATGTGTGAACGGAAAGTAATATCATCATCGGTAATTTTTCCCAGATGGGAAAGACTGAACACCTGAAAGCCGCCACTGTCCGTCAGAATGGGTCTGTCCCATGCACTGAAGCGGTGGAGCCCCCCGGCGGATTCAATGACCTCCAACCCAGGACGCAGGTAAAGGTGATAGGTATTCCCCAAAATTATCTGCGCCGAGCTCTCTTTCAGTTCCTTCGGCGTCAGGGTTTTCACAACACCGTGGGTGCCGACCGGCATAAAAATCGGTGTCTCAATCGTACCGTGATCGGTTTCAAACCGACAGGCTCTGGCCAGTGAATCTTTATCACTGGCTAATACTCTGAATTTCAATCGTCCTGATGTCTGTTGGTTTTCATTCATTCAATACTCATTAAAAAACTTCATCGAAAAGCCGGCTGATTGAATCGACGCCCACCACATCTCCGGATTCGGCACCATCCAGTTGTTTCAGATTGGCCTTGGGAATATAGATTGGTGAAAAGCCGAATTTCAGGGCTTCTCTGACCCGCTGTTCAATCATAGGAACCGAACGAATCTCGCCCACCAGTCCTACTTCACCAATAAAGACCGCCGATGGATTGACCGGCACATCCTTGAAACTCGATGCCAGCGCCACAATAACGCCAAGATTAATGGCGGTTTCATCTATCCTGAGTCCTCCGACCAGATTGACGAAAATGTCTTGCAAACGTAGCGGCAAACCGGCTCGCTTTTCCAAAACGGCTACCAGCATTGCCAGACGGCGGTGATCAATCCCGTTGGCGGTTCGCTGGGGATTACCGTAGGAAGACTGGGTCACAAGGGCCTGTACTTCGATCAGAAACGGCCGTGTCCCTTCCATACTCACCGCTACGGTGGAACCGGCCACATGTTTTTTCCGTTCCGACAGGAAAAATTCCGAGGGATTGTCCACCGGAATCAATCCGGTATCCTTCATTGTAAACAGGCCGACTTCATTGGTCGAACCAAAACGGTTTTTCATTGACCGTAACGTCCGGTAAAAATTTGTCTTACCGCCCTCCAGATAAAGCACGGTGTCAACCAGGTGTTCCAGGACTTTTGGCCCGGCGATCATTCCGTCCTTGGTGATATGTCCGATAAAAACGACACAGAGATTCATCTCCTTGGCCTTGCGCAACAATTGCCCGGCGCACTCCCTGACCTGAGTCACACTGCCGGGCACATTATCGTACATATCGCTGAAGATCGTCTGAATCGAATCGATGACGACGACGTCGGGTTCCCGGTTTTCAATATGCGTAACGATATTTTCGAGATTGTTCTCACAGGCCACCAGAATACGCTCATCCCGAATGTCCATCCGGCCGGCCCGCAGGGCAATCTGCTCCTCCGATTCCTCACCGGAAAAATACAGAAAGCGGTTCCCTTTTAGCTTGCTCAGAACCTGCAGCACAAGGGTAGATTTTCCAATCCCCGGTTCACCTGCCAGCAGAACCACCATTCCCTCAACAAAACCACCGCCCAGGACCCGGTCAAATTCGTCAATACCGGTTGCCAAGCGTTTTATATCTGTTTTAAGCGATTGATTCAATACCTGGAGCGACCTGCTTTCTTTCACACCGGTCTGGCGATTTGTTTTCTTTAAAACTTTTTCCTCGACCATGGTATTCCACGCACCGCATTCCGGACATTTACCGGCCCATTTCGGTTGCCGGGCGCCACACTGGTTACAGGTGAAGACTGTTTTGGTTTTGGTATTCAAAGTTCATCTCATTTCATTGATTTATAGGACTTATAATGGTGGTAATATTTCCGGAAATCATATATAAACAATCCGCAAAAAATCAAAAAAATACCACCGATCTCCTTGAAAGTTATGATTTCATGCAGTAAAGTCAACCCCACGAGACTGGCGACAATGGGCGAAAGAAAGGTCACAAAGGACATTTTGACGACTTCTA
>Ga0164318_10006713_pt1 | contig 11140 bp, 10 predicted proteins | sample GuaBasSedimGuay9_FD_113734 | JGI IMG/M metagenome (GOLD analysis project Ga0164318, IMG submission 113734) | Subseafloor sediment microbial communities from Guaymas Basin, Gulf of California, Mexico - Guay9, Core 4571-4, 0-3 cm | ecosystem: Environmental > Aquatic > Marine > Hydrothermal vents... | reverse complement strand
TTGTGGCACTGATGTAATGGTTTTATTAAAGAGAAAGAGGATATTTCCTGATGTGCTCATTTCCCTTCGTTCTGTACCTAATATGGCATATATAAAAGACGAGAAGGATAAAATAAGAATAGGCTCAATGACAACACACCGTGAACTTGAAACGTCAACTGTGATAAAAGAGAAACTTACTGCACTATATGATGCGGTAATCAATTTAGGTTCTGTTCAGATTAGAAATGTTGCTACTATTGGTGGAAACATCGCAAATGCAGCTCCATCAGCAGATACAGCATGCCCACTTTTAGTTTTGGATGCTTCTTGCCTGTTAATCTCATCAAAAGGTGAAAGAGAGGTAGAGCTCAAAGATTTTTTTATAGCCCCTGGGGAAACAGTAATGAAACAGGACGAAATATTAAAGGAGTTTATCATTCCCAAGCCATCTAAACTATCTGGATCAGCTTATTGGAAGTTGTCGAGAAGAAAGGCAATGGATCTTCCTATTCTTGGAGTTGCCATCTCTTTAGCAATGAATGAAGATAAAAGTATAAAAAAGGCTCGCATTGGGTTAGGGGTTGCAGCTCCTACTCCTATAAGGGCATTTAAAGCAGAAGAATTTTTAACTGGGAAGTTTTTAACAGATGAAGTTTTAGCTGAGGCAGGAAATATTGCATCTAAAGAAGCAAGCCCCAGGGATTCTATTAGAGGAGAGGCATGGTATAGAAGAGAGATGATAAGGGTTTTAACAAAACGTGTTGCTACTATCTCCTTCAAAAGGGCTAATATAGTATAGGAGATAGTATAGGAGGCAAAAGATGAAAAAGGTTATATCCTTTAAACTAAATGGTGAAGATGTAGAAGCAGAGGTAGAACCTCATTGGAGTCTACTTCACCTTTTACGAGAAACCTTTGAATTAACTGGTGCAAAAGAGGGTTGCGGTAAAGGTGAATGTGGTGCTTGCACTGTAATTGTTGATGGTAAAGCAATAAATTCTTGTCTATTCCCTGTGATGGAGGTTGAAGGATGTGAAGTAACCACAATTGAAGGATTGGCAACCTTAAATGGTAATCTTCATCCTATACAGGAGTCATTTGTTGCAAATGGTGCTGTACAGTGTGGTTTTTGTACACCTGGTATGATTATGAGTGCTAAAGCCCTTCTTGATGAAAACAAAAATCCTTCTGAAGATGATATAAGAACTGCGATAGCTGGTAATTTATGCAGATGTACTGGTTATGTCCAGATTATAGAAGCAATAAAGAAAGCAAGCGAAAGGAGGGAACCATGATGGAATCACAATTAAAGAGTGTTGGGAAAAGGGTTCCCAAGGTAGATGCAAGAGAAAAAGTAACAGGAAGGGCTATTTATATACATGATTTAAAACTTCCTGGCATGCTCTATGGTAAAATTCTTTATAGCAAGTATCCACATGCAAGGATCCTTAACATTGATACTTCTAAAGCAGAGAAGTTACCAGGGGTAAGAGCAGTTATTACTGGTTTTAATACTCCAGAGATCCGTATTGGTTTTATGAAGGATCAACCTGTTTTAAAAAAGGATAAGGTAAGACAGTATAGAGATGAGGTAGCAGCTGTTGCTGCTATTGATCCTGATATTGCTGAGGAGGCTTTAGATCTAATTAAGGTAGATTATGAGCCTTTGCCAGGTCTTTTTGATCCAGAGGAAGCAGTAAAAGAAGATGCTATATTAATTCATGAATATGATGCTAAAGGCAAACCATTAAAAAATAATATTTTAAAACTTCCTTGGCGGCTGATCGCAGGGGATGTGGAGCAAGCAAAAAAAGAATCTGATTTTATTGTAGAGGATAGTTTTAGAGTAACCTGGGTTACCCATTGTTGTATGGGAACAAGTGGCTGTATTGCTCTTTTTGATCTTGATAATAATCTTACTATTTATAGCATTACGCAAATTCCTTTTCTTGCTCAAAACGATTTTAATGCTGCATTAAAGGCAATGGGATTAAAAGGTAAGAATACAAGGGTGATAAATACAGTGATTGGTGGAGGATTTGGCTCAAAATTAGATACACATGTTTATGAATATATTGCTATACTTTTAGCATATCGCACCCGTAAACCTGTTAAGATCCTATTTACAAGGGAGGAGGAATTTTTTGCTCAACCTCCGAGACAACCAGCCATTATCAAGATTTCACAAGGATGCAAAAAGGATGGTAACCTCACCTTTAGGGAAGTTGATATGCTTTTGGATAATGGTGCTTATACCTCTTGGGGTGCAACTACTCCATCTGTTATGATGGTTCCAATATCTTCTCTATACAAGGTGCCAAATATTAAATATACTGCAAGAAGTGTTTATACAAATAATATCTATGCTCAAGCAATGAGGGGATATGGAAATCCACAGGCTACATTTGCTGTTGAATCTTCTATGGATATCTTAGCAGAAGCTGCAGGCATTGATCCAATGGAATTCAGACTTATAAATGTGAATTTGCCTGGAGAGATAACTCCTCAAAATTTTAAGGTTACTACATGCGGTCTTAAGGAATGTATAGAAAGTGTTGGAGAAGGACTCAACTGGAAGGATGCAAAGAAGAATAAAAAGAAAAAAAGAGGGGTAGGAATGAGTTCTCTTATCCATGTTGGTGGTGGTGCAAGGGTATATAAGTCAGATGGTCATGGTATGATAATGAAGGTTGACGATTTTGGGAAGATAAGTGTAATTACAGGCGCTGTGGAGATTGGCCAAGGCTCAGAAACAGTGATTTCTCAAGTAGCCGCAGAGGTTTTAGGTGTTTTCCCAGAGGATATCCAAATTATAAAGGGTGATACATCCATTTGCCCATGGGATGTTGGTACCCATGCTTCAAGGCAGGCATTTGTAAGCTGTAACGCTGCTATTACAGTAGCAAATAAAATAAAAAAAGAGATCTTGGATATAGCAGGTAAATATTTCAATGTAGATCCTGAAAATCTTGATATAAAAAATAGGGTGATTTATTTAAAAGATGAACCTGAAAATTCTGAGAAACAGATGCCACTTGATAAGCTTCTAAGACGAGCTCATTTTTCTAAACATGGAACAATGATAATGGCAGAAACCTTTTACGATCCTCCAAATGAGATGTTGAACCAAGAATTTAAAGGTAATCTTTCATGTACCTATGCTTATGGTACAACAGGTGTGGAGGTAGAGGTTGATACTGAAACAGGTCATGTTGAGATAAAAAAATATTTTGCTGCACATGATGTTGGAAGAGCACTTAATCCAATGCTTTTAGAAGGCCAAATTTATGGTGCAGCGGTTATGGGCACAGGTTATGCTTTAACAGAGCAGCTGATCCTAAAACAAGGAAAAGTAATGAATGATAATTTTTTGGATTATAAGATTTTAACCGCAAAGGATAAAATACCTATTGTGCCTATATTGGTAGAAACTATAGATGAGCTTGGTCCTTTAGGTGCAAAAGGAATAGGTGAGCCAGCATGCGTGCCAACCGCCCCTGCTATTGCAAATGCTATCCATGATGCAATAGGGGTAAGAATAAAGGACCTACCTATAACACCAGAGAAGATATTAAAGGCATTAAAGGAAAAAGAGAAGAAAGGGTAAAGAAAGGGGGATATCCCCCTTTCTTTATTTATTATGAATGAATTTTTTTCCATAAATCCATACCTTGACTTAAAGAGGTATTCCCATCTGCTATCTTTTCCTTTTCCACAAGAAAAATCTCAACACCTTTTTCAGCCCCAGCTAAAGCTGCAACAAGACCACATCCACCAGCACCGATTATAAGTATATCAATTTCTATATCCCAGGAGAGGCTGTTTAGGTTATTAGTTCAAAGAATCAGATTTTCATCTGATATCGAGTCATTTTTCATCATAAGATTTAAACCCTTTTATATGCTCGAGAAACTTGCTGATCTATTTTAAAGTAGTGATATAGTTACTTCTAATCTTTTTTGCTTCTAGTATACAATGATTCCAATTCTTGAAAACGAGCAAGACCTAACAGATCAAACCGTTCTTCAAAGCTCATCATTAAATCTAAAACCTTATCTGTATTACCGGTTTCCTTTAAACTTTTCATAACATTTAGAATTGCTTTGCCCGCAGCCCTTTGGGCATCTCCAGGGAAAATGACAATTCTAAAACCTAATGCTTCTAAATCAGAAGCAGAAAGCGCTGGCGTTTTTCCTCCCCCTCCTCTGTTTATAAGGATGGGAATATTATCAAAAGATTTTCCTATCTCCTTTAACTCTTCAATACTTTCTGGTGCTTCTACAAAGATTATATCCGCACCTGCTTCAGCGTATAGATGTCCTCTTTCAATTGCCTCTGAAAGGCCAAAAATAGCTCTTGCATCGGTGCGAGCGATAATCAAAAAGTTTTTATCCTCTCTTGTATCTAAGGCAGCCTTTAATTTATCCACCATTTGATCAGTTGAGATAACACGTTTACCCTCTAAATGCCCACATCTTTTAGGTATTACTTGATCTTCAATATGAATTGCACAAACACCTGCCTTTTCAAATTCCTTAACTGTTCGCATGACATTTAAAACGCCTCCATATCCTGTATCAGCATCACAGATTATTGGCAGACTTGTAGCATCCACAATCCTTTTTGCCTGATCAACCATCTCATTCATAGTAACCAATCCTATGTCAGGTAAACCCAAAAGAGAGGCTGAGATTCCTGCACCTGTAATATAGAGTGCTTCAAATCCGATCTGTTCAATAAGCTTTGCACTGAATGCATCATAAGCACCAGGTGCAACTATTATTCTTTTTTGTTGAATCCGTTTTTTAAAGTTACTCCTTTTTGTTTCTATAGAATCATTTTTCATCAAAAAACCTCCGAGGATCGCTAATTTTACCTTGAATTGCTGAAGCTGCTGCAGTAGCAGGACTTGCTAAAAAAACTTTTGATTTAGGGTTGCCCATACGACCTTTGAAATTTCGATTTGTTGTAGCAATAGCTCGTTCACCATCCCCTAAAATACCTGAGTGTGCTCCAAAGCAAGGGCCACACCCTGGGGGAATGATTATTGCTCCTGCTTGTAAAAGTGTTTCAAGAAAACCTTTACGCATAGCCGCGATCTCAATCTCTTTTGAAGCTGGACCTATTATTAAACGTACATAAGGATGAACTTTTTTCCCTTTTAAAATTTTTGCTGCAATAGCAATATCTTCCAGTCTTCCATTTGTACAAGAGCCTATAAAAACCTGATCAATATTTATTCCTTCAACTTCTTCTACCTTTTTTACATTATCAACACTATGAGGGCAGGCAATTTGAGGTGTTAGCTCATTTATATCGACGTCCAAAACCCTTTCATAATGAGCATCCTGATCAGGGTAGATAGCCTGATACTCTTTTTTATCAAACCTTTTCATGAAATTTTTCGTTATCTTATCAACAAAGAACACAGAATTTTTTGCTCCCATCTCCACTGACATGTTTGCTACTGTCATTCTATCAGAAATGGATAACTGAGAAACACCTTCGCCTTGAAATTCAACTGACATATAGGTTGCTCCATCTGACGATATTGTACCAATTATTTTTAATATCAGATCCTTAGCAAAAACTGCTGGTTTAAATTTTCCTTTTAAATTGATTTTTATTGAATCAGGAACTCTGAGCCACGTTTTATCAGTAGCCCATAAGCAGGCCATTTCTGTTGCATCAATTGGCGTAGCAAAAGCTCCAAGGGCACCATGTGTTGTTGTATGAGAATCTTTACCCAATAAAAGTTCACCAGGAGATACCAGACCTTTTTCAACCATCAATTGATGACAGATACCTTCTCCTATATCAAAAAAATGAGTTATACCCTGTTCACGCGCAAATTCTCGCACCATCTTATGTCCATTTGCATCTATTATACTTTGTGCAGGAACTTCATGGTCGAGGATTAAAACTATCTTTGAAGGATTTTTTACTTTTTTTACCCCAAGTTCATAGAAGAGGTTTATAACTATTCCAGTACTGGCACTTAAGGACATTAGCCTATCAGGTGAAACAGTAACGATTTCACCAGCATGTACCTCTGATTTTGATGCTTTTATCGCTAATAGTTTTTCTGCAAATGTAAAGCCCAATCAAAAACTCCTATTTATTAATGTTTCCTTTGAGAATTTCTTTGGTATATGGGACGAGTCCCCCTTGTAAAATAATATTTAAAAGAAAATCAGGAAGAGGACTAAAGTTTATAACAGTTTTATTACTTTTTATAATTCCTTTTAGCAAATCAATATATATAGGAGCACGATCATCCAATTTTTGATAGGCATCTCTTGATACTATAACTGGTAATCCTTGGTTGATGCTATTTCGGAAGAAAATTCTGGCAAAGGAAACAGCCACAATGGCAGAGATTCCTGCATATTTTAAGCATGTTACTGCTTGAGACCTTGAGCTTCCACATCCAAAATTTTTGCCTGCTACAATAACATCATTAGGTCTGATTCTTAAAGGAAATGATGGATCAACTCCTTCTAAAGCATGTTTTTTAATCTCATCAGGTGACAGAAGAGAAAGGTATTTCCCTGGATAAATAATATCAGTATCTATATTATCACCTAACTTAATTACTTTCCCCTTTATAAAAGCTTCATCTTTTTTAAATTCATAACTTTTCAATTTTGAATCCTACTGAAGTTTTTAATTTACTTTTTTATAAAAATTCTTTATGCGATGCTCCACCCAAAACTATTCTCTATCTTTTTCCTTTGGAGTCTCGCGGTATAGAAGTATCTATCAGCACGATATAAAACTGTTACAAACTCAACCGCTCTTTTAGAAGAATCAAAAACAGTTCTTTCTATTTTTAACAAAGGATCACCAACTCTAACCTCTAACAATGGCGCTATATAACTATCTGCAATAGTAGCCTCGATTTTTTGCATTGCTTCTGCTAAATCTATATGAAGATCGTCTTCAAGTATCTTTAGTAAAGGTTTGACTAAAAGGTGATCAGGTTTAATCTTTTTACCTATACTATAGGGCAAATAGTTTAGAATGTATGAAAAAGGGCTCTTTTCAGCTAATCTTAGCCTTTCGATCCTAACAACTTTACTTCCTTTAGGGAGTTCGAGTGAATCGGTTATATTTTTAGGAACTTGAGTAACAGTAAAATCTATGATTTTGGTGCTGGTTTTTATCCCCATTGAGATCAGATCTTCAATCGAACCAGTAAATTTAGGAAGCTCAAAAGAAACTGGTTTTTCTGAAACAAAAGTACCTTTTCCTCTTTTTCTAATAATTAGTTCATCATTTTCTAATAAGGAAAGGGCTTGACGAACTGTTATGCGACTAACTTCAAATTCTTTTGCCAGGGCTTCTTCACTTGGCAAAAGTGATCCAGGAGAAAATTCCCCTGATAAAATCTTTTTGCGTAAAATTGTTTCGATCTGATAATATAATGGTATAGCCTTGTTATTAATTGTAACACCTTTATTCATGATATTATTATTTTAATTATTTTATAAATAAAATTATCTCTATTATTGGTAAGTTTAAAAAAATTATTTTATATTGCCATATTCATCCTTATAGTGAAATCTAACAGGTCTTTTCATAAAAGAACCATAGCCAACTTTAGCAACGATTTTACCATTTTCAAATGTTGGTTTTCCTCTTAATATGGTGTAATCTGGACAACCCTTTAGTATCATACCTTCAAAAGGAGTAAAGTCTTGAGCAGAGTATAAAATATCAAGGGTTATTTCCTTTTCCTTGTTTAAATCAATGATTGCAAAAATCAACATTCTCTTACTAACCACTCTATTTCGTTGATCTGGTCATTATCCATTATAACTATGTGATATGAATAATCAGTAAGAAATGAATTTTTTGATTTTTCTAAAAGTTCAGGGAAAATATCTTTATATAGTCCTGTTTTGTTAAGATAATTTGTTTCAGTCCGAAAATAACTTAATATAGTTGTTATTCCTCCAGAAGCAGCTGAAGTTGATTCACTTTCTGCGTCATCGCTTAATGGTCTGTAGATACCGATGTGAAAGTGGGAGTCTATTGCTCCTGGGAAAACAAATCTATCTGTAGCGTCAATGAGATTAAATGCATCCTGTTCTGGTATATTCTCAGAAATTGTTGAAATCTTTTTGTTTAATACACCTATATCTAATCTTTTTATACCTGCCTTTGGTATTACAACATTTCCATTTTTTATTACTAAATCAAACTTTTGCACCTTTGACTTCTTAAATGTATAATTGATAATACATTATATTATTATGATTTTAATGTCAATGATTTTTTAGAGCAATCTGTTTCTTGAAAAAAGGTTTAAAGTAAGGGGTCAAAGTAGAGAAAAAATTTGAATTAGTTTAATAACTCTTTTTAAGTTTTAAAATTATTTTATTCCTTAATAATTATTTCTTATTCAGAAGATTGTTTAAGAAAGATAAATTTTATTATTATTCCTTAGATTGACATTCATTATTATAATGATAAAATTACATTGATTAATAAATAATATGCTAACTAATAAAGGTGGTTCTTTAAAATGAAGAATCAATATAAACGTCAGGATATATTTAGATGTGTCCACCAAGCTCATAGTGCATTTGAAAATGTGGTGTCTGTTTATCATGTGATGAAGCAAAAGAAATGTTATCCAAATGGATGTATCTATTTTTTGTATCGCTGTAAAAAGCTAAACAAAGGTTTAAGATGTCCAAGAAACTATACACATGTTGGGCGTAATTGTTTTGGATGCCAATATTTTTATGATATAAAAGTAATAAACCATCCAAAAATAATAGTTGATAATGAAAAATACAATGAATTTATAAAAGAACTAAAGGATTGGGAAGATTGGCTAAGTTATCATCTTTATAAAGAGATAGATTTTTCAGGTGAAATCAAAACTGTTAAACCATTTTTTAAAAAGGAAATAGCAGGCAAGAACAGCAAACTGAGATTTAAAGGTTTTCTTTTAACATTTATTAATGGCTTTTTCAACATAACCAGATTTGAAGATCCAGTTTACGCTGTTATCCCTCCTTTTATTCAGCAAAGATTTAATTTTGTTCCAGGTGATAAGATAGAGTTTTTAGCTCGCCTGTTTATCGATAAAGGTCGTTTGGTTTTAAAAAGGTTAAGAAGGATAGAGATAGATGAAAAAGGAGATGGCTTTTTGTGGACTACTGATGCTGTACGTGTGGTTAAAGTTACTGGAAAGATACATACTACTCAAGATGAGAAATGCCTTATCTGTCCCATGGGATGCCTTATAGATGTAGAAGAGATAGGGAAAGATGGTAAGATAAAATTATACAGGAGGCTTTTTTGCCTTGAAGGTCATGAAGATCCATATACTTGTGGTGTGCCTGCTTTACTTGTATTGGAAAAAGAGCAATGTGCTAAGGATCTCGCTTTGTCTCTTTAATCTATAAATTTTTTAACATGATGACATTTGATAAAAAATGAGATTGATTTCTTTTCTAAAAAATGGAGCATTAAATATTGAAAAGATAGGGATAAATATATTTCCAAGGGATAGGATCCTTTCTGCTATCTCATATGATGGCATCTTATTTAAAAAAGAAAAAGGTATTAGGGTTAATCCAGACAGAAGTTCTTCTGAGGAAATGGTTTATTATCCTTTTGCTCTAAAGATAGAAGAGAAGATTCGTCTTTATTATCATTCAAGCAACAATAAAAGTGGAACAATTGTTAGCAGGGTTTCTGATGATGGTTTAAATTTTTTCTCTAAGCCAACTATTCACCTTTTACCATCTAATCTTTTAGATGAAAAAGGATGTTTTGCTCCATGGATTATCCAATTGGAAGAAGGGCTGTTTCGGATGTATTATTCAGGAAAGGATAAAAAAGGAAAGAGAAGGATCCTTTCTGCTGTTTCAAAAAATGGAATAGCCTGGGAAAAAGAGAATGGGATAAGGATTGGCACACAAGATGAGATAAAAAATCTCTCTATTTTGGATGTGGCAGTGATAAGGGTAAAGGATGGTTATAGAGCCTACTTTTCAGGGCTTACTTCTAAAGGCTGTTTTATTTTATCTGCCATATCTTCTTGTGGGTTTGTATTTGAAATTGAAAAAGGAATAAGAATTGGCAAAGAAAATACGGGAATGGCTGTTGTCAATAATCCATCACCAATCTTTCTTGAGGATGGAAGAATAAGGCTTTATTTCCGTGCTGGAAGTAAATCAGCTATTGGCAATATGATATATTCTGCTATATCATCTGATGGGTTAAAATGGGAAATAGAAGATGGGATAAGGATAACCCCGAGCAAAAGTTGGAGAGCTTTTGATTGCCATGGAGTTGGTTTTCCTAATGTTATCAGATTGAACCATGGTTATAGGATCTATTATACAGGTTATTGGGGACCGCATCTTCTTAAGCCTTTGACCGTTATGAGATGGAAAAAGCCTTTACTATAAGTTTTTTATTGTTTCTTTGGGATAATCCTTTCAGCAGCTTTTATTCCATCAACAGCGCTGCTTATGATCCCTCCTGCATATCCTGAGCCTTCACCTATTGGGAAGAAACCTGTAACCGTGATCGATTGAAAAGTCTCTTTATTCCTTACTATCCTAACTGGGGATGATGTTCTTGTCTCAACTCCTACCATAATCCCATTGTTTAAAGCGAACCCTTTTATCTTTTTGTCAAAATTAAATAATGCATCTTTTAAAGCATCAATGATCTCTTTAGGGAAACAAGCTTCTATTTTTGCTGGTTTTACCCCTGGAAGATAGCTACACTTTATATCTTTTTTTGTTTCTTTTCCAAAGATAAAATCATAAATGTATTGGGCAGGAGCAAAAAAATCACCACCACCTAAACTAAAAGCCTTTTTTTCAATCTCTTCCTGAAACTTGATACCAGCCAAAGGATGAGAAGATGGGAAATCCTTTGGTGAAACTGTAACAACTATTGCACTGTTACCATATTTGCCATCCCTTTTGAAATTGCTCATTCCGTTTAATGCGATAATATTTTCTTTATGTGAGCAACATATGATCCTCCCGCCAGGACACATGCAAAAGGAATAAACACCTCGATTTCTTTGTTTATCCGTATAGGTAAGGAAATATTCTGCTGGGCCAAGCGATGGATCTGATGCCATATCTCCAAACTGGTTTTTATTGATAAAGGACTGAAG
>Ga0164318_10006711_pt1 | contig 11142 bp, 6 predicted proteins | sample GuaBasSedimGuay9_FD_113734 | JGI IMG/M metagenome (GOLD analysis project Ga0164318, IMG submission 113734) | Subseafloor sediment microbial communities from Guaymas Basin, Gulf of California, Mexico - Guay9, Core 4571-4, 0-3 cm | ecosystem: Environmental > Aquatic > Marine > Hydrothermal vents >... | reverse complement strand
GACATTCCGTTCCTCCCCGGGCATCACTTCACCAGTCAGGTGATTAACTACATGCATCTGGGTCTTATCCGGTGCCACCATCACAATCTCACAGTTGCGTTTATCCAATTCCAGCAACGTCAGCACCGCCTCGTGGATTTCTGAACCATCATAAACACCGCACCCTGAAAGCAAAACACCGATTTTTGGCATTATACCCTCCTTTACACACGTGTTGTTCTGCAAAACAATAATAGCAAATTTTTGAAAAATCTGATTCGATTCCGGTTGTTTTACCGGTTTGCTTGTCGATTGCGAACCATCATCACAATGGCGAGGGTGGCGAGGCCTTCTTCCCGGCCGAGGAAGCCCATGGCTTCGGTTGTGGTGGCTTTAACGTTTACATTTCCCGGGGAAACACCAAGGATATCTGCTATGGAATGCTCCATTTCACCCCGGTGAACCGCAATTTTCGGCTGCTGGCCAATGACGGTGACATCTGCATTGCCTACTTTCCAGCCTTCTTCCGAGGCCAGTGCTACGACTTCCCGAAGTAATTCACGGGAATCCGCGTTTTTCCAGCGGGAATCCGTGTCGGGGAAGTGCATGCCAATGTCCCCTAACCCCACAGCACCCAGTACTGCATCAGCTACAGCGTGAAGCACCACATCGGCATCTGAATGGCCGGTCAGCCCATAGGGTTCGTTAAATTCCACGCCGCCCAACACCAGGCGCCGCCCTGGCTCGAAGCGGTGAAAATCAATGCCCTGCCCGATTCGGAAATCATTCATCTCATGCACCACAGTGCCCTTGCGGTTTCCATGTCCGCCTGAGTCGTAATCTTAATATTCAGATGCCAGTCCAGTACGGGAAGTACTGGAATATCTTCCGCATGCAGGAGGGTGGTTTCGTCGGGAAAGGAGAGTTTCTGACGGTTGAAAGAGTGAGCAAAGATACCCAGTGTCGCACCCTGGGGGGTGGTAACCTCTACAACTTCTTTTCGTTCTACAGTTTCCCTGAATTCTTCCTGACGAAGGCGGCGAATGGTGCCATTGATGGGGACAAAGGGTGCAGCCGCACCGGTTTCAACCACACCCCGGATAATTCGCTCTACCGTTGCCAGGCGCAGAAAGGGCCGTACACCATCATGGACCAGTACCACACTATCGGACGAATAAGTGTTATCCACCAGGTGATTTATTGCTTTTTTGACAGAGTCAAACCGCGTGGCACCACCGGGAATTACCTTCAGTGGATAGCTTACGCCTTTCAGGTCTTTCTGAAATTGTTTCTCAAATCCCGCCGGGCAGGTTACGATGGCCTGATCTGGCTGAATTGCTTCAAAAAAAAGAGAGGTTCTGCTCAGGATGGACTGGCCTTCAATTTTCTCCAGTTGTTTCGGGTAAGGCTTCCCGAAACGCTTCCCCAGCCCCCCTGCGGTGATAATGAGTAGAATTGGCGGTTGCATGGTTTGTGCCCTCCCTCTCCACTGAAACGGATTCTATCTTAGATTATTATAGCGAATCACGGGGAGCGCGACAATTTTCACCGCCGAAATCATGGAAATGTGATTCAAATCACATGGGAAAAGGGGGAAACCGGGGTTAACTTCCCAGTTTTTCCAGACTTTCCCGCAAAATATTCTGTTTTTCCTTCAATTCCTTGAATTTTGCCCGGTTGGTATCCACCACTTCCCGGGGGGCTTTGGAGAGAAAATTTTCATTGTTCAGCTTCCGGGAGAGTTTTTCCGCTTCCTTTTCCAGTTTGTCCAGATCCCGTTGTATCCGGGCCTTTTCCTCATCCTTATCCAGCAGATTTTCAAGGGAGACTCCGATTTCCATACCGGTGGCTGCCGCTTTGCTGTAAATCCCATTTTCATCAAAAGCCGAAACCAGTTCCAGCCGGGATGTTCCGGCGAGGAATGCGGCCAGTGGGGCCTGCTCTTTCACCATGGATTTTGCAACGTCGGTAAGAGCCAGGATTTCCACCTCTACCTTTTTTGAGGGCGGAATGCTTTTTTCAGCGCGGATATTGCGGATCCGGACAACCAGTTCCATCAGCAGGCTGAATTCTTCTTCCGCCGCCTCATCCAGCCAGTCCTGCCTGGCCACCGGAAAGGATTCAATGACAATGCTTTCCCCGTGCCCAGGGAGTTTTTGATATATCTCTTCGGTTATGTATGGCATAAAAGGATGCAGGAGTTTCAGAATTCGGGTCAGGATTTGAACCAGCAGTCCTTTGACCTGTTCATCTCCATCCATCAACCGGGGTTTTGAGGCCTCAATGTACCAGTCGCAGAATTCATCCCAGAGGAAATGATAGAGCTGGTTGGCAGCTTCATGGAAACGGAATTCTTCAATGTTTTTGTCCACGGATTCGGTGAGCCGGGAGAGCCGGGAGAGAATCCATCGATCCGCCAATGTCAGTTTGCTGTAATCAATGTTTCCGGTTTCCTGGTCCTCGTCAATGTTCATCAATACAAAACGGGTGGCATTCCAGATTTTGTTGCAGAATGCCCGGTAGCCGATCAGCCGTTTTTCAGACAGGGAGATGTCTGTACCAGGGACAGCCATGATGGACAGGGTAAAGCGCAGCGCGTCGGTACCGAACTGTTCCATTACTGTCAGCGGGTCAATTACATTGCCCTTGGATTTGGACATCTTACTGCCATGCTCGTCCCGGACCAGTGCATTGAAGTATACGGTTTTAAAGGGAACGTCCCCCATGAATTTCAACCCCATCATAATCATCCGCGCCACCCAGAAAAAGAGGATGTCAAAGCCGGTCAAAAGCACCGAGGTGGGATAAAAGGTCTTCAGATCATCTGTCTCATCCGGCCAGCCCAGGGTGGAAAAGGGCCAGAGACCGGAGGAAAACCAGGTGTCCAGCACGTCCGGGTCCTGTTGAATCCCGGTGGAACCGCATTTTTCGCAGGAAGAGGGGTCCGTTTCCGCCACAGTGGTATGACCGCAATCAGGGCAGTGCCAGGCCGGAATCCGGTGGCCCCACCAGAGCTGGCGGGAGATACACCAGTCATGGATGTTTTTCATCCATTCGTAATATGTCTTCACCCATTTGTCCGGGACAAAACGGATGTCACCGTCCTGCACCGCTTTCAACGCCGGTTCCGCGAGGGGTTTTATTTTAACAAACCACTGGGTAGAAATCGCGGGCTCAATGATGGTAGAGCAGCGATCACATTCTCCCACAGCGTGAACATGTTTTTCGATTTTTTCAATAAGGCTCAGGGATTCCAGCTTTGCCACCACCGCTTTTCTCGCCTTGAAGCGGTCCATTCCTGCAAATTCTCCGGCAGCCTTAGTCATATTGCCGTGTTTGTCAATGACGGAAATGGTGGCCAGCTTGTGGCGAATCCCGCATTCATAGTCGTTGGGGTCGTGGGCCGGGGTAACTTTCACCGCCCCGGTTCCAAATTCCCTGTCCACAAAATCATCGGCGATGATGGGAATTTCCCGATTCACGATGGGAAGATTCACGGTTTTCCCCACGAGGTCGGCATAGCGTTCGTCCTCGGGATGCACCGCCACTGCGGTATCACCCAGCATGGTTTCCGGCCTTGTTGTGGCAATCATCAGAAAACGGTCTGTTCCCTTGACCGGGTACTTGAAATACCAGAGTTTTCCATTTCGCTCTTGGTGCTTAACCTCCAGGTCGGAAATAGCGGTTTCGCACCTGGGGCACCAGTTGACAAGCATGGTATCCCGGTAAATCAGGCCTTCTTTGTACAGGGTAACAAAGACCTTGCGGACCGCTTTGGATAACCCCGGATCAAGCGTAAACCGGTGACGGGACCAATCCACAGAACAGCCCAGTTTTCTGAGCTGGTTCATGATGGCACTCTCATTTTCGTCTTTCCACTTCCAGACCCGTTCCTCAAAGGCTTTTCGGCCCAGGTCCTTTCGGGTTTTCCCCTCGTTTACCAGCTGTTTTTCCACCACGTTCTGGGTGGCGATACCCGCATGGTCAACACCGGGGAGCCAGAGTGTGTTCTTACCCTTCATCCGCTGATAGCGGACATAGACATCATGGAGGGTGTAAACCAGGGCATGCCCCATATGCAGGTTTCCGGTGATGTTGGGTGGCGGAATAACAACAGAAAACGGGGGCTTATCCGAGACAGATTCTCCCTTGAAGTACTCCCGATCTTCCCACATTTTGTACCATTCTGTCTCCGCTTTTCCGTGATCGTAACCTTTATCAATCAATATTTTCGCCATTCAATTCTCCATATTTCCCTTTTTTCGTCAGCACAAAAATCGCTTCGCCGATCATCCAGATTTCCAGCACCAGCACCACGAGGCCGACCAGAAGCAATAGTATATTCCCTTTTTTCATGAAATCAAGAATGTTGAGGACCATGGCATAGCCTGTCATGGAAACCATAAAAATCATGGGAATCCCTGCCACAAGGGCCCTTGCCCCCTTCCGTTTCAGGTAGACGGTGATAATCAATAATGCCAATCCGGCCAGTAACTGGTTCACTGCACCGAACAGGGGCCAGAGTGTCAGGGCCCCCTTTCCCCCTTTATTGGAAAAAGCCAGCAACGCGGCGGTGGCCACTGCAAAGAAAGTGGCCACATACTTATTGCTCAAAACGGGCATGCGATAGTCCAGTGAAACTTCGGAGATGACATAGCGTTGGATTCTTGCCGCCGTATCCAGTGTAGTGTTGGCAAAGGAAACCAGAAAAACCCCGAAAATGGTGGCGGCAATATTCTTGGGTACACCGATTACTTCAATCATATTTACAGCACCTGTGACAAAAGCCGCCAGTTTGGCGTTCAGCCCCTGAATAGCACTCCATGATGAATAGTGGTGGAGCCATGCGGCCTGGCCTGTCAATAAATTGGTGCCGCTGCCGGTTCCCATACCTATACCGGCCGTTACAGCCACAATTACCAGTGCGGCCAGAACCCCCTCCATCAACATTCCGCCGTAGCCGATAAACTTTGAATCCGATTCCATGTTGATCTGTTTGGAAGTCGTGCCGGAGCCCACAAGGGAGTGAAAGCCCGAATTTGCCCCACAGGCAATGATGATGAAAAGAAAGGGAATCATGGACGGGGCACCAATCGGATGGGCCTGAACCATTGGTGCCACCACTACCGGATGGGCCACCAGCACCCCAAGGGCCAATAGAATCAGAATGATAACAAGTTGAAGTGCGTTGATGAAATCACGGGCCTGGAGCAGGAGCCAGACCGGAAGGATGGACGCTACAAAAGCGTAAATAAATAGAATGACCATCCAGGCTTCTGTGGCAGATAAACCCATAATTGATGGAATTTCAAGGGGAACATACGTCCCCAACACAATGGTCAGATACATTAGAATAATGGCAATGAAAGAGGCTACATAGATATTGCCACCCTTACGGTAGACATACCAGCCCACCGTCATGGCGATGGGAATCTGGAGCCAGACCGGCAGCACCGAAGCAGGATACATAGTAAAGAGAATAGCAATAATCAACGCGAAAACCGCTATCACCATCCAGAGCTCGAAGAAAATAATAAGGAGGAAGAGCATCCGGCTTCGCCTGTTAATCAGAGAGGAGGCAATTTCACCAATGGACAACCCACGATTTCGCATGGAAACCACGATGGAACCCATATCATGGATACCGCCAATCAGAATGGAACCGAAGACTACCCACAACATGGCGGGCAACCATCCCCAGATCACGGCAATGATGGGCCCGACAATGGGGCCTAGTCCGGCAATAGACGTAAAGTGGTGTCCGAAAAGGACCTCTTTTTTTGTTGGCAGATAATCCACATCGTCCCGCATAGTGTGGGCCGGTGTGGGCCGGGAATCATCCAGTTTAAAGATCTTACTGCCGAGGTACCGCCCATAAAGCCGGTACGCCAGCAGATACGCGACCACTGTTCCAACAATTAAAAAAACAGAATTCATCGCCATCGCCCCCCGCTGAATTTCGTGCTGACTCCTATTTTATCATTCTTTTTACAGTCAGTGAAGAAGACAAGTCCGCCCGTAAGATGCCTTCCTCACCATAAACCATGTATAATAGGAAAAACAAGCTTTGCCGGAGGCAAGAATGGACAGGCGGGCGTTTCTGGAAGAAATAGCAAAATGGTCAGCCGGATTATTTTTGACCAGTCCGCAGTTTCGCATTACACAGGAGTTGCTGGCAGCGGAGCAGCCGTTACCGAAAGTGGCCATCGGAACCGGAACAGACCCAGCTGCCCTTGTAAAGCTGGTACTGGCTCCATTTGGCGGAATGAAGGCATTTGTAAAACCCGGAAACCGCGTGGTGGTCAAGCCCAATATCGGTTGGGATCGTCGCCCGGAACAGGCTGCAGATACCAATCCCGAAGTTGTAAAGGCGGTCGTATCCCTGGCATTGGCTGCCGGGGCGAAGGAAGTCTTCGTTTTCGACAATACCTGTAACGAGGAACGGCGCTGCTACCATCAAAGCGGTATCAAGCCAGTGCTGGAGGGAATGAAGAATGTCCGTTGTGACTATATTGACAAACGAAAATTTGTTCCGGTGAATATTGCAAGGGGAAAGTCCATTCACAAATGGCTGTTTTATCGGGACGCACTGGAAGCAGACTGCTACATCAATGTACCGGTGGCCAAGCACCACTCCCTTGCACGGCTTACCATTGGATTGAAAAATATCATGGGTGTCATCGGGGGGCATCGGGGAAAAATCCACCACAACATCGGCCAGAACCTGGCGGACCTCAACACGGTGATTCGACCGGCTGTGACCATTGTGGATGCCACCCGAATTCTCCTACGAAACGGCCCCCAGGGAGGAAGTCTCCGGGATGTCAAGGTGTTGAACACGATTCTGGCTTCCCCGGATGTGGTGGCGGCGGATGCGGTAGCAACAACGCTGTTTGGCCTGAAACCGGCAGAGATTCCGGCTACCCGGGCGGCAGCCGCCATGGGATTGGGCGAAATGGACCTTGCCCGAATTCAACAGATTCGAGTGTGAGATGAAATACCGGCCTACCACGAGAACATTTCGAAGGCTCTCGCAGTTATCGTTCCTCATTCTTTTTTTCGTTTTGTTCCGGAAAACAGACTATTCCGGCAGTGATACGCTCCCTTACGCGGTTAATCTTTTTTTTAGATGGGACCCCCTTGTGGCAGCTACGGTAATGCTGGCGACCAGGAAAGTGATTCTGATTTTGCTTCCGTCTCTCTTTGTGATCCTGTTGACGGTGATACTGGGCCGGGTTTTCTGCGGATGGATCTGTCCCATGGGTACGCTGCTGGACTGGTTGGACAAGGGAATTCACCCGCAGAAGCACCCCGCTGTCCATCTTCGTAAGATAAAATATCTCCTTCTTATTGTGTTACTTATTTCTTCGGCATTCAGTTTGCAGCTCATCGGGTTTCTGGACCCTTTTTCTCTTTTGGTGCGGGGTGCCGCGTTTTCCATCGACCCGATGCTCAACTGGTTCTTCACCGGATTTTTTGACACCATTTATGCCCATGCCCCGGCAGTGGCGGATCACGTAACGGAGCCAATTTACTCTGTGCTGAAGAACGGCCTCCTTCCGTTTCGACAATCCTATTATTTCCTCTCCTCCTTTTCTCTGATAATTCTGATTGTAATCGGAGCACTGGAGAAACTGGGAAAGCGATTCTGGTGCCGGAACCTGTGTCCGCTGGGAGCATTGCTGGCTGTTTTCTCCCGGTGGAGCTTCTTTCGCCGGATTCCTGCTACTTCCTGTAAAAACTGTCCCAAATGCGCGCCCAACTGCCGGATGAACGCCTTTGACCCGGATACCGGGAAATTACACCATGAAGAATGTAACCTGTGCATGGACTGCGTAGATGACTGCGTGAACCAGTCTCCCCGTTTTGCATTCACAAAGCGGAACAACCCTGTGCCGGTGGATCTGAGTCGCCGCGCCTTTGTGGGCAGCGCTTTGGCTGGAATCGCATTACCGGTTGTGGCAAAAGTGAATGCAGAGAGCAGGATCCCCCACCCGCTGCTTCTCCGCCCACCCGGTGTGGAAAATGAATTGGAGTTCCTGTCCCGCTGTGTCCGCTGCGGGGAATGTATGAAAGTGTGTATTGAAAATGCATTGCAGCCCTGTTTTTTTGAAAGCGGCTATCAGGGGATGTTTTCGCCCCGCCTGGTCCCCCGGTTGGGCTATTGCGAATTCAACTGTACCCTCTGCGGCCAGGTTTGTCCCACCGGTGCCATTCCGAGACTTACCCTGCCGGCAAAGCAGAAAGCAGTAATCGGCATTGCCGTGTTTGACATCAACCGTTGCCTGCCCTATGCCAATGGAATCCCCTGCATGGTCTGTGAAGAGCATTGCCCCACCAGCAAAAAGGCCATTTTGTTTCGGGATAAGCTTGTGGTGAACCGGATGGGAGAACAGGCCCTGGTGAAACAGCCCTATGTGAGGGAAGACCGCTGCATCGGATGCGGGATCTGCGAAAACAAGTGCCCGCTGCCGGGGGAATCCGCTATTCGTGTTTTTACAACAAACAGAGATAACACTGGCGCTGATGAAGGGTATAGCGGGTGAAAAACACATGGTGTGTATCTGAGTTTCTGCAATTGAAGAATACTTCCAGTTGAAGGTGCGCGGATCAGAACATCGATTATCTAAAGCCCAAAACAATGTTTCTTCAAGGGAAATATGGATTCGATCATCTTTCCTTTACTTTGATTTTGGGTTCTTGTAAACTGAAAACAGTTATTGTTGTTTAATACGAGATGGAGGGACGGCACGTGATTGTACTGGCAGCCTTGTCATTGCTCATTCAGTTGACTGCTGTTGTTCTGGCTTTTCATATGATACGAATTACAGGAAGAAAAACGCCATGGACGGCATTCTGTTTTGCTGTTCTCTTGATGACGGTTCACCAGGGCCTGATTGTTAGCCAGATGTGGACAGCCGGAATGCTGTTACATGCCACATGGGCAACTGAAATAATAAAGATGGCCCTGTCCATGTTGATTCTGACAGGTGTAATATGGGGCCGGCCTCATCTCAAACAATTGATTCAAAACCAGGAACGATTGTCCCGTTCTGAACAGTTGAGAAAAGATTTGTTTGACCAGTCCCATGATATGGCGTTTTTCCATGGTTTAGACAAGGATGGTTTCTTGTCAGAATTTCAGGATGTAAACGAGGAGGCTTGCCGGGTTCTGGGATATTCCAGGGAAGAATTATGCAGAATGACACCGCGGGAAATTTCCGGGCGGGAACTCTCCGAAGATCAAATAAGACTCTTACAGGCAACGGGAAAGTTGGTATCCGAACACACATTCCGAAGCCGGAACGGCCGGTTGATTCCAGTGGAAGTGAATATCCATTTCTTTGAGCAGGACGGACACCGGAAACTGATGACATTTGCCAGGGACATATCCGAGCTGGTGGAAAGCCGACAAGCCCTGAAGAAAGAGAATCGGCGTTGCGGAGAGATTCTGAACCTGACTCCAGTCTCCATCTGGCACGAAGATTTTACGGATGTGGGAAACTGGCTGGAAGAACTTCGGCAGAATGGAATTGAAGATCTTAAAGCATATCTGCAGGAAAACCCCGATCAAATCCGGGAAGCCGCAGCTAAAGTAAAAGTTATCTCCGTCAACAATGCAACGCTCCAGCTATTCGGAGCCACAGACAAGGAGCAGTTACTGGGTAGCCTGGACCGCCTGTTCACAGAGGACAGTGATTCCATTTTTATGGAAGAGCTGTTGACAATCTGGAACCAGAAAAACCACTTTATCTCAGAAATCCCCGTTCAAACGATGTCGGGGGAACGGATTCCAGCCATTCTGGAGTGGTATGCCCCAACAGTGGAAGGGCGCCTGTCACTGAAGCAGGTGATTGTCACACTGAGCAATATCTCGAAATTGAGAGCAGTGGAGGCAGAAAGGCAACGGCTCTATGCGCTCATTGAGCAGACTGCGGAATCCATCATAATTACGGATCTATCTGGAAATATAGTTTATGTGAACCGGGGATTTGAAAAAATGACCGGTTATTCAGCCGCAGAAAGCCTGGGGAAAAATCCACGTTTTTTAAAAAGTGGCAAAACCCCTGCGGAAACCTATCAGCAGATGTGGGCATGCCTGGTTCGGGGTGAAAGCTGGCGGGGAAGTTTGTATAATTTGAGAAAAAACGGAGAGCCCTATCTGGAAGAAGCCCTGATTTTCCCGCTCAAGAACCCTGCCGGGCAGGTAAGCCATTTCGCCGGTGTCAAGATGGATATTACAGAGAAACAGGAACTGGAAAAACAGCTGGCCCAGAGCCGCAAAATGGAAGCTATCGGCAAACTGGCCGGCGGCATTGCCCATGACTTCAACAATATCCTTACCACCATTGTGGGGAACGCGGAAATGGGAACCGTCAAAGCCCGGAAGGGAAGTGAATTTCACCGCCATTTCAGTGAAATCCTGAGCTCCGGGAAGCGTGCGGCAAAATTAACCGGGCAACTACTTGCATTCAGCCGGCGGCAGATGATCAAACCGGTCATTCTAAATCTCAATCGGGTGGTCACAGAACTGAATACTATGCTCAGGCGCCTGGTAGGTGCAGACATTCATTTCGAGTTGAGAACGACCCGGGACATCCTTCCGGTTCTCGCAGATGAAAGCCAGATTCAACAGATTTTAATCAATCTGGTGGTAAATGCGGCTGATGCCATGGCAAAGCAACCACAGCCACGGAATCTGAGCATCAGCACCGGTGAAGTATACGTGGATGAAAAAATGGCTCATCGATTTGAGGGGATTTCTTCCGGCAATTTTGCATTGCTGGAGGTTGCAGATACCGGCTGTGGCATATCGGAAGAACTAATCAATCAAATTTTTGAGCCTTTCTTTACAACTAAGCCTATGGGAAAGGGTACCGGCCTGGGCCTTGCTACGGTATATGGGATCCTGAAACAGAACAACGCCATCATAGACGTGAAATCCTCCCCGGGACTGGGAGCAGCCTTCCGAGTATACTGGCCCATTGCAAAGGGAAAAATCCAGGCGGAACAACAACCCCTTCCCCCGGAAGACGTGAGAGCTCGTGGAGATGAAGTTATTCTGTTGGCGGAGGATAATGACGGGGTACGCCGCTTCACTGCCGATGGACTCACCCGTCTGGGGTACCGGGTTGTGGCGGTGGAAAATGGCGAAGAAGCGAT
>Ga0164318_10006710_pt1 | contig 11143 bp, 9 predicted proteins | sample GuaBasSedimGuay9_FD_113734 | JGI IMG/M metagenome (GOLD analysis project Ga0164318, IMG submission 113734) | Subseafloor sediment microbial communities from Guaymas Basin, Gulf of California, Mexico - Guay9, Core 4571-4, 0-3 cm | ecosystem: Environmental > Aquatic > Marine > Hydrothermal vents >... | reverse complement strand
TTCTCATTATACGTGTGCCAATCCCTTTTATCAACGTATTTTTTACCCCATCTTTTCTTTTTCATTGGTGCATCCCAAAAGAGGAATGCATCTTTACTATCTTAAATTATGCAACACAGCATGAGAGGGATAAAAAATATATAGTTTGTAGGAATGGGGGGAAAATTGTTATCGTTTTTTTTGTAAAAAAGCGGGGAAGGTAAAAAGTCTGTGCTTTAGGTATTCTGCTAAGTTATGATCCTGTTCCAGAGTTTTTTTGTATTTGGGATGGCTGCCTCTAAGTGGGAGTAAATAATATTTCATGAATTAATCTAATTTGCTTGTATCTGCTTTTTCTTTTGGTTGAATCAATACTTATTACTTTTTGTTTTAATTTTCTGTTGGTTGGAAAAATCACTGTGGGGCTACTATTTTTATTTCTGCAGTAGGTATTATTATACGGATGCGGTGGGATTCGAGCCCACAATCACTGGCTTAGAAGACCAGTGCCATATCCAGGCTAGGCTACAGGCCCAAACACTACCGCACCTCACAAGAAATGGTTTTTTAAAAAAGTATGGCGTCTACTCATCTACTCATCATCTAAAGAGTTTTTGCTCAATAGTAAATGATGCTGATGTTGTATTTCCTGATCAGATTGAAAAATAGACTAATGTTTTTCTCTCATGGGTGATCTTAAGCAGATTTTGAAAAACACTTTCTGGTTCATCAATAGCCATCAGAATATGCGGCTCATCAAGATTTTTAATCAGAGTTTCAACAAGTCACTGAGATGAACCACATAAAACACGTTCTCAGATTTTTCCTTCCTTTTCCCGCATCGGTATGTTCGAGGCGAAAATACCACTTTTTAATGCTGTATTCACCAAAGAGACAGGTGAGGTATGTTTTCCTGAATCATTTATAAAACCATTTTCCACTTTGTTTTCTTTGTTTCTTCACTATCATCATATATATTATATCATTTCAATCATGTTTCTTCTGTTGAAACTAGAAATTGAGCTAATTTTAATAGCTCTTTTTAGAAGAACTACGTATGCCGAAAAGTTTAATAATTTTTCATAGATCTTAATAATTATTCATAGATGGATATAATGATAAAAACCGAAGTAATACCTAAATCTTCATTCACAAAAAAGATGTGTCTCATGTTATCATTTTTTGTTTTCTTTCTTGCTCTCTGCTTATTCTGTTATGTTCTTACTAACAACGCTAGCAATGTAAAGATTATACATCTTACGTTTGTTCTCCTCATTTTCTCGATAGCTGATATTGTAACTCTTCTCTATAAAATTCATCAGAATACCTGTACAGTCAATAAAATAAAAAAGAAACACGAGGAAAACAATGGATCATAAAAAAGAATATAAACATCTAAAAAAAGAACTTGATCTTCTTGATGTATTTTGTATTGCATCAGGAGCTATGATTAGTTCTGGGTTGTTTATCTTACCGGGACTAGCATTTGCAAAAACAGGCCCATCTGTGATTCTCTCATACATTGTTGCAAGTCTTCTGATGATACCCACTATGTTCTCCAAGATTGAACTTGCAACAGCCATGCCAAAAGCAGGTGGAAATTATTTTTTTATAGATCGAAGTATGGGTCCTATAATGGGTACGCTAGGAGGACTTGCTGATTGGTTCTCATTATCACTTAAAAGCGCTTTTGCTTTATTGGGTATAGGCATCTTTCTATTACTGATTAACCCGGGCATTACAGAGGCCCAAATAAAACTTGTTGCTATACTCTGTTGTCTATTTTTCACTGTTATTAACATAATTGGTGTCAAACTTACTGGAAAATTTCAGATAATCATGGTAGTTACGCTCATAGGTTTACTTGCCTTCTATGCTATTTTTGGTTTTCGTTCAGTTGAATTTCAAAAATTCGTTCCGTTTACTCCTTTCGGTCTTGGTTCCGTTTTTTCAACAGCAGGTTTTGTTTTTATTTCTTTTGCAGGTTTAACAAAAATTGTAGGTGTTGCAGAGGAAATAAAAAACCCTGGACGAAACATTCCTCGCGGCATGTTTCTTGCATGGATTATCATGTCGTTTTTTTATGTTTTAGTTCTCTTTATAACCGTTGGTGTAACCGATGCCGCTCAACTGCAAAATTCACCTTTACCAATTTCCCTAGGTGCTAGCGTTTTTGGAGGACGGACCGGGAGCATAATAATGGGCGTTGCCGCACTTTTGGCATTTGCCACTACTGCTAATGCTGGTTTGCTAGCTGCATCTAGGACGCCACTTGCAATGAGTAGAGATGAATTATTACCAAAAATGTTTAAGAAAATATCTAAACGAGGAACACCTACATTCTCTATAATTTTCACATCTTCCTTTATGGTTTGTGTCATCCTATTTTTAAACCTTGAAAATCTAGTCAAGACAGCCTCAACAATGATTCTCCTGTTATTTATATTTATAAACCTGTCTCTTATCATCATGCGAGAAAGTAAAATACGGCACTATAGACCTAAATTCTATTCTCCTTTGTATCCTTGGGTTCAGATAGCAGGAATCATTGGATATGGCTTTCTCATATTTGAACTAGGTGTCATTCCAATGCTCCTCGTTGGCGTTTTCATTATTTTTGGATTGAGCTGGTATTTTATTTATGCTGGAAAAAAAATAAAAAGAGAATATACTCTCCTGCATGTAATCGAGAGAATAACTGGAATTAGATCAACCAATTATTTAGTTGATGAAGAACTCAGAGAGATTTTAATAGAAAGAGATGATGTTACTGAGAAACGATTTGAACAAATTATTAAAAAATGTGAGGTTGTAGATCTTGACAAAATCCTTCCTCCTGATAAGTTTGCTCAGTTGATAGCACATAAATTAGCCGGACGGTTAGGTACCAATGGTGAGAAACTATATATGCTCCTTAAGAAACGGGGGCGGGATTCTAATATCATTGTGCATCCTGGTGTTGCTATTTTTTCACACATTATAAGGGGGCATAATAAATTTGATATACTTCTGGTTAGAAGTAGGAAGGGGCTTATTCTCTCTGATGATATTGGCCCGATTCATGCGTTTATTTTGATTGTTGCATCTCCAGATCAACAGAGTTTTTATCTTCATTCACTTATGTGGATTATTCAGATTGCTGAGGAGAACTATTTTGAGGAGATGTGGATAAACGCACGAAACAGCGAAGAACTTAGAGAAACATTTCTGTCATTATGGAAAAAATGGAAGGCAGAATGATTAGTTAGAGAGAAAAGCTTACCGATCCATTAAACAACGGTGTATATCAAAGTGATTATGCTGGTATAGTACTGCGGTTATTGGTGAGAAACTTGTTTAGAATCAAATTGTATTTTTATCTAGATAAAGACAAAAGGACAGGAACAGTTAATAAACCCATTCTTGGTCGAAGATGGACAGGAGTAATTTCAATGTCAAGCCAAGCAGGTTTTGGAACGGATACTTCAAAAACTGCAACGATAATATTCCCTTCAATTGCTTCAATTATCTTATTACAGACATAAATCTGTCGTTGCAACGTCTATGGTAGTAGTGGATCGGGATTTTGTTCAAGTTTTTCTATTGCTCCCTCATATGTTTCTCCTGTTTTATGTTCGGTGATAACATGGTACCTTTGTGATGTGATGGCATCAATGATAAGTTTGATGTACATGTGCTCGTTCTTTTCGATTACTGACGCTCTGAAACCCTGTTCTCAGTTCAACCCATCATCTCTCCAATATTTTTCTCACCTCATCCAACACTTTTCCTCCTTTGTCAGTCAGTAGGTATTTCTTCCATGTATTCTTCTTGTCTATACCTCTGACGATCCCTTTTTCTTCCATCTCATGTAACGCCCGGGAAATATTCTGAATAGAACGACTGCTCTCCCTAGCTATCTCTGATGGATGAAGAACTTTTTTCTTGCTGAATGCTTTGATGGTGATCAATCGTCTGTCAACATCTATTACCCACAAGGCAATTTGTTTAATAGCCACGATTTCATCCTCCATTTTTCGCTAAGTTTTTCTGAGCAAATCGATATAAAATTATTTTCACATTTGATAATATCCGGTAATAACGGCATAGCTAATTTAGCCCTCCTCTTTTCTAGATATCATCAAGTTCATGATAGCTTATCGGTGGGTATATATAGCACGATCTGACAGCTATTACGGAACATTTTGTGTGCCTTATCACTTTTTCTGCTACGATACCTGTTAGAAGATTTGCCATTTGCACTGCGAGACTTTGAGGAGTGGTCACTATTATGTCATAGTCTCCTGCCCCCTCAATTATGTACTGACCTGCCCTTTGGTTATTCTCTCCCATAAGGATTGCCTGAGTTTTACGTTTTTTGTCTCACTCAAAAGATTTTGACTGATTCATCAAGCATTTTCCTAAGGTTCCTATCAGACGTATTGGTTATAGATGCGACGGATATCGTATGTTTTCGATTACATGCATGACTGTAACTTCTGCGTCAACTAACCTAGCAAAGCTGAGCTCTTTCTTCAAGGCCGATGCTGAATGAGCTGATCTATCTACTGGGATTAGGATTCTTTTTTACCGTTTCCATGTGATTTCCCGGTCTATACAAACATCTATCATTTTACTTGCTCCTGCCGTCTTGTATTCTTTCATTCTTTTCTTTGCCAGTTTCATAATTATAATACACCACAAATATTTAATATTTTCTAATATATTCTCATAATTACTTATGTCGTAGACATAATGGAAAAAATGATGCTTTTCAGAAGAACAACGTAGAGAAAAATCAAATCCTTGATTCATATAAATTATCTCCGATTGATTGAAACAAAACTGTCAAAACAAACACCTTTATATCTTAAAATCGAAAATAGATATCCTCCAACTAATTATCTGATCAGCAGAGACAGAAAGAGAAGACATGATTCAACAGAATTATTAAATGATATCATCATAATATGATGAAACTGATCACTCAAACGAAATACAGCAACCAAGGAGGATAGAGATTTCTCCATCGGCAATGTTCAGCTACATAAAATAATCTAAAATCTGATTTTTGCCAACAGGAGGGGAGATATTATCATCTCAAGAATGCAACAAGTGGAGACTCAGGATTTATTAATCCTGAAGATAAATGCAAGAATTAGAAGTCAAGATCTGTCTGAAGAATAAACAATTAACGGAGTTAATATCAGATATACTTAAAATAGACGAAGACGATGTATAATGAACTGTGAATGCCAAGTTTAGCACCCTCTTCTTGATATGATATAGAGTGATACAAACGTGTTTATCCATCCTTGTGCTGCTTCTCTGCTTGCATTGTGCACCCATCGATTATAAAATAGTTTTATGAAGGATAGAAAACCTTGCTTAATTGGTTGCCTAAAAGTGTCGATAAAAACTCAGGTTGACGGTTATAGTTTAGAGTAAATGATAATCGCTAATAAAACGGTTCATAGACTATCAGAATAGCTTAAAAAGCGAGTTTTTGAGGAAGGACATAAAACTGGTGTGGTCGAGTTTTCAATCCTACAACTCAAGATATTGGGGCTACTATTGCGAGATTGATACAAACGAAGGTCGATAATGGGGGCTATGACGTTTTCGCCGTATATGACTGGATTTAACATGAGAAGATTATTTGATACAACGAAAGGTTACTTGAGAGATGCCGCATGGTATTACAATATGGCCTCCTAGGACTTGATTAAGGCTGTTCTTAAACGCCCGACATTAGGCTGGACAGAGGAAATACAGCTCAGAAACGAAAAATCTGGTAAAAACCCCTATTTCGAATGGGCTCCTCCCGTTGAAGGGTACGGACCCGGCGGGATTCGAACCCGCGGTCTACAGCTTAGGAGGCTGTCGCCCTATCCAGGCTAGGCTACGGGCCCCTCACCAACAAAAGGTTTTTTATCCTCGCAACCTTCTTCGTCTCTGATAGTTTTTTCATGAGGTGTTGTTTTTGTATTCCATTGTGAAATGTGCATGTGTTGTATCAGTTTCTTCTCTTATTTTTCTCAGCTCGTTTAGTCTGATGGCTTCGAATTCGATTTTTTTTGATTTTAACATTTTAGATATTCCTGGTATGTGGCCATCGCCTATGCATGCTACTATGTTGTTGTAGTCTTTGTTGAGATATATTAGCTGGTCTGTCATGTATTTGTTTCGTTCGTCTATCAATGTTTTTTTTATTGTTGGAAATTTTTTGTTAATTTCTTCGATGTATTTGTCAAAGTTTTCTTGGAGATGTTTTAGTTCTTTTTCTATTCTTTCTCTGCTTATGAAGATTCCTGTGACTCCTGTTAGTAGCAGCCTGATTTTTTCGGATAGGGGCATGTGATGCCACATTTTTGTGAATAGATGTTGTGCATTCATGTCTATGAGTTTTAGTGGTATTTGATGGGTTTGTGCATATTTTATGGCTGTAAGCATTTCGTCTCCTGCGTTTACACCATATTCTTTTGCTATGTTTTCCTGGAATTTTGCTAGTAGTTTGTATATGAGTGGGAGTTTTTTTTCAAAATCCCTATGGGTTTTCTGATGTGTGTGTCGTATTAGGAGTGAGTTGTATCTTTGTTTGTCTAGTTCTATGCAGATTATGCCGGGTTCTTTTTTTTCAAGTAATGTGAGTAGTTGAGATGAGAGGTCAAATACGTGTCCTGTGCCTATTAATGTGATCATTTTTTGTATAGATCCTCCCTTATAAATTTTGGTTATGATTTTATATTTTTGAGGATTTTGATGTTAAGTTGAAGGAGGTGATTTTCTTATTTTTGGGTATTAAATCTTTTTGTTTTTTTTTGTTAATCCAAAACCCTTTTTTGTGGGAAAACCATGAAAAATTTGTGGGGAGCTGCAATAGGAAGTGGATGTAGTGGATGATATGTGTTTTGCATATTGTGTTTTTTTTGTCAGTAAAAATTTTTTGTTTCTTTTAGGTTCCTTCTTTCCATTTTTTCATGTATTTTTTCTGGGTTTTTGTGGGTGTGTCTATTTTTATGTTCATGCTTTTTAGTTTGTACATCGCTATTTTTTTGTCGATTTCGTATGGAACAGGATATACCTTGTTGTCTAGTTTTTCAACATTTTTTTTATTTATCAGCCATTCTGCGGTTAGTGCCTGGTTGGCGAAGCTCATGTCCATGACCTCGCTTGGATGTCCCTCTGCTGCTGAGAGGTTTACTAGTCTTCCCTCAGCTAGTAGGTAGATGGTTTTCCCGTTTTTTAGATGGTATTCTCGTACATTTGGTCGGATTTCTATCCAGTGTTTGGATATTTTGTTGAGGTATGGTATGTTTATTTCGTTGTCGAAATGTCCGCTGTTTGCGATGATGGCTCCATCTTTTATTATGTCAAGTGTGTCTGCATCTATTACGTGTTTGTTGCCTGTTACTGTTACAAATATGTCTCCTATTTTGGCGGCTTGTTTGATAGGCATTACTCTAAATCCATCCATGGCTGCCTCAAGTGCTTTTACGGGGTCTATTTCTGTTATTATTACGTTTGCTCCCATGCCACGTGCCCGCATTGCCAGTCCCTTGCCGCACCATCCATATCCGCTTACTACAAATGTTTTACCTGCAAGTAGAACTGATGTGGCACGTAGTATGCCGTCGATGGTTGATTGACCGGTTCCGTATCTGTTGTCGAAGAAATGTTTTGTCATAGCATCGTTGACTGCTATGATTGGGTATTTGAGTTTCTTTTTTTCAGCCATGATTTTTTGACGGTTTACACCAGTTGTTGTTTCCTCTGTTCCAGCTATCACATGTTTCAAGTTTTCTTTTCTAGTTGTGTGTAGGTGTGTTACCAGGTCTCCACCATCATCCATGGTGATGTTGGGTTTGTGATCCAAAACCTGGTTTATACACCAGTAGTATTCCTTGTTTGATAGGCCACGCCATGCATATACATGTATATCTGTTTTGGCTAGTGCTGCAGCAACTGCATCATTTGTGCTCAACGGGTTGGAACCGCAGAGTGCTATCTTTGCCCCTCCATCTTTTAGTGTCCTTATTAGAACCGCAGTTTCCTTAGTTACATGTAAGCAGCAGCCTATGACGGTGTTTTGGAGTGGTTTTTTCTGCTTGAATTCCTTTCTTATTCTCATGAGAACAGGCATGTGGTCTTCAGCCCAATGTATAAGATATTCTCCTTTTTCAGCTAATTTTAGATCCTTTACCGCATAGTTTTTTGTTTTCTCCACCATAAAAAATATCAACATCCAAAGTTTTTGTTTTTTTCACCTTTTATTTTAGTATGAGTTTTGCATCAACAACACATATATGGTTTTGGTATACAAATACGGGGTTTAAATCCATCTGATCGATGTGTTGTTCTAGTTCCTGACCCATTTTTGATACACGCAATAGTAAGTCTATCACAAGTTTTTTGTTTGCATTTATGTTTCTAAAACCTTCTAACAGTTTTTTTCCTTTGATTTCTTCGATCATCTGCTCTGCATCATATCTATCTATTGGTACTATACGGAATGCCACATCTTTGTAGAGCTCTGTGAATATGCCTCCTATTCCACACATGATTGAAAGGCCAAATGTGGGGTCCTGTATCAGTCCAACTATGACTTCAACTCTTTTTTCTACCATCTGATCTACAAGAAATTTTTCAGAGGGAAATCTCTTCTTGAAATCTTTGAATACTATGCGTAGATCATTCATGTTTTGGATATCTAGTTTGACACCATTTACATCGGTCTTATGTAGGATTCTGTTGGAACATACCTTTAATGCTACTGGAAAATCTATTGTTATGTTTTCTAAGTCCTTTTCTTTGGATACAACAAAGTATTTTGTTGTAGGTATACCATATGCTCTTAGCAGATCCTTTGCCTCGTTTTCTGCAAGTAAACCCTTTTTCTGTATGAGCTGTTTTACAACCTCTTTCATATAAAAAACCCTGGTTTCCCCATTATTTTTTTCTATGGTCTATTACTCTTTTTGCTTTTAAACCATTTTGAGGTATAGTGTTTGGTGGCACAATTGTTACATGTGGTGTGAATACTATAACTGTTTTTATCTCATTCTGCAGTTTTTTCTCCAACAGCAGTTTTTCTTTTTTACCAAGTTTTTTTCTACTCTCTACCTCCACAGTAAGCATATCCATGTTGTTTTCTGCTGTTGTGAGTATCATTCTCCAGTTGCCTCCTACATCGGGGTTTTTCATCAACACAGACTCTATCTGACCAGGGAATATGTTTGTTCCACGTATGATTATCATGTCGTCACTCCGTCCTTTGATTGGAGAATGTTTGACATGTGTTCTACCGCATTCACAGATCTTTGTGTCATATATTTTTGCGATGTCTCTAGTACGGTATCTAAGCAGCGGCATACCCTCTTTCGTGAGGGTTGTAATAACAAGTTCTCCTTCTTCTTCTACATCAACTGGTTCTAATGTTTTTGGGTCTATACATTCAACCAGAAAATGATCTTCCCATAGATGCAGTCCATTGTGCTGGTCGCAGTCTGTTGAAACACCAGGTCCACACATCTCAGTGAGACCATAGATGTCATGAACGTCATCCATGCCCCACATCTCCATGATACGTTTTTTCAGACCATGAGTAAACATCTCAGCTCCAAACAAACCATTACGTACTCTAAGCTTTTTGGGATCAACACCTATTTCATGTGCAACCTGCCCAAGACGCAGGGCATATGATGCAACACCGGATATAAAGGTTGTACCATAGTATTCCATGAGATGGATCTGTCTCTCAGATTGTCCTTTGCCAGATGGGACAACCAATGCACCAATCCTCTGTGCGCCATAATGGAAGCCAAATGCTCCAGTAAAGGTCCCATATGGTATAGGGTTTTGGAAAACATCCTTTTTTGTCAAACCAGACATAGAAAGGCATCGTGCCATGACCTCGGACCAAACATTGATGTCATGCCATGTGTAGCAAACGGTAACCGGAATACCGGTTGTGCCAGAGGATGCATGCAGCTCAATGCAGTTATCAAGTGATGTAGCTAGCATACCAAATGGTGCGTTATCCCTGAGATCGTCTTTGGTGGTAAATGGTAACCTATGGATATCTTCAAGGGATTTTATGTCTGATGGAGTAATATCCAACTCCTTGAATCTTTTATGATAATAGGGGACATTCCTGTATACCCTATGAACTGTTTCCTGGAGTCTCTTAATCTGCAATTCTTTAATCCTTCTGCGAGGCATCGTCTCCATCTTATGATCAAAGAATCTGTCCATAAAAACCATTCCTCCCTACAGACGAATAGATGATATCAGATTTTAGATGAGGGGGGTATATAAGATCCAGATATGTAGGAGGGCATCGGTTGAGGGGAAAATATGTAATCAACTATTTATTAAGTTTGGTTAGACAAAAGTGGACATTGCCAACATCTCACCTCCAACAATGGATTATAGAATGGGACACTAAGCTATATCCCAGGATTTGATGCCCTCCAACGAGCTGTTATAGGGGAATCTTTTCCAGAAATGTTTTTATCCTTGCCTTTTGAATAGATTATACTATTTGTTCTATAGCAATTATGTTTCTCCAAAAAGGTTTGATAAGCATGTTCCAACCCACGTCTCTTTTAGACTACAAGGGTGCCGAAGTCCCTTGTCTCCATGGATTAAAAGGTTTATTATTGCGATAATACTCTCCTCAGGAGACAAAGGGCATCTAGTGATGTTCTCGTTATGGAAGTATATACAACTAGAAGACAACTAGTACATTCCTGCCATCAACATCTATCGCATTCCAAACATCAACCAATCTTTTCAGTTTAACTTGGTTTCATCTACCGCTATTAGCTCTCCGGTATCTTCTTTCATTTACAAATAACTCCTTAGAGGGAATGACTCTATGCATCCGAAGATGTCTATGAGTTTCCTGCAGTAGATACTCGCCTGATAGTTTTTAACCGCTAGAATTTTGATCTCCAAGTTTCTCTTGCTTCAGCAAAAGATTTTTAGCGTGCATTAATCCTCTCCTGTTCTCTTTTCAAATAGAGGAAGAAGTGTTACCCTTCTAAACTTTTTCAAAAAGTTGACGGTCTCCAAAGAGCTGATAGTCTCTTACAATATCTGCTGTGTTGCATAATTCAATAATGTTTAGTCTCTCATCTACCCTGGGCTTTTTAATTTCCGATATAGCTATCCTGTAACCCAG
>Ga0164318_10006709_pt1 | contig 11144 bp, 9 predicted proteins | sample GuaBasSedimGuay9_FD_113734 | JGI IMG/M metagenome (GOLD analysis project Ga0164318, IMG submission 113734) | Subseafloor sediment microbial communities from Guaymas Basin, Gulf of California, Mexico - Guay9, Core 4571-4, 0-3 cm | ecosystem: Environmental > Aquatic > Marine > Hydrothermal vents >... | reverse complement strand
CAGTATACCCTGCCAGTTCCTTGGCACTCATTTCACCATTCACGGCAAGAGATGCCATAATCTTCGCCTCCGCCTGGCCGAATCCATAATGTAGCATTATGTTCGCCACCCCTTCTTCAATCTTTTTTATCATTATTATGATAAATTAAATATTTATATAAATAAATTTCCCATCCAATATGGTTATGCCCTTGCATTAATTTTTTGCTTTTAAGGCATCCTTTATTATTTTTTCATGGTCGAAGGCGAGAGGTGGTAAGTCATTTAAATCAAAGAATTTTGCATCTGAAGCATCATCCCCGCCCCTTGCCTCTCCTTCTCCTTCCAGCAGAAAAACAATGGATATGGTATGTCCTCGGGGGTCTCTCTCCGGCTCCGAATATACACCCAGAAGTTTTTTTATTCTTGCCTTTATTCCAGTTTCCTCCTCAAACTCTCTGAGGACAGCATCCTCCACCTTCTCTCCATATTCAACAAATCCACCTGGCAGAGCCCATTTTCCCGAGAAGGGCTCATTCCTCCTCTTTATGAGAAGGATTTTACCATTTTTTATGAGAACGCCATCCACCGTTATGCTTGGCTTCATGGTATCAGTGCCAGAACCTTCTCATTTGCCTCCGTCTCCTTTCCGATACCATTATAGGCAATTGCTTTTATTTCATGCATTCCAATGGCAAAACTTTTCCATTTCCAAGTAAAGGGTTTATCATAGTCGGTGTATTCCAGTTTTCCATCCAGATAGAACTCCACATGATGAATACCATTTCCTTCCACAGTCACATCAATTTTTCCAATTACTATGGAAAAGTTCATGTTTGTATGTAAAAAGGTGTTATTGAAAAGATAGATACCCCCTTTCTCAGGCTTTGTAATTGTTGCATTTGGAGAAGAGAAATCAAAGAGGCAATAGCTGTCTGCCACGTCAGGAGCATTTTCCGTGTAATTTTCCTTCCTCAGAATGGTATAAAACTCATAGTATCCATCTTCCTCTGGAGAAAATTCCCATTTATAGGGCGGTTTTTCAATGCTTCCATAGAGTTTCCATCTACCTCCAATATTGGTTTTCTTTCTGTAATATAGGTCTACAGTGCCATTATCACTTACCATGGCTGAAATAGTAACAGATGAATCGGAAAATTCTTTATCCACCGTTGCCCTTGATGTAAGGGGCATTGGAGGGAGTTCTATTGTGGGATCTCCCATTAAATTATATTCCATCACGGTGAGCAAATCCTCCTTTCCCATGAATGGAATATGGCTTACATATGATTCCTTAGCAGCAGCAAACATCTCTCCAACTCTTGTATTATCATCATAATATGCCCTGAAAAATGCCTTATCCAGATACCCACTCAGTCCTGATTTTATGGCACTACCGAGATAAACATACGCCACCCTGCTACTCCCCGCATATGCTATCCCTCCTCCTCCAGGATTCAGAAGAAACATCTCACCCAAGCAATCTTCACCATCAAATTCATTGGTGGAGCAAGCCATGGCAAAGGCAACAGGCATGAATGAGTTATGAAGCAGGGATAAATCACCTATGGTGAAATGCCCTGCATTCCAGCCCATGCCGCCGGGATTTCCATGGGAGGCAAAGTTTACCATCATCACTCCTTTATTAATTTCTTCTGCTATCTCTCTTTCATTTGCCTCTCCATCTCTTTCATAATTATCGGTTTCGTATAACTTTATGGTATCAATGTTTATCTCATTGCTCACCACCTCTTTTAAATACTCTCCTTCTCTGGTATCCGTATCCCAGAAAAGTTCCACACCCACCATGAGTGCCTTGGCGGGAGGCGTGGTATAGCCTGTTATTCTTTTTATCAAAAGATTCAAATCGGCGGTGGAACTGGCTGGCAATCTGCCAACATAAACATCAGGATATAAATCTGGCTTATCATCGCTTCTTTCTCCAAATTTCCCATCTCCATCTCTATCCCAGGAAGAGAAGGAACCATTGGCATTATATATATCTGAATAGTATAAATCTGCTGGTGTTGTTGGTATATCATTTATGCCAGTATCCACATATCTTACAGGCATTTTTTCCGCATCTCCAACAAGCATCACATATTTTATTCCCCATGTTTCAATAGCATCTTTAATGAAATATTTTATCTTTTCCGCCTCATCTCTCCCCTGAACAGTGAAATACTTACCTCCATATATTTCATTCAGCCCCACCAAAACAGTTGAAATTCCATTCTTATCCTTGTATTCTTTCAAAGATTGTAGTTCATTCATCCATTCATCAGGAGCAATAACCAATAAATCATATGAATCGGTGGGCGATAAAGAATATTTTATATCATAATCAATTTTCACTTGGAAATTTTTTGCGTATATGGCTTGATTTTTTACAGCATTATATCTTACAGGGTAAAGATGGAGAGAAAGGATGAGGACATGTTTCCCATTTTCTATTCCGCCCCTCATGGTATAACTATACCAGGAAAATGGATAAAAAACATCTGTGGAATATATCTCGCCCTCCTTGGTTTTGAGTTCTTTTCCATTCAGAGGAATAGCCATGGGAGATGGTTCAATCTTTTTATCCATTTTTATCCTTTCCACATTTTCTGCCCTTACTTCCACCTTCTTTATTTCCGTTCCCATGGGAAATGTATATACCTCTGTTTTGCAGGGCAGCATTGGATAACCTGGATTAATGGCATATTCCATTCCCTCCATCTCTATTACGCAGTATTTGCCATTTTTTACAATCTTTAGATTTCCATTCCCTCCGGAGAGGGGGATAAAAAAGGGTATCAATATCACAACAGCCAGTATGGATACAATCTTTTTCATGGGTATGCCCTCCTTAACAATCTCGGAAAGGGGGTTGCATCTCTGATATGATCGAGTTTTGCAATCCAGCAAACAAGACGTTCCATTCCAAGTCCGAAGCCTGAATGGGGAACCGAGCCATAACGTCTCAGATCAAAATACCATTCATAGTTTTCAATGTTCGCCCCATCCCTTTTCAGCCTTTCAACCATGGATTCAATATTTTCTTCTCTCTCAGAACCACCTATTATCTCTCCATAGCCCTCGGGAGCAAGCATGTCGGCACATTCCACCGTTTTTTTATCAGGTGCAACCTTCATGTAAAATGCTTTAGCCTCTATGGGAAAGTTGGTTATGAATATTGGCTTCTCCTCCCCCTCCACCAGAGCCCTTTCATGGGGGGTGCCGAAGTCATCGCCCCATTCCATATCAAAACCCTTTTCCCTCAGGATTTCCAGCGCCTTCTCATATTTTATTCTCGGAAAGGGAGGCTCTATCACCATGAGTTCCTCCACCTTCCTTCCAAGAAACTCAATCTGGGGTTTGCATTCCTCAGCCACCCTCCTGCATATATAAGATATCATCTCTTCCTGAAGTTGCATGTTTTCCTTGTTATTCATCCATGCTTCCTCTGCTTCCAGATGCCAGTATTCTATGAGATGCTTTCTCGTTCTCGACTTCTCAGCCCTGAAAGAAGGTGTGAGACTCCATACTCTCTCCAGAGAGAAAATCATGGCTTCAAGATACATCTGTGCTGTCTGGCTGAGGTAGGCGGGCTGTCCGAAGTAATCGAAGGAAAAGACTGTAGCCCCTCCCTCTGCGGCATTCATGGTGATTACACTGGGCGTAACTTCATAAAAATCATTTTCATGGAACCATTCTCTTATGAAACGAAGCACCTCCGACTTTAACTTCATTACTTCTGTAAGTTTTCTGGAACGGAGCCACAGATGGCGATTGTCCAGCAAAAATTCGGTGCTCTGATGTTCTGTTATTGGAAAATCTTCCGCGAATGATACCACATTAAATTTTGTAACATGAATTTCTCTTCCTCCCGGTGCCCTTTCATCTTCATGAATTATTCCTTCCAGTTCCACCGATGATTCTATCAATGCCTTCTTTGCATTAGTGAATTCATCCTCGCTCACCTTTTCCTTTTCAACCACCGCCTGGATTATGCCCGTGGCATCTCTTATAACAACAAAAATTAATTTGCCACTCCTCCTTTTCCTGTAAATCCATCCCCTTATCCTTGCTTTTTCACCCTCACCCTTTTTCAAAGCATCCTCTATCCTTTCGAATTCCATTGCTTTAATAACTTTGCATCATAAAAATCTTTACCTCTCTCCAAATTCTCCTGCCATATATCTCTCCGCCAGTTCTCTGTAAACACGGGCATTTTCCCTTATGGCTTTCATCATCTCTTCATCCTTCCTTATTATTTTTCCAGGCACCCCCACCACCAGTGAATGGAGTGGAATTTCCTTGCCAGGAGGCACCACGGCATTGGCTGCTATTATGCTTCCCTTTCCGATATGCGCACCATCGAGAACGGTAGCATTTATTCCTATTATGCAGTTATCATCTATGAGTGCACCATGCACAATTGCTCCGTGTCCTATGGAGACGCCCTTTCCAACCTTCACCACATGCTCTGGTGAGGTGTGAATAACGCAGCAGTCCTGCACGTTGCTTCCATCCCCTATTTCTATTCTATTCAAATCCCCTCTTATAACAGCATTTTCCCATATGCTGCATTCATTGCCAATAACAACATCTCCTATTATCACAGCCGTTTTTGCAATATATGCCCCCTTTCCGACTTTCATAAAGAGAAAGAGGATTTCTTTTAAAGAATTTACCTTTCTTCAGATTTTTATCCCAAAAACATAATCAACCTAACAGGGCATGATTGCATCATCTCTTTCCCTATTTTTCTCACAAATCTTTTGTGATTTTTCCTGCAGGAAAGGGCAAGACATTTATTCACCTCCGCCGATAAAAATAGAAACATTTAAAAATCCCAAATTTAATAAACAGATGGGGAGGGGAGTGTAAGATGCCTCCACGTCTTCCGGGTTTTTTTCTTACCCTCCCCAATATTTTTATAATATACCAATTTTCACACATGTGTATAAAATAATTGAGCATACTGCAGATGTGGGCATTGAGGCAAGGGGAAAAAATCTGGAAGAGGCATTTGAAGAGGCAGCAAGGGGAATGTTTTCTATAATAACAGATGGCGGAAAAATAGACAGTAAGGTGGAAAGAAGGGTGGAAATACCTTCTGAAGACGATGAGGAAATGTTGCTGGTGGATTGGCTTTCAGAATTACTCTATATAAATGACGTGGAAAATCTTGTGTTCGGTGATTTTGATGTAAAGATAGGGAAAAAACTGATTGGATTTGCTTATGGTGAGGAATACAGCAGAGAAAAGCATGGATATGGTGTGGAGATAAAGGCTGTCACATACCACATGCTGGAAATAAAAAGAGATAAAAAAGGTGTCGTCATTAAGGTATTATTTGATATATAGGTGAAAAAATGTGGAATGGTCCATTGGAGAAGATAGGGGAATACAGGTATCAGATACCCAGAACTTACAGGGGTATAAAGGGAAATCTCAGGATGAGGGTTCCCGCCATCATATATGCAAGCCCTGAGATGCTTGAGAGCATAAAAAAGGATAATGCCCCGGAGCAGGCAGCCAATGTAGCCACCCTCCCGGGCATAGTAGGAAAGTCAATGGCTATGCCTGATATACACTGGGGTTATGGCTTTCCCATTGGGGGTGTTGCCGCCACAGATGCGGAAGAGGGCGTTATCTCTCCAGGGGGCGTGGGCTTTGACATAAATTGTGGAGTCCGCCTGGTGAGAACAAATCTTACTGTAAATGATTTGAGCAAGGATAAAATAAGGCAACTGGTGGATGAACTCTTCAAGAATGTCCCCTCTGGTGTAGGAAGCAAGGCGAGGGTGAGATTGAATATGGCAGAGATTGATGAAGTTCTTCAGATGGGGGCAAGATGGGCTGTGGAGAAAGGATATGGATGGGACGAGGATTTGGATTACTTGGAGGAAAATGGATGCATGGAGGTGGCGGACGCAAGCCTTGTTTCTGAAAAGGCAAAGGAGAGGGGAAAATCTCAGGTTGGCTCCTTAGGGGCTGGAAACCATTTTCTTGAAATTCAGAGAGTGGCAGAGGTGTATGATGAGGAGGCGGCAAAGGCTTATGGAATTAAAAAAGACCAGATTGTTGTTATGATTCATACTGGCTCGAGGGGATGTGGTCATCAGATATGTTCTGACTATTTGAGGGTTTTTGAGAATGCCGTAAGGAAATACAACATTTCCCTTCCCGACAGGCAACTTGCATGTGCTCCTGTAAAAAGCAGAGAGGGTGAAAATTATTTCAGAGCCATGGCATGCGCCGCCAATTTTGCATGGGCAAACAGGCAGATGATTGTTCACTGGGTTCGCCAGTCCTTTGAAAATGTTCTCAAAGTGGAGGCGGAGGAAATGGGGATGCATATTGTATATGATGTATGTCACAACATTGCAAAACTGGAGGAGCATGTTGTCGATGGAGAACAAAAAATGCTCTATGTTCATAGAAAGGGGGCAACGCGTTCCTTTGGTCCAGGGAGGAAGGAAGTGCCAGCAAAATATAGAAATGTGGGGCAACCTGTTCTTATACCTGGAGATATGGGAACGGAAAGTTATCTCCTCAAAGGCACGGATGCGTCTGAAGAAACCTTTGGCTCCACATGCCATGGTGCTGGCAGGGTAATGAGCAGGCAGCAGGCAAAAAGGAGGTGGAATGGAAGGGAAATAGCAAGGATGTTGGAGAGCAAAGGCATATATGCCCATGCAGCCAGCTGGAGCGTCATGGCGGAGGAAAGCCCCGATGCATATAAGGATGTGAGCAGCGTCGTTAACACAACCCATGGAGCAGGTCTTTCATTAAAGGTTGCGAAGATGCGTCCCCTCGGTGTGGTAAAAGGATGATTGAAGAAGCAATTAAACTGGCGGTATGTCTTGCATTTGCCATGGTGAGCATAAGATATAAGATGCTCGATTTTGCTGGAACTTTAATGGCACTTATAATAGGCTTGGTAATTTTATTTGTGGGAGGAATTGGATGGTTTGTCCTCCTTCTCCTTTTTTTCGTTCTGGGTTCTCTTGCCACAAAATATAAACATAATCTGAAGAGAAGAAGATTACATGAGCGATATGGGAGAAAAGCCATGAATGTAATAGCCAATGGTTCCGTGCCAGCCGTGCTTGCCCTCTTTTCCATGGATTACAATCTTGCCCTGCCATTTGTGGTAGCCATTTCAGTTGCCATGGCTGATACCCTTGCTTCTGAACTTGGTGTTCTTTCTGACAAAGCATATCTCATCACAAATATGAAGAGAGTGAAGCCAGGAACCAATGGTGCAATATCGTGGCTTGGAGAGGGAATGGCTTTACTTGGAGCCATCATAATTTCCATGGGAGGCTATTTTTTTGTTGGGCTGAATGGATATGAGACAATCCTTTCCATTTTCCTTGCCTTTCTGGGATGTCACATAGATTCGGTGCTCGGTGCAACTTTTCAGGGAGGATATAGGGGGACGCTTAAAGGAGAGAATACTGTGCTTACCAACAGTGATGTTAACCTGATTTCCATAACAATAACAGCCCTCATCGCCTTCATTATTACAGAGGCATTTTGAAGGCATATATTAATTCAACATCATAATCTACCACTCTTTTTTCATGGAAAGGGAAGGATGCTTTTATTGGAAATCTGTATTCTTTTCCCCTGCCAATTTTCCATCCTTCTTTTTCCATCATATTTTTTATGAAGGTGGAAGACTTTTTGAGATGCAAGGAGTAGATTTTATTTCCCACTTCCATTGCTTTTTTGATGAAAATTTTATCTGCTCCTCTGTTTGAAAATTGGGCGCCAAAAGGAGGATTCATAATTACCGTATCCACATGCTCTTCAAAATCTGAAATATCCATTACCATAAAATCCGCATCCACATGGAATTTTTCTGCCTCCTTCCTTGCCCCCTCAATCATTTTCCCGTCAATGTCTATCCCAATAACTCTTTTTGCTTCAAGAAGTGCTGCTCCTATTGCAAATATGCCAGTGCCGCAGCCAGCATCCAGAACAACTTTTTCTTTGATGTCTCCATTATAATAGGCATACCATAACACATCTGCTGCAATGCTGGCGGGCGTTGAATACTGTTCGAGTTCCACCTTTATGTCAGAGGGTTGCTCTATTCCCTGCAGTATCATTTCCAGTTGTTTTTTCACAGTTTTATTATGAACGGTATATAAAAAATGCTTTTCTGAAAATTTTCATAAATCATCGGGGTATAAAATATAAATAAAATCAGGATACACAACTATGGAAAAATCCATAGTATATTTTAAATCCGCCTCCACTCCATATGCGAGAGATGCTCTCCATCTTTCAATAAAAAAAATGATGGATAAAATCAATGTGGTGGAGAAGGGAGATGTGGTGGCAATAAAACTTCATATGGGGGAGCTAGGGAATACAGGTTACATACGCCCCATTTTTGTGAGAAAAATCGTGGATTTCGTTAAAGAAAAGGGAGGGAAGCCATTTCTCACAGATACAACAACTTTGTATGGAGGGCATAGAGGTAATGCCATTGATTATTTAATGAGTGCAGCCATAAATGGATTCAGCATTTCCTCCATGGGATGTCCTGTTATAATAGCAGATGGACTCATGGGAAAGGATGAAATCATGGTTGATTTGGATGGGGAAAGGATAGCCATTGCCAGAGCCATATATGAGGCAGATTGTATGATTGTCCTCAGTCATTTTAAGGGGCACGGAATGGCGGGTTTTGGCGGGGCAATAAAAAACCTGGGGATGGGGTGCTGCAGCAAGGCAGGCAAAATATGGCAGCATGAGGTGAGCAAACCATTGCATGATGAAAGCAAATGTGTGATGTGCATGGAATGCCTTGATTTCTGTCCTGCAGATGCAATTTATGAGGATAATGGGGAGATAAAAATTGATTATGAACTATGCAGGGGATGCGGTGCATGCACTGTAATGTGTAAGCAGGGATGTTTTTATCTTACAGAAGAGATGTCGGAAAAATTCCAGCGCAGGGTTGTCACGGCGGCTTTCGCCATGATAAAAAGATTTGAGGGAAAAATTGCTTTTATGAATTTTCTTATGGATATAACGCCGAGATGTGACTGCTGTTCTTTTGCTGGGAAACCGTTGATTAATGACATTGGCATACTTGCATCAAAGGATGCTGTGGCAATAGATAAAGCATGTTATGACATGGTGTGTAAAGAGGCGGGAAGGGATGTTTTTTATGAGTTCAGTGGAATGAATGGAAAAATACAGATTGAGGAAGGATTTAAAAGAGAAATGGGGAGCGTGGATTATACCATTGAAAAGGTTTAATGCTTTCCCCCCATATTTATGAATATTACAGTCTCCTCCTTTTCTGACTTATGGCCCGCATTGTCATAAGCCACTGCCTTTATCACGTGGCTTCCCAGGGAGAAGTCATTCCAGAACCACTGATAGGGTGGGGAGGAGTCATTGCCTCTATAATCGTCATCCACATAGAATTTCACCTCCTTTATCCCTGAACCTCCATCATAAACATCTGCCTGTATAGTTATGCTCCCCATTATTATGGTGAGATCTGAGGATATAAGTTTTCTACCGAATAGATATATGCCTCCTGAAGGATATAAATGTATGGTGGGTGGGGAGGAATCAATTTTTATTTCTCTCCTGACAAGGTCTTCCCAGTTTCCTGCCTCATCTGTTGCAAAATATTCCAAGATGTGTATTCCATCTCCTTCAACGGTTATTTTTCCTTTATATTCTTCATATACTCCACCATCCAGACGGTAGTAAAGTTTTTCCACGCCTGAAATATCATCGGTGGAATTAAGGGATATGGTAACACTTCCTTTATACCATCCATGACTGAGATTTCTGGATGCATTAAAGAATGTATGGGGTGAGCCAGAATCAATTTTTATTTCGTAATGGTGAGGCACTTCATAATTGCTGGAATTGTCAATGGCGTAGTAGGTTATGGTATACACCCCATCCTTCTCAATGGAGAAGTTGCCAGAATACTTTTTCCAGCCATCGTTGTTTATCTTATACAAAATCTTTTTCACTCCTGAAACATTATCATGAGATTGAATTTCAATATTAACCTTGCTTATAAACCATCCATTCATTCCATTAGGTGAGGAAGGAAATGTAATAAGGGTGGTGGAGGGTGGTGTGACATCCATTAAAATAGATTTGGAAGTGGAGTTTTCGCAAGATTGATTGTCCAATACTGTGAGATTTACTATATATACTCCATCCATGGCATAGGAATGTTCAACAATAACTCCGTATCCAATACTTCCGTCTCCAAATTCCCAGGTGTAATTTACTATATACCCATCGGGGTCATAACTGGATGAGGCATTGAAGGTTGTGACATTGGAATTTATGGTGAAGTTAAATTTTGCTATTGGTTTATCAGTCACAGTAATAAATATTGTGGTGGAGTTTGTTGAGCCATCATCATCCATCACAGTTAAAGTAACAGGATATCTCCCTCTTGCCATGTAAGAATGATTTACTTCCTTTCCATATCCATTGCTTCCATCTCCAAAGTTCCATGAATAACTTACTATATGGCCATCAGAGTCATAACTGGATGAGGCATTGAAAACAATGATTTCATGAGGAAAAGCAATTTGGGGTGAAAAGTTAAATGAACTAACAGGCGCCTTATTCATTACCATCATTTCTTCATAATATTCTCCACTTTCTCCTCCATCCTCATCCATTGCTTTTGCAAATACTCTTATCACATGATTTTTCATTCCAGATGTGACAACAATATCATTGTCTGTACTCCAATCCTGAATTAAATTGGCTGCAGTAACATCATAAAACTTGTAATAATAAGTTATTGTGTCTCCACTAACATCTGTTGAACCATTTGCTGTTGCAATTAGAGTATCTCCTACCTCAACATACGAGGGAGTAAAAGCAATATCTGTAGGGGTGGTTGGATCTTTATTCAAAACAGTAACGGTACAACTATCAGTATTTCCTATCCCTCCATCATCATCTTTTACTTGCACTTTTACTGTGCCACTATAATCATCATTCCAGGTATGGGTAGCGGTATTGCTGGAGATCCAGGAAGTATCCCATACTCCATTATTATCCCAATCCCATCTATACTGAAAAGTATCTGCTCCAGGATCATTTACATTTCCTGCTACAAATGTAATCGGATCTCCTTCATATCCTTGTTTATTTGGAGT
>Ga0164318_10006708_pt1 | contig 11145 bp, 12 predicted proteins | sample GuaBasSedimGuay9_FD_113734 | JGI IMG/M metagenome (GOLD analysis project Ga0164318, IMG submission 113734) | Subseafloor sediment microbial communities from Guaymas Basin, Gulf of California, Mexico - Guay9, Core 4571-4, 0-3 cm | ecosystem: Environmental > Aquatic > Marine > Hydrothermal vents... | reverse complement strand
CATTATACCCCTTTTATCTCCTAATGCCTTTTCCAGAGCCATGCCCAAACAGATTCCAATATCCTCCACCAGATGATGGTCGTCAACCTCCACATCACCGGTTGCCATAATCCTCAAATCAAATCTCGAATGCCTGGAAAAATTCTCCAGCATGTGGTTCAGGAACTTTAATGGCGTTTCTATCTCGGATCTTCCGGTACCGTCCAGGTTTAATTCAAGGGAGATCTGGGTTTCTTTCGTCTTTCTTTCAATTCTCGCGGTTCTCATTCTCTATCATTAATTAGTACATGAATATTAAAATTCTTTGGTGAGATTCCTTATGCTTTCTGCTGTATTCTTTAACAGTTTGAGCGCAATTTCCTGATTCAACCAAGCGCCGAGACCGCAATCCGGACCGGCGTATTTTATTCTCTCGCCAGAGATTTTATACGCTTTTTGAGGTCTCTTTCCGATTATTTTTGAGTTTTCCATTTTATCAATTACTTGAGAGAGGTTCCTCTCTTTCCATGGATCAAATCCCTGAAATCCGCCATAATGCCGTAGATATTCGTCCTCGCAATCCCAACTCTCAGGAATTTGTCGTATGATTCAATGTCCTTTTTTTCGATCTCCCTGAGAACCTTTGGATCCTCTGCAGATTCCATTCCAATTACCTTAATGTTATCAACCTGGTATATTAGTTCGATATCCCTCGGGGAATGCAGGTGGATTTAAACCCAATGAAGGCTCATCGACGCATATCGTTTTCGTCTGAATGTACTTTTCATCCATTATTGAATTTTCCACAAACCTTGAACAGATTTTGCTAAATTCTGTAATACCCTCAACTCCAATGCTTTTTTCTTTGACTCATAATATCTTTTTGCAACCCCGTTTGGGCTGGAGAGCTCTGGAATCCGCGCAAACTCTCTTTTGACGACCCAGGGTTTATCTTCTTCGTAGAATTTCTCTACGAATTTGAAGAACTCAGAGACCATGTCCTGGATTTGAGGAAAATTTGGTCTCTGGATTCCGGAATCTATTTTTTTCTGCATTATATCCCCAACAATTTTATTGAATCTCTCTCTGTTGGGGGAAGATGCCTCTCCGGTGACTATTTCAAATGCAATTCTCTGGATCTCTTCTCTCTCAACCCCCTCCGGTAAAGGAAAGCTTCCTATGTCGTCTGAGATTATTTCTGGCATTTTTGTTGTTTCTTTTCTACATTTTAAATGATTGAGAATCGGTTTTTATATCTACTTTTTTGGATCCGAAACCCCTTAACTCCAGTGCTATTGCCTGTTTCTGTGCGCGCTCCAGAGAGATAGTGAGAAGTGGTATTAAAAGAGCGATATAGCCTAAAATTCTCTTTCTGATACCCACATCACGGAGTGAGAATCCCCTGGCTTTTTGGGCCTCGAGGATTCTCTCAAGGTCATTGAAGATTAATGTAACAGATCTGTTTATAAAGACAAAGAGAAAGGTAACGCTCGCCGGAATCTGAAATCCAATTACTCGTATCTCTGAAATTCTCCGGATCAATCTCAATGGACTGGTTGTCATAATAAATATGATGGATGAAGATAGTAGGCAGAAGAGTCTGAGACCTACTTTAACACCAATCACAAAGCCATCTATTGAAACCTTGGGATTAAAGAAGAAGAGACCTGGATTCTCTCCAGCGAATGACCAGTGGAAAAGCACCTGAAAGATAACTATAAAGGGAAAGACGAAAAGGAAGAAGAATCTCGTCTGTCGTAGGAATCTCTCTGTAAGACCCGAGTAGATCACTATGATAAAGATAACGGCGGTCAGTAAAACCAAGGATGATAACCCGGAATATAGCGTCAGGATCCAGAATATCATCACGAGGAATACCTTGATCAGGGGATCCAGGGTATAAAAAATTCCACTTCCCTCTCTATATTCAAAGTCAAAGATGTTTTTCATCCTTCAGTAATTTTACCATTGGCGATGACGAATCTTCTATCGGTGAGTGATGCATAGTAATCTGGATAATGCGATATAACAATGATGGTTTTACCACTTTCCTTAAGGGTTGTCAGGTATTCGATAAGGTGTTTCTTTGCCTCGAAATCCAGGTATGTCATCGGCTCATCGAGAATGATAATATCTGGCTTAGAAACGAGTACTGACGCTAAGGCTATCCTCTGCTTCTCGCCGGTTGAGAAAGCATGTGGACTTCTGTCGCGATATTCTTTCAGATTAAAGAGTTCCAGCACATTATTCAGGTTATTCCCATTTACTATGCCGAGCGCATCCAGAGTGAATCTCAGTTCATCCTCGACCGAATTTCTGAAGATCTGATGCTCGGGATTCTGGAATATAAAACCAATTAGCTTTGAAATTTCTCTCTGAGAGTATTCCTCTATGCTATTTCCATTGATGATAATTTCGCCCCTCTGTACCCTAAGAAGTTTGTTCAGATGTTTAACCAGGGTAGTTTTTCCACTGCCATTCTTACCGAGAATCAATATAAATTCTCCATCTCCAATATCTGCATTGATTTTTTTAAGTACGGGTTTTTCAATCTCATAACTGAGGTCCCTTATGACTATCTGTGACTCACAACCCGTTGAAATTGCGTGATTGCCCCAGTTATAGTTTATCGGCTCGATCCCCAGATTTGAGATATGGGCTTTTTCAAGGAGGCTTCTGTCTCTTGTATCTTCTACGATCCTTCCATCCCGAATAACTAAAAATCGAGAGCAATGCCTCGCAAAGTACGTGTTATGAGTAATTAGAATTATGGTTTTTCCCCGGGCATTAAGATGTCTCAGAATCCTCAGAAGGTGCTCCCTTTCCTCGGAATCGAGTTGGGATGTTGGTTCATCCAGGATCAGAATATCGGGGTCTGTGGCGAGGATTGAAGCTATAATGGTCCTTTGTTTCTCGCCCTCGGATAGCTCGAATGGGTTTCGCTTGAGGAGGGGGGAAAGTTTCATCTCCTTTGAGATCTCTTCCATCTTTTTGGGTGAAATGCCAAAATTCTCCATCTGAAATCTGATTTCATCCTCGACTGTTGGAAAAAAGATCTGCGATTCGTAATCCTGCATCAGAATTCCAACATTGGGTACGATATCGTGGATCTCATTCTCTCTTGTATCCTTACCATTGATCAGAACCCTGCCCTCAAACCTTTCCCGAAAGAAGTGCGGGATAATTCCAGTCATACAAAGTGCCAGAGTTGTTTTTCCGCAACCATTTGGGCCGAGAATAGCTACGAATTCCCCCCGTTCTATCCTCAGATTTATATCCCTCAATGCGGGTTTTTTTGCCCCGAGAAAAGAGAAGGAGAGATTCTCGATGTCTATAACCATATCAACCACGATAGATCAACCACCTGATTCTTGGATTCGAATCTATTGCAATTACGAGTGGAACCGTTATAAGTGTTGATATGAACGCCACTATTAGCCTTTCCCATACCGCCGCGAGGGCGAATGGTACATAAAGATCAGCAACCCCCTTTGGTGTTAATCCAAGGAGGGAGTAACCATATAACCCAAAGAGGAGATTGCCCATCATTGCATCCATTTCTAACCCAACGAAGGATAGCAGGAATACGGTGAAGAGTAGATATTTTTTGTTGAGCTCTTTCTTAAAGGTTTTTTTGACCAGATATACTGCTGGGAAGATCAATATCAGTGCAAGGTATTTGTCCCAGAGCGCCCATATGGGAACATATACGTCTCCTGGAGCGATGAAGAATAACACCAGGAGAATGACTGCTAAAATTGTAATCTCGTACCTTCTGTACATCATTAAGGCTATAGAAATTGCGCCCGATGCCATCGTGAGGAACCCCCCATAGAGGAATAGTTCACTTGGATGATATAGACTGTATATCAAAGAACCAACTGTAACACCGATTCCACCCAGAATGCCCGTTGAAGCAACAATTGCTGCAATTGTTTCTATAACGGCTGCAAGGTTCACATAACCAACCGAGGGTAGTGGAACGATGTCCAGGATTATGGTGAGTGCCGCAAAAACACCTATGATGGTAAGCTTAAGGCTCTCGGGAACTTTCATCTTATCTAGTGTAGTTAATAACACAGGAGTGTTATTAATTACATTTAAACTAATAAATAAGAGGGAAATCAATAAATAAACCGGGAGATGTCTGAGATACCATGCGTCGTCTTCCTGCCGGAGGACAGGGAAAAGAGGATTATGCTCCTCCAGAAGATATTCGGCTCAAAGATAAAATTGGAGATCCTGGAGAGATTCTGTGTTGAATCGGGGGTGGAGAAGAGGCTCTATCAGCAGGATCTGATCGAATCCCTGCCGTATTCGAATAAAACGATAATCGCCCATATCCAGGAACTAGTGAGTTTGGGGGTCTTATCGGAGGGTATGGAAAAGAGAAAGAAGTGGAGAAAGTATCTCGAGGTGGAGAGGAACATGGAGTGGCTTGTCCTGCTTCTTCATGATCCCAAGAGGATGAAAGATGAGAAATTAAGGGATAGCATAAAGGAATTCGCATCACTCTATCTAAAACACCTGAGATCATTAATAGAGAGATACGGGCTTGATGAGAGAGAGATAATGCACGGTGAGATTAAGGCCTAATTTACTTGTTCCGGTACTGATGCATCGGGTATCTGAGTAGGGCCGCTGCCCCTCCAAGTGAATTCAGTTGTCTGCCGGCCTCTCCCCTGTGATTGATGAGATGTACTTCGCCCCTTGCAGATTTTACCATATACATCAAATCCTCGAGCTTCTTTCTATTTTTAAGGAAGATATTATCGCATACGAGGAGTTTTTTTATGGCCCCCGAACCTGCGGCAGTTTCTATATCTTTCAGTCCATAAATCCCGAGTCCCGAGTCCTTTCCTATCTCCGTCAATAGTTCATGGACTAATCTTACATCCCTTGCGGAGGTAATTTCCTCGATAATTTTCTGGGTCTTGGGTCTCCTCATTACCTCATTTACCCCGTTCCTGCCGTGAGAGCCGATATTCTCCATAACAGATTTCTCAGCCAGCCCGGGATAGTTCTCTGACAGGAATCTTCGGAAGTTCTCCTTCTCGAAGCCCGCACCCGCGATAATTATCGCAGATATGTTCTCCCTCGAGAGCACCTCCGATAGGAATTTCGCCGTGTCCCTGTAGAATTCCATCTTCCTCCCCCTTCTCCCCCTGATATCATACTTTCCCCCTATCGACCTTGACAGCTCATAATACTCAATTTTGGATTCGCGAATCAGACCGAATGTTGCCTCTCCCTCATCCACCACCACTACAAGGATCTTCGGTCTCCGGGCCGCTTTCTCCGCCTCCCTTAATCTGTCCAGATCCATGGGCGACCACCTCTCCTTTATTATCTTCAGCGTGGTTCCCTTCTCAACGTTGAACGTGTGGTGTGAGCCTATTGAGACGAGATCCTCCGGTCCCTGTTCCACTACCCCGGCGATCCTGTAGGTGTCCGAATCCGAGCTGAAATCTGCCTTCTCCACCCTGACAGTTAGGGTGAAGACCCTTCTCTCGCCCTTCTTAGACCTCGCCATATCCTCCTTCGTCTTGATTCTCCTCTCCGTCTTTGTCCTAACGAGGTCTCCCCTGTTTATCACCCCGCTCAGGTACCACAGGTCATCAAGATTCTCTATCTGAAGCTTCACAACACCATGCCTCCGATTCATGTACATGATTTTCATCGCATGAAATAATATAGGAGGCAAAAGGGTAAATCTATGAGTGGTGTAGGTAGAAATGACCTGGGCGGATCCCCCTCACAGGTTTCGTGCATTTTAGTTCTGGATCCCTTGTTGTGGGTTCACTTCGGTGCCTGCTGGGGGTCCGAAACTTCGAAGATACTCCGTTTTGAATTCTGTTCTTATATTAGTAATCAAAAACTGTTTACAACAACAAACACCTTCCGTGAGGTGTTTACAACAACAAACAGTTCAGAAAATGGGGTTCTGGACGGGATATTATATATAATGGAGGGGGTAGAGGAGGAGTATTAGCCTTGGAGGAAAGATGAAAAGAACTGGCACCGCTGATTTGCCGTTGCACGGTGGGAAGGCCCCGAGATGGCTCTTCAAGAGGATGGTTAAACTTGCCTCCGGGATTACCGAGGTTATCGTTTACGAGTACGGTCGGGAGGAGTTCCTGCGGAGGATTTCCGATCCCCACTGGTTTCAGGCGTTTTCCTGTGTTCTTGGTTTTGACTGGCACTCGTCTGGAACAACTACTACCACCTGTGGGGCTTTAAAGATGGCCGTAAATCCAGAGGAATTGGGGATAAAGGTTGCGGGGGGAAAAGGTAGCACCTCCAGAAAAACACCCATGGAGATCGAACAGACGGCAGAAATTTTTCCTTTATCCTCAAAGAGGATAGAGAACCTGAAATATGCAAGCAAGATGTCCGCGAAGGTAGATAATTCCTGTATTCAGGATTCCTATCAGCTTTATCACCATTCTTTCTTTTTTACGGAGAAGGGCGACTGGGTGGTTGTACAGCAGGGGATGAACGATAGATATGCGAGGAGGTACCACTGGCTCTCCGATAATGTCAAAAGCTTTGTTGAGGAGCCTCACTCTGGCATCTGTACGGATCGCTTCGAAAGGGAAACCCTGAATATGGCAGCTAATGAGAGTGAAGAGGCAAGGAAAATAAGCGTTGATCTTGTAAAGGACAACCCCGAACACCTGAAACGGTACCTCAGAGGGGGGCCGCAGAGGCTCCTAACGGATTTTGGAAAGGAGCTCGTGATGCCCGGGCACCATCCCGTACTGGAGGTGGATATAGGGAAGGGGGGAATGGAAACCCTGAAGAGGGCATATGAGCTCCAGCCGGAAAATTATGAGGAACTGGTGGCATTGAGGGGGATGGGTCCAAAAAGAATAAGGGCCCTTGCACTGATCTCGGAACTGGTTTATGGCGCAGAGCCGAGCTGGAGGGATCCGGCGAGATTCTCCTTCGCTCATGGAGGGAAGGACGGCTATCCATATCCCGTGAACCGTAGATTGATGGATAAATCTACGATGATGTTGAAGGATGCGATTGAACAGGCAAGAATTGGCAGGAAAGAAAAGCTCTATGCAATAAAAAGACTGAAGGATTTTATCACAGAGCGGGACTCTGCACCCCACTGATGAAAATCTCTAAAATGAATTCGATTCAGGTAGTAACACCCTTTAGAATCTCCTCAACCCTCTGCAGGGTATCGGCATCCTCTGGACCCTTGTCCGTCCTTATTCGAACGAGCCTCGGAAATCTCAGTGCATATCCTGAGGAGTAGGTTGGGGATCTCTGGATCTCTTCGTAAGCAACCTCGACGACGATCTTTGGTTTAAGCCGTACTTCCTTTCCGATCTGCTCTGTAATCTCTCCCCTCAATAATTCCGTCATCTCCTTGAATTCCTCGTCGGTAAATCCTGTACCCATCCTCCCGATGGTTAAAAACCTCCCCGTATCTGGATCGGATACAGCAAGCAGAAAGGAGGCCAACCAGTGCGCCCTTCTACCCTCCCCCCAGGTTGCCCCTATTATCACCAGATCGAGGGTTTCCATCACTGGCTTTATCTTGTACATATATCCGACCCTGCTTCCCGGTTGATATGGCGCTTTTAGGTTCTTTGCCATCACGCCCTCATGCCCCAGATTTAGTGCATTCCTGTAGAATTTCTCTGCCTCCTTCACATTATCTGTAATTATCTGCTCGGCAAGCCTGAATGTATCTGTTTCTGTAATGATTTTCTCCAATAGTTTCCTTCTATCTCTAAATTCATCCTCAATCTTGCTCTCGCCCTCACAGAAAACCAGATCAAAGAGATTTACCTCTACCGGGATATTCTTCACCATCTCGGGAATGTCGTACTTCCTCTTTATCCTCCTCGATAGGTCCTGAAATGGTCTGGGACGCCTGTCTTTTTTTGATTTTATCGCGACGAGTTCGCCCTCCACAATTGCCGACCTCACCCTTATATTCTCCCTGGCCGATTTAACTATCTCGGGGAATTGCCTGGTTACATTCTCCAGCCTTCTGGTATATAACTCTATTCTGCCATCTTCTTTGTGTATCTGTATCCTTGCACCATCATACTTTATCTCGAAGGCGGTCTCTCCAAACTTCCCTATAGCCTCCTCGATGCTCCCGATCTTTTGTGCGAGCATTACCTCAATTGGCCTGCAGGTCTTTAAAGTTACTTTCCTGAGCCCCTTCTCGCCCTCTGACTTTGAAATTCTCGCGACCTCCCCCAGATCTGAGGATATCGAATATGCCCTCTCCACGAGTTTTGGGTCTACCTGAAATGCCCGCGCAATTGCATCCTTCACGATACCCTCCCCGACGCCCAGCCTCAACTCCTCCAGAACCAATCTGACTATGTATTTTGCCTCAGTAGGTTCCGCAAAGGAAAGCAGTTCTGTAATATATGATATCTTCTTCTCCTGAGAACCCTTTCCCGATAGAGAGGTTAATCTATAGAGGTTATTGTATACCTTCATAACGGTCAATTTTTCCCTGAACAGGGTGGTCTGTGCCTTCTTCACCAACAGGGACTCTGCGGCCAATCCGGTGTCCCCCGTCTCCCTTATCCTGTTCTCCACGGTGGCTTCTGTAACTCCCGATATGGCTGAAATCGCTCTTATAACCAATTTGTTTCCGATTCCCAGCTCCTTGTCACTCCACGCTGGAAAGACCCTCCCCCGAATGAACAGAAGGATTACTGGGAGCTCTTTCTCGGGAACCCTTTTCAGGAACTCTGAGACTATGGATGTCATTTCAAGCCGGCTGCTCGTTTTTTCAAGTTCCTGGTATACGTCGGTTAACGTTGAAAAGTCCATCTTGCACGCATTAATTTTTCCCTCCGGATCTGAACCATTCTGTAAACCTTCTGATGCCTTCCTCTATAGAAACCTTTGGATCATAGTTGAGAATTTTTCTGGATTTAGAGATATCGGCATAGGTTATGGGGACATCCCCGGGCTGTTCGGGAAGCCGTTTTATATCTGCTTTTTTACCGAGGTTCTCCTCTATCAATGAGATCAGATACCTCAGTTCAATGGGTTTAGAGCTGCCAAGATTGAATATCTCGAATTTAAATCTCTTCCTTAGGGATGAGATAATTCCATCAATTATATCTGTAATATAGGTATAATCCCTCTTCGTTGTGCCGTCGCCGTACATCGGGATTTCTCTTCCATTATCGATTAATCTTGTAAACTTATGAATCGCCATCTCGGGTCTCTGTCTCGGCCCATATACCGTGAAGAACCTTAGACAGGTTATCGGGATTCCATAGAGGTGGCTGTAGTTGAAACAGAATAATTCCCCGGCAATCTTTGATACCGCATACGGGGAGATTGGCTTATCTAATCTATCGTCCTCCGAGAACGGAATCCTTGAGTTTATCCCATAGACCGATGATGAAGAGCCAAAGATGAAGTGTTCAACCCTACTATCCCTTGTTATCTCCAAGAGGTTCAGGGTTCCCCGGACATTTACCTCAGAATATAAAAGGGGTTGTTCGATGGAGGGTCTTACGCCGGCCCTTGCTGCGAGATGGACTATCTTCTCGACCTCCTCTTTCTTTATTATCTCCTCTATCCACCTTTTGTTCAGGATGTCCCCTTTATAGAACCTAAAATTTTTGCTCTCCATGCACTTTTCCAGATTTTTCCTCTTTATAGCTGGAGAATAGAAGTCATTCAGATCATCAACGCAAAATACCTGGTTTCCATTCCTCAGGAGCCTCTCACAGAGGTGGGAACCTATAAATCCCGCCCCCCCGGTTATTAGAATCCTGGACATTTTTACCAGCACAGCCCTTCGTAGTCTATATCCCTCCTGCCCCTCAGGATATTCCTCCCATCTATAACAATCTTCCGTTTCATCCCATCAAAGCTAATGTTTTTAAACTCATCCCAGTCGGTTGCTATAAATGCGATGTCGGCATCCTTCAACGCTTTTTCAGCACTATCGGCGAACCTTACCCTGTTGTCGAGAACCTTCTTTGCGTTTTCCATAGCCTTTGGATCGTATGCTGTTACCTCCGCACCCTCCCTCAGCAAGAGCTCAATGACGGGAAGTGCCTGGCTATCCCTTACATCATCTGTGTTTCCCTTAAAAGCTAATCCAAGAACAGCTGCCTTTTTATTTTCCAAGGAGCCGAGTTTGTTCTTTCCCAGCCTCACCATAATTTTTGGTTGTTCCTCATTTATCTGGATTACCCCACCCACCAGCTTCGGCTCGTATCCGAGCTCTCTGGATTTATGAACCAACCCCCTGATATCCTTGGGAAAACATGAACCCCCCCAGCCCAGACCGGCTCTCAGGAAATGGGGGCTTATTCTGTGATCAAGGCTTAATCCCTCCGCAACCTCGTATACATCGATATCTAATTTCTTGCATATGTTCCCGATGTCGTTGATAAAAGAGATCTTGGTCGCCAGAAAAATGTTGGATGCGTACTTAATCATCTCGGCCGTTCTGGGTGTTGTTTCAAACACGGGGCAGTTAGCCTTGTATACCTCCTTCACAATCTTTACGGCTCTTTTGTCATAGGCTCCAATAATTATCCTGTCCGGGTTTAAGAAATCCCTCATGGCCATACCCTCCCTCAGAAACTCGGGGGACATGACGACCCCGAAATCCCTTCCGGCAATTTTCCCCGAATTTTTCTCGAGTAAAGGTATTAGTATCTCCTCCGTAGTGCCCGGGGGGACCGTGCTCTTTACAATCACGAGCTGGTAGGAATCCTTCTTCCTTAGAATTTTTCCCATATCACTCACTGCCTTTTTTATGTATCTGAGGTCTACAGTTCCATCGAAATCCGCGGGCGTTTGAACGCAGATAAAGGTTACATCGGTATTGAGGATATCCTCCAGATCGGTGGTCGCTCTCAGATTTTTTCCCGCATTCTTCTTTAGTATCTCCTCTAATCCCTCCTCAAACAGGGGGGTTTTCCCCAAATTTATCAGTTCTACCCTTTCTTTCTGTATGTCAACGCATGTGACGTTGTGACCTTTTTCAGACAAGCCCGCTGTGATTATTAGACCAACGTACCCTGCTCCGATTACCGATATGTTCATTTTTTACTGTGGTTGAATTTAGGATTATGGGGTAAAAAATTCTGTATCGTCATCTGGAACGAAATGCTCTAAATAATATACGGAGAAACTCCATATTAATTG
>Ga0164318_10006707_pt1 | contig 11146 bp, 6 predicted proteins | sample GuaBasSedimGuay9_FD_113734 | JGI IMG/M metagenome (GOLD analysis project Ga0164318, IMG submission 113734) | Subseafloor sediment microbial communities from Guaymas Basin, Gulf of California, Mexico - Guay9, Core 4571-4, 0-3 cm | ecosystem: Environmental > Aquatic > Marine > Hydrothermal vents >... | reverse complement strand
TAATCATCGAATTCTGAATAACTTCTCTTGAGTGAGGACTCATATAGCCTAAATTATTTTTTGCTATCACCATATAAGCGTAAATACTATCCGGTGATGCAAGAGAGTCTACAAACTCACCTCCAGAAATTCCGCTCGCAATCCTATAATATAGTCTTCGCGGCAAACCTATATCCAGAGTATCCATCAAATTTGTTCGGTAAACAGAATATACCAATCCCTCTTCATAATCCCATTTTATAATATTGTTTCCACCATCGTTAGTCAAAACTCTAATATTACCCGGAGGATCAGGAAAATTCACCGGTTTCAGCTCCAGATACGTAGGGAAGTATTTCCATGGCACAGCGGTAATTTCACTTTCTAAAACTCCCTGTTCTCCAGTAACCATACATGTAAATATGACAAAAACACTATCTCCAACATCAGGAAGAGGTACTATATTCCCGAGTTCAACCCCAAATACCCCAGGTCCATCGAAGTTGGACATACAGTCTTTTTTCCAACGTGGAGAGTTTTCCGTCAAAATCTTGGAATCATCATTAACATAAGCTATAAAAGAAACATATGGAGGCAAGTGTTCACATAAACTACCATCAGAATGCTTAACAAAATTTTTAAAGTAAAGATAATCCTCTGCAATCAGGGGCACAGCTAAATGAATGCAAATAATAACAAAAAAAATTGCCCGCAGCGCAACTCCTCTAATCTCCATTACTTTACGTAAACTACTTTGCATATTTACCCTCTGCAACCATGTTCCAACTTAAGAAATAGATGATATCAATTACTATAAGAAACAGGTATAAAACTTTTACCCACACTTAGATTTGGAACCTGCTTTTTAACGAGGTGAAAGGTTAATAAAGGGGGTGATATGAATTGAAAAAAAGATATAAGGTTGAAGTATTCACCAAAAATAAAGATTTATTTCAATCCAACCTTAATCCAAGACTAAAACAATGAGCATTCCCTAAATCTGAATAATTAGCCATTGCATAATCAAAATTAACAAGATATCTGTCAGTCAAACTAAACTTAACCCCACCGCCACAGGTAAATTTCGCAACTCCATGATTAATCCTGTATCCCCCTCGAACAAAGAGATGACCGCCAACATTCCACTCTAATCCAATGTTAGCCTGAGGTTGAACATCGTTTGGCTTAAAACCTGAAACGCTTAATAGCAAATAATTTCTCTCTCTTTCTATTAAATTTATGCTTAAGCCAAAAACAAAACTCGTAGGTAAAGGATATGCCTCATTTACAAACTTTAATTGTGATCCAAAATTAGATATTTTCATACCAAACTTAAAGTTTCTGAACTTAGAATCGTAAAGCGCAGCAATGTCGACAGCATATGCATTCCTGCTAAAATCGCTATACAAGGATATATTAATATAATTGACAGTAACTCCAAAAGAAACTCTATCAGTTAAAAATCTGGAGTAACTAATCCCCAGTCTTGTATTAGATGAATAAAATGTTTCTCCTGTACCATCTGGCTGCAATGGTGTCCGAACTTTCATTATATCTGTTACAAGCCCGGTATATGAAATTGCCAATGCTCCAAAGTTGAACTTCTTAGACACTGAAGCAAATTGCAAATTTATACCTGCGAACCACTTCAAATAGGAAAATTTCATATCAGTACCACGAATCTTAACAAGCGCAGCAGGATTATATATCGCTGCTTCCGCACCATCAGTTACAGAGATGTAAGCTTCTGCCATAGCCATAGCTCTGGGATAGGGTGGTATTTTCAAAAACTGAGCAGAGCTAGCTCCAGGTCTCCTATACTGAGCACATATTAAGACAGGAAATAAGTACAAAATTAAAAATAATCCCAACCTTTGCTTCATTTTCTTACCCACTCACTTAATTACTACAAACTTACCCACTTGCATCTTTCCATTACTTTCATCTTTCACCGTAAAAAGATAAATACCACTTGCTATTGCCTGACCCACGTTGGAAGTCAGATTCCAATCCCAATACCCTGCCGAACCATTGTGTCTATGAGCATATACAAGGTCTCCAGAAAGCGTATATATTTTAATCTCACAATTTCGGGGTAAATTAATAAACTGTACCCTCCGATCCTGTTCCATCCATCGCTTTCTTGTACCAGATGGTTTTTCCCACGGTGGATTATACTCATTATAAGCTATATCACCTCGATAGGGATTGGGTACAACAGCTACTTTACCAACACTCTCAGGTATCTCGGGCCCGGGTACGACAGCTTTCGCATTTCCATTCACACTTGACTCTAGTGATGGAAACTTTGTTACCGAATCGGGTTTGGAAAAAGCCGTTACCGAATAATAATACTCAACATTATTTAGCAAACCCACATCGGTATACTCATATGATATTCCAATATTATTCCCATATTCATTATCAGGCAGATCATACTCAGCTAACAAAGTCCATGGGCCTTGCGGGCTTACGGTGCTTTTATATATCCTGTAACCTTCAAACGGTTTTTTACAACCATCCCCTCTGTATGGATCAAAATAATTCTCAGGATTGACATCATCATCCTTAGGCTGCCAATTTATATAAACAGCTTTATTCATTGGCACAACTCTAAATCGTGGCTTAGGCGGGGGAAATGGAACTTTATATTTTCTCTCCTTCAAAAAGTCGAGATAATCTGCATTTTTCATCATATTATCAAACCCATATCCAAATACCTCTCCCATTTCTACATGAATTGTATCACCCACTTTTACTTCCTCGAAGGGGCCAAAACAAATCGAAACGTGAAACCTTTCTATATCAGGTCTATTGGACATAATAATACCTTTTGCCATAGCATCTTTATATCTTAAAGGATCTCTATCATAGCCAGCGAGATCTTCATGTGTATACCATTTATAAGTCCATACTAAGCTTGTATCACAAGGATACAGTATTTTTATACCTATAGGACTTATAGTGCTACCATCATCACCTCCGGGAGCATCTTCTCCCACCGCCATAAACTTTTCCGGGAAAAACAAAGTTTTCTCATCGATAAAATTGGTTGCAACCTCATTATTACCAATTTCCCCATGAATCCAGAAACCGACATAAACATCTTTTAAGTCATATCTTACAGGGATAATATCATAGTTAAACACAATAAACTCATCAAGAGGTGGTGCACTCCAAGCATAACTTCTCTGGATAACATCCAGATATAACGGATGGTGATTGGGTACATTTAGAACATTATAGTCACTGTATCTACATATAAAATCCTGGTCAGAAACAGCAACATACCCTGGCCAATAAGGTATATCCACAGTATCCCCTTTACAAATCACCCATATTGTATCCCATACCTCTCCAGATGGAAAAAACTCACTGGGAGTAAAATGTGTTCTTGTTACAGATACCAACGTATCCCCATCAGCATTAATAGCTCCAACCCATATTCCCCCCTGGTATAAATGCTCCTCATTACTACCAGCTGGAAACTCAGAAAAAATTAGCCCCTTATAATTTGTCATTCTTCCACTTTCAAAATTATCATCAAGAGTACCCATATTTGACACAAATTGCCTCACTTTGCCCACATTATGAATTTTGTAATCAACCTTGATAAACTGTGAATAAATAACATTCGAACACATAATAAGTAAAAAAACAGAAGAATAAAGAATATGTCTTATCATTTGACAACCACAAACTTTCCAACTTGTATCTCATTTGTACTATTATCCTGGACAGTAAAAAGATATATTCCACTAGAAATAGCCTGCCCCACACTTGATGTAAGATTCCAATCCTCATATCCAACAGTTTCACTTTTGTGATTTATAGTATAAACAAGATCACCAGACAGAGTATATATTTTTATAGTGCAATCTCTCGGCAAATTAATAAACTGTATTCTTCTATCCTGCTCCATCCATCTTTCTCTGGATCCAGCTGGTTTCTCCCATGGCGGATTATATTGATGGTAAGCTATATCACCTCTATAAGGATTTGGAACTACAGCTACCTTACCCACACTCTCAGGTGGCTCTGTCCCTGGTACAACTCTAACAGCATTTGCTGTTAAGCTTGACTCCTGCGATGGAAAACCACTAACAGTATCGGGTTTCGAAAACGCTACAACAGTATAGTAATAGTCAAAATTATTCAGCAGTCCTACATCAACATATTCATATTCAATACCATACTCATTTCCAAATCCATTACCAGCAATGTCATATTCAGCTAACAAAGTCCACGGGCCATTAATACTTACCGTACTTTTATATACCCTATATCCCTCAAAAGGTGTATCAATTGAATCCGACCTGTAAGGATCCGTATAAGTCTCAGGGTTTACTTCACCTTCAAGTGGTTTCCAGTTAAGTACTACTTTTTTATCCATCGGTGTAACTTTTAAAGGCGGAGGAGGTGGTGGAGACGGAACGTGAAAATTATTCCCTACAAGCCATTTTAATCTTTTTAGATTCTCAATCACACCATCATAACCATTCCCAAGTACTTCACCCACCTTAAAATGCAACGTATCACCGTAACGCAAATCAAAAGGACCAAAAGAAATGAAAAATTGTGACCCTACCGCTTCCTTTTGATCAGACATAATCTTTCCTGCTGACATTTCAAGATATCTGTCAGGATCTCTTGAGGGAGGACCAGTCGTAGGATTCATTATCCAATTGAAGGACCATCTCAATTCATCGTCGTCATATCCATCAGGGGGAAATATCTTTATGCCAATAGGGCTGTAAGCATCACCGTCTGTATGCCCGGATTCATCCATCGCTATTCCCATATGCTCATCCTTTAAATAAATAGAATAATCATCAAGAGCAAAATTCCATCCTTGTCCCCGATATCCTACATTTCCATCAAGCCAATAAGCAATATAAACATCTTTAAGATCCGGGGAATCCTCGGTAGGGATAACATAATATTGATAAACTATAAACTCATCTAATGGATACGAACTCCATGCATGACTTGTCTGAATTACATCAATATACAAAGGCTGATGGCTACCTATGTTTAAGATATGATAATCACCAAATCTACATACAAAGTCTTGATCAGACAAACCCATATATCCTGGCCAATAGGGAATATCAACAACCTCTCCCCTTCCTACAACCCATACAGTATCCCATAGGTTTTCCGAGGGAAAAAACTCAACTGAACTATGCCAGCTCGTGGTAACCGAAACCAAAGTATCTTCCCCCACAATTGCGCCAACCATATTCCACCTTCACCAATATGTTCCTCATGACTATTGGGAGGAAACTCACAATAAATCAACCCCGTAAAGTCTCCTAATAAATATCCAGTAGGCCACAAAGTACCCAGATTACAAACGAACTGTCGTACCTTACCCACATTATGCATTTTCCAATCAAGAGAAACCCGTTGTTGGGCAAAAACTGCATAGGTGCAAATTAACAGTATCAAAAAGACTTTGGTTTTCCTATCCATAGTACACATCCCTGCTTAATCTACAGATACATCATCTAATGTTTATAGACAGACCTATCTTTACATACCTTCCATAAGAGAAACGTCTTGGATCAAGTAGCCGGTACATTGTCCACCAATCATAATATCTATCAAAGCCTTCCGGATTAATGTCACCATATTTATATGGTTTCCCTGTCCAATTATTGAAACCATACGCTATTTGAACATTCTTTGTATCAAAAACATTGTAAATATCCACTACAACAGACCAGGTCAAGCCTCCAGTTCTGAACATTTTTCTAAATTTGATATCAGTATTATATATCGGTGGCCCCGTCTCTGTATTTTCTTTTTTCTGAAGTTCTACAGGATCAAAAGACCCCGGCGTATAAGGCTGTCCGGAAGAAAATTTTGAAAGAATTGTTAAATCCCAGTTATCAGGTAGCTTTATGCCGGCCATTTCTATAGGTCTTCCCTCGGGTGATGAAATAGTTAATTGTAACAAAATCTGGTGTCGTATATCCCAGCTGAGTCTCCTTTCTCTAATAGGATTAGGAAAATCATTAATAGATCTTATGTAATCATCAAAAGCAGAGGAAGAGTAACCATTTGCCCATTGAATAGTATAAGTCAATCTTCCCGAATAAAAATTAGAATAATTCTTAATCAGTTTAACCTCTATACCTTTGGCTCTAGCATACCCTTTATTATCATAGAGATCTACCGGCAAACCCAGAGCCGCTTTTAATCTGGTAGTCCCAACTTGATTAGAAATATCTTTCGTATAACTCTTAATATCAATTCCCCAATATCTCGAAATTTCGTGAGTAAAACCAAACTCATACAAAATAGTTTGTTCGAAATCAAGATGAGGATTACCAGTAAAACCGCCTGTGTATGGATCACGATAGTAATACTGCAACTCTGGTAACTGATTGAAGTGGCCATATGAAAAGAAAAGAACCGTACTTACTGAAATTGGAAAAGATATCCCAAATCGCGGACTTATCTTATACCTTATCCATGGCCAGTCAGATTCAAGACCAGTCGCATCCTCCCACTGCTTCTTCCAATCCTTATCAAAAACAGTAGGGCCTGGCATAAACCAGTCGGCTCTCACACCTGCATTAATTATTAACGACTCTTTCTCAAACTTATCCTGTATATAACATGCACCAATAACAGGATAAGCATCAAATACCCAACGGTTCTGGCCAAACTCTTTATAAGGACCAATTGGCGGAGGGAATTCTTTATCCTTATTAAAAACATAATTACCATAATCTGAAAGCTTTACCCCTCCGTCCTGTATATCAACGTAATGTATATCATTATATCTCACCTCAAACCCAGTTTTTACCAGATGTTCTGGATGTACTTGAGACGTAAAATCCCCCTTCAAAGTAAATGTACGAGTAAAGTCATCCCTCCAGATCGTTTGATAACTTCTGCTATCAATAAAACCATATGGGTCAGTAGCAGCAGCTTCTACCGTTGAATACACAGCATCTGGAGCTTCATTACCGAATTTCGAAATGTACTCATAATAATTATATTGAACACTATCCTTAACAAATATCCAGAAATCAGGTGGCCTCATACCATCAAAAGACCCTCTATACTTAACTTCAAGATAGCCAAGATTTAAGTTGTAAAAAGTAGATTTTGAAATAGTGTGATTAAAATTAAAGATAAAATTTTGGGTACTGCGTGAATATTCTGCCATATGATCAGGATAATTTTTCCATAACCAATCGAAAGACGTCCATGACTTCCATGAACCATGATAACTAAAAATCATCCTAAGACTGGGATTCAACTTCCACGTAAGTTTGGAGTTGAAATTTATCGAATTATCCTGTTTTTCTTTTATTTTTAGAGGCTTCAATGTTTCAATAAAATCTCTGTTCCTTCCATTTGAATATGGGGTTTCATCAAATATCCAGTTAGTCGACACAAAATAGTTAACTTTACCCGGGATTTTTAGATTAATAACAGGCAGTAAATTTGTTGTAATAGGTTCTGGCCCTCCAGCGTACAAAGATAAGTATTGAAATGGATAAGACTTTAAAAAATCCAGCTCAGACGTTTTATATTCAATCCCTCCTTCGAATTTATTACTCCCTGATCTCGTTGTAATATTCACTACCCCGGATTGTGCCTGTCCATACTCTGCATTAAACGCACCTGTTATTAGCTCAATCCCTTCTATATCATTGATGTTCAAATCAAGAACATCCCGGCCACCATATATCGGATGTGTAACAGGCATTCCATCAACCATAAATAATATCTCACCACCTCTTCCCCCACGTATATGAATATTTTTCAGGCTCTCATCCCTTACCTGTAGCTGTGTACCATCGGATAATCTTAATGCCTGAGGTTTCATATCGACAATCGCTGCTCCCTGAACAGTAAAAAAATCCGTAGTCTTTTCAAAACCAGGTATCTTTTCCATCTCAGCTCTGGTAGAAGTAACCCTGGTAGAAGTAATGTCCTTTTGCACAATTCTATTTTCGGCCATAACAACTATTTCACGCATTCTAACACCAGAAGGAGTAAGTTCAAAATTAACCTGAGTAGTAAGGTCAGGCATAACTTTCACTTGTTTCACAACCATCTTTGCATAACCAATATAGGAAGCTTCAACTTCATAAGTTCCTATAGGAACTTGAATAATGTAATACCGCCCCTTTTCATCAGTTGCAGCTCCCAGTGTAGTACCCCGAACAATGACGTTTACACCAACAAGAGGCTTCCCCGTTTTCTTATCAGTTACAACTCCAGCAATCTTGCCAGTATTTCCAGCTTTTAAAATAACCACAGCTAAAAACAATACTGTCAGGCAAAGAACATACCTTTTCATATTATACCTACCCATCTTTTCAAAATTACTTTCGTTCATAGCCAAGGCTATGAAGTATTTCCCCACCCATTCTAATCGCGTCTTCTTCTTTTATAAAAAATATTGGAAATCCCAGCACCACTGCATCAAAAACCGTACCGTAATATCTTAAACCGCATGGATATCCTCTGTGAGTTGGTATTCCTGTATAGTCATTATTTCTATACCTGTATAAAACATCAGTAAAGCCAGCCGCTTCAGGTATAACATTAACATACATTAAACCAATTGTGGGAACACTTGTAAGGTAGGATTCTGACAACTTAACAGAATCCACAGAAATATCAGAGAAATTAAGGGTATCTGAAACATATGCACCGTTAAAATCAGGAATAGGAGCAGATTCATCTGCCTTTTTTATGTGCAAATAATCATGTATGAATGTTCCTTCATCAAAAGCTTTAGGAAACGGTTCATCCACCGCAAACGATTTCAGAATTCTCCAGCCACTCATTATAAAATCACCACCGACATTCATATAATCCATAATATCCTCTATATGTTCAGGCAGCTTATGGACATCTTTCTCATACGTGTAATAATTATCAGCATGCCAGATAAGTAACTTGAATTTCCCTATAAAATCTTTCGGTGGCATACCACTTTTTTTATAATCCCACATGGTATCTGGTTTAAAAACCCTATAGTAAAAACTATCAACATCAGCATCTTTATAATGCATACCTGTCGGAAATTTACTTTCGTCGGTCTCATCAACTATTAAAATATCCCTTTCCCATGTTGGCCTTATGAGTATCACATGAATAGAATCACCAACTGGATCTACAAGATTAGTATTATCTCTTGATGTAACTTTTAATTTGTGTTTACCATCCAGTGGATTAAAGAATTCAGGCCCTATCAGTACGGTCGTATCCGAAGTCCAATGCCACTCACTGCTATCGACCGCCCAGGCGTATTCAACGACTTCTCCATCTTTATCTTTTGCTGTAAAAGATAATCTTATTCCCTGCCACCAATCTGTAACACCATCAATAACAAAAAACTTTTGATTTTCCTTTTCTGGAAAAACTATTTCAGTTTCAGGATAAATAGTTTGCACAGTATAGAAAATTCTCTCAGCAGGACTTGGATCAACATCTCCCATATTATCAACTGCTCTAACCTGGAATCTTTGGCGATTAAGCTTATCACTCGACTCAAACGGAATAGTAACACTCGTCTCTTCAGTTCTGACCCAATCATGTATCACTGAATCACCTGCAAAAATATGGCGAGTTATGTATCTATATTCATAAGCCTCTATAAAGCCGTCATCATCCTCACCATCCCAGTGCAATGTAACCAAAGCAAATAAAGTATCGCCTTCCACAGGAATATTTGCAAGTGTAGTATTTGGCGGTTTATTAGGGGAAGGCTTGGACAGTTCCTTCTCACAGCTTATAAAGAGTGCTCCTACAATCACTACAAGAGATATTACTACAAAAAGTCCCTTGTTCATATCACATCACCGATTTTTTTATCTATAATTTATCTCTTTGACATTTATTACCGGTTTGAAAATATAAGTATCCCTGTATCGAACCAAAGACTGAAGGGGTTTAATTTCCAGAACAACCTCTGTTGTCTCATGTTCAAATACTTCAAACTCAGTCTGGATATCCACATACAAATCAACATCTCCTTCATTAATTACATCAATCTGAATATAACCAGATAGCCTGAGCACTGTTGGATTCAGTCCAAACTGAATCCTATCATATTTAACAGGAGGAACGTAAGATTCAAAGATTTTATGGTTTTCGTAACCACCACCATCGCAAAATTTTATAATATTATAAACTATCTCCTCCTGCTTGTAACTTAAAGGAGTTCTATAAAGGAAGGAATACACAGTATCATGATACACTTTCCCCTGGAAAATCTTTACCCCTAAACTATCATCATTTGACACAACAAACCGTTTCGATGCAATGGTAATAACAGTATCTGCAGGATCAGAAAATAACACAACTCTCAATATACCAGGGTCAGGCGATTCGTACATAGAGTTATCACATGTTATAACAAAGAAAGCAACAAACCCTAAAAGTAACAACTTTCTAAATTCCATAATCATAATCCACCACAAGTTAACATTCGGGGGTATCAGGATTCACATCCTGATACCCCCGATTACTGATTTTTATCATTACCTCACAAGAACCATCTTCATTGTTCTATCAAAATTATCCGCCTTCAACCTATAGAAATATATACCACTCGGAACAAGGTTACCTAATTCATCCTTACCATCCCATAATTTCGAATACTTACCCGCAGGCATATTTTCATCCACCAGAGTTCTAATTTTTCTTCCCAGCACATCATAGATTGACAGCTCAACATGAGAACGTCTTGGTATCTCAAATCTGATGCTAGTATTGGGGTTAAATGGATTAGGATAATTTTGACGTAACCTGTATCCACGAACAGCTGCAACATCATTTTCATCTACAGAAGTAATTATTCCAGCTGCCGGATAATTGTATATTTTTATATCATCAAAGTATCCACAGAAATAAGGTGGATAATCCCCATACGCAGCTTTACCTATTCTAAGAGGTCTCGCAGCATTAAGAACAGGTGTATCAAACCCCACAACTTTCTTAAACAAAACATTTCCACTCAAATCGCTAATTTGAAATCCAGCATAGTAATTGCACGTATCACCTTCCTCAGCCTTCTGGACCTCGTATATCACATGATACCACTGAGCCGTATCAATTTCAACATCGGAGGCAATACTAACACTTCCATCCGAAATAGCCTGCAGATGATGAGCATCGTCAAACCGAATCT
>Ga0164318_10006706_pt1 | contig 11148 bp, 10 predicted proteins | sample GuaBasSedimGuay9_FD_113734 | JGI IMG/M metagenome (GOLD analysis project Ga0164318, IMG submission 113734) | Subseafloor sediment microbial communities from Guaymas Basin, Gulf of California, Mexico - Guay9, Core 4571-4, 0-3 cm | ecosystem: Environmental > Aquatic > Marine > Hydrothermal vents... | reverse complement strand
CGGCAAGATCGGGAACAGGATTAATAGTTTGTTTGTCCGGATCAATGTAGAGGTAGGATAATGATTCAGCTCTTCCCGTTATAGATACCGCATCAAATCCTGCATATTTTAACTCAGCTCCAATATGTCCGCCCACTGAACCATCGGTTATCATGCCTGTTTGAGGAGATTTTGCTGTTATGGCAAGCTTGGAAGTCGAACTGATTATGGTTCCCGCCATGAGGGAGGTTGTGAGTACAATTCTGTTGTCAGGGCCAAGGGGATCAGTATCAATATTAAAATCTTCCACGAGGATCCGCGTTCCCAACCCTTTTTGTCCCGTGTACTGTTCTGCCCACTTCCGGGGCAGGTTTCGTGTTTCTATTATGCCCTTGGTTAGATCAATGTATAACATTTTCCCAAAGAAACTACTCATTTTTTCACCTTCTTTTCTACGAGGGATAATGCACCTTTTGCACACCACTTAACACATTGCGGATCACCCCCGCAGAGGTCACAGATAACAGCCTTTCCCATTGCATCAAGAAAGAGAATGCTGGTCGGGCAATTCTCTACACATATGTTGCACCCGTCACACAAACTGCGGTCTACTTCCATCCATCTGCCATTTGATTTAATGGCCCCTGTAGGGCATACTTCTTCACATTTCCCGCACATAATACAGGTGCTGGCACCGATTTTAAGCCCTGTTTCCTCGTATTCATGACGGATTTTAATTCGTGCTTTTTCGGGATTAAAAACTTTGTCATGCCAGGCAGAACAGGCTATTTGGCACACCTTGCAGCCGGTACATTTCTTTTTATCGAATCGTAGGGGCATGAAACCTCCTTGTGTCCTTTTCTTTTTTTAATTTTAAAACCAAATATGTGATACAGCAAGAGGTAATTTTTCTGATACTCCCTCTGTTGATGAATTAACAGAGCCGTGTTAGATGTACCGGTATGAACCATGTTATACTGCAACGAATAAACCTAGTTGTTACAACCTTGACAGGAATCCTGCTGCTCCGTATCCTCATTCAATGACGGAACGTGCGGATAAACTCCAGAAAATCTACAAAGTACTGAAAGGTCTGTATCCAAAAGCCGCTACGTTTCTTGTCCACAGGAATCCATACGAACTTATGGTTGCAGTAATCCTGTCAGCCAGAACAACAGATGACCAGGTAAACAGGGTTACTCCAAAGCTTTTTAAAGACTATCCCAATCCTCCGTCCCTCATGAAAGCTGATGTCAAGAAGGTTGAGAGGATCATTTTCCCCACAGGATTTTACAAAACCAAGGCACGGAACATAATCGGTGCTGCTGCAGGAGTAGTAGAAAAGTTTGGAGGCACGGTGCCGCAGAGTATGACCGAGCTTTTAAGTCTTCCGGGGGTGGGAAGAAAGAGTGCAAATGTCATACGCGGCCATTGTTTTGACAAGCCGGCCGTTATAGTGGATACTCATTTCTCGAGAGTTGTCAGAAGACTCGGTCTGAGTGGGGAAGAAGATCCCGGCAGGATCGAAAAAGATATTGTTTCACTATGCCCGGAGGATATTCAGACAGATTTTTCAATGATGGTAAATATACATGGAAGGAGAATCTGTACAGCAAGGAAACCGGATTGCAGCCGTTGCCCTGTCAGTTCATTGTGTTCATTTTTGTGTAATGATTGAGTGCCATTTTTCGTCACTCATCGAGTTCTGCATTTTTACATTATCCAGGTACTCGGTAAGATTTTTAAACCTCAGCGCAGTGTCCGGAGAGATTATGTGTTCCAGTTTGCATGCTATTGAATCAGCCTCTGTTTTTGACAAGAGGACTGTTTTTTCGAGGAAGACAGCCAAAATCCTGTGCCGTTTAAGTATGGATTTTGCAATTTTACGTCCTTTTTCTGTAAGAATCAGGGGAGATGATTTTTCATACTCTATATAACCATTCTGTTTAAGTACCTTCAATGCACCTATAACAGACGGCATCTTAACTGATAAATTCCCCGCTATGTCCTTGATTCTTAAAGGTTCACCCTTTTTTTGAATCATATACATGGATTCCAGGTAATCTTCCATACTGGGTGAAAGATTTTCAAATTTACTCATGTAGGGAATCTACTTCATATTGAATTTTCTTTCAACTGCTGAATTTTTTCTTTGTTTGACATTGTGCAAATATTGAATATAATGGACGCAGAGTATCTTAAAAATGGAATTATCAGATAACGTAAAGAATAAATTATCCGCTCTCTCCGATGATTATAGTAATCAGCTTCCTGATCGCTACAATGAAGTTTACACAACTTACCGTTTGGCAAGAATCTCTTCATCTGCAGAGGAAGTCAATACCCTCCGTCTTGTACTGCATAAACTTGCAGGATCGGGAGCAACGTTCGGATATTCCGAGCTTTCGAATCAAGCAAAAAAGCTGGTACATTTCCTGGATCATTTCCTGCGGCGGAATGAACTCCCCGGAAAAGAAGAATGGGATTCTTTCGAATCATTGTTTCTAACCCTTAAGCAAATCTGTCTGCCTGAGAACGTTCTTGATGAGATTGAGGAACTTGAAGAGATTGAGGAAGAGGAACGGAAGATTGATGCGGTAGTCAGTAAGGATAAAAAGGAAAGGAAGGTAATAAACTATATAACCTGTGGAAACAGTGTGATTCCTGATCTTGCGGAACAGCTTGGTTACTATGGTTATACTGTGATTCAAGTCAAAAGCGTAGGGGATATAACATTAAGTCTTGAGAAAGGAAATTGTGAGATCCTTCTTCTGCATACAAACATATTAAAAGAGAATGAAAGCGAAGCTGTTGATCTCAAGTATGTTAAGGAAAAATTCAAAGACCGGATATCCATAATCTTTATAAGCGACAGCGGAGATTTTTCCCTTAGAATGGCTGCTATCCGTAACGGGGCCGATGCCTTTTTTGTAACTCCTGTTGACATGGGGAGACTGGTAGGCAAGATTGACAATCTTGCGGCCCAGGTAAATGATCCTCCCTATCATATTTTGATTATAGATGATGATCCTGAACAGATAGCTTATTATGCTCTGGTCCTGCAGCAGGCGGGGATGATAACCTCTGTTGCAACGGACCCCAAGAAGGTTTTACAGATACTTGTGGAGGCTAAACCGGAGATAATAATTATCGATTTATATATGCCTACATGCACCGGAATAGAGCTTGCCGCAATAATCCGTCAGCAGGAAGCCTTTGTTAACATTCCCATAATTTACTTCTCTGTAGAAACAGATATCGAGAAACAGTTAGAGGCCTATAAATATGGCGGTGCTGACGGGTTTATCTCAAAACCAATAAAACCGGAACATCTTCTTTCAATTATACGTACCAAAGCGGAGCGTAACAGAAGCCTGAGATTTCTGATGGAAAGGGATTCCCTGACGGGTCTTTTAAATCATTCTAACTTAAAGGAGAATCTTTCTCTGGAAATTCTCAGAGCCAAGAGAATAAAGAGTTCCCTCTGTTTTGCAATGATAGATGTAGATCATTTTAAAAATGTAAATGATACCTACGGACATCCGGTAGGGGACAGGGTCCTCAAGAGTCTGGCCAGACTCCTTCAGGACCGTTTGCGGCGGACTGATATAATTGGACGTTACGGTGGTGAAGAGTTTGGTGTAATTCTGCTGAATACAGATGGGGGAAATGCAATAAAAGTAATGAATGAGGTCAGGGAGAATTTTTCGAGGATAAAGCATAAATCTGATGGAGCGGATTTTTTTGTTACCTTTTCCTGCGGAATAGCAAGTTTCCCCGGGCGCAATAGTGCTGAAGAACTTAATTTACTTGCAGATAAAGCGCTTTACGAATCAAAAGAAAGCGGTAGAAATAAAACGACGCTTATTACTTAAGAGTAAAGAGCTATCCCAGGATGATCTCCCACATAATAGTCCAGTCCAGATTGTTAAACCATGATTGACTGCCTCTGCAAATGACTTCTATCATTTGCAGTGTGATTCCGGTCCATGCAAGGTTGCCGGTTTTAATTTTTGATGCCGCAATTTCAGTTATGGTTTTCCGGGTTTTGTGATCTGTACTTTCACAGAGAAAAAATCCGGAAAAAGGTTCGATGATGTGTCGTGGCTGTTCCTCCGCTGCCGTAATACACTTGAGAGTGTCAAAGATTTGTTCACTATTTACCCGGAAATATATCCCTTTTTCATGGATTTCCGGAGAAAGAAGCTGAAAATGGGCTGCTGGCGTAGTGATGCCTGTAAAATGTTTTTTATCCGGCGGCGAAGAATAAAATGCGACAGGGATCAAAGGATCGAAGGCAAGAGCAGATACTGCTCCTGTCTCCCGGAAGATACTGTCCCTGACAGAACGTATCCTGATGGTAATGTGTTGGGGAGCTGTTAAAGCAAGTAGATAAAAACTTTCCATAGTATCACCTTGTTATAATCTTTGTATAAGTATAGATTGTTTTATTTTTTTTGTCATGTTATCATTAAATTGAGGAGTTGATATGATTAGAAAAGTAGAGAAGATATCCAAAGAGATTGCAGATAAATTAAGTTCAATCCCTTCTGTAGATTGTATACTCCTTCAAGGTTTTGCAGAAAAGGAGATGTCAAATCCGTATTTTTTTATTAGCCTTGATGTTTACTACCGGGGAGCTCTTCCGGAAGCAGCGGAACGGCAGAGTCTTGTCGGTGATGTGGGTGCCTTTGAGTCCTCTTTTTTCAGCCAAAAAGACCGTTTTTTTATCGACAATATTCCGGTAAGAGTAGAGTATAAACACAAAGACCGGGTGGATCATATAATGCAGAACAAAGAGGGTAATATTTGGGCATTCAGAGATACCGGAACCTACATGTTCTACAGACTTAAATACGGCAGGATTATCCTTAACAAGACTTCGTGGATACACGGGGTGCAGGCTAAACTTGACGATTTCAGTGATGCCTTCTGGAAGGCTCTCCGGGATTCAGCCCTTATGACCATGGAGCATTATGTTATAGATATTAGCTCTGCGGTGATCGAACATGACGACCTTTTTTACATAACCTCGCTATCCGGGTATATTAAGGCTCTCTGCAGCTTTCTGTTTGCAGTAAACAGAAAGTTTGAGCCGTCAAAAAGGAATATTGCGGAGAAAATATTGAAACTGGAGAAACTTCCTGAAAATTTTGCAGGGAGGTTTGACAGCCTTATCAGGGAGGATGAAGATTTTTCCAGAGTAAAACGTCAGGAAGTGGCAAAGCTGCTTACAAAGAGCCTTTTATACCTATTCTAATGAAAAAATACAGAGCAATCCTGCTCCTCATTTCAATAGTTACTGTAGTACTCTCCTCCTGTTTGACGAAACTTCCCGGAGTAGTTTTTAGCGGTAATGATACAACCATTCCGGTGTTGGGGAAGAAAAGTGCTGATGGTTACACCTACAGGTTGAAAGACCCGTTCAAGGTACTGTCAAGGGGTAAATCGGTTTATCTTGTTTATATATCTTCTCAGGATGTGAAGGCGGAAATACCTGTCCCGGAAGGGGATCCCCTGCAGATAACTCTTCCCGGTGGAAACGGAGAAATGTCTCACTATCAGCTTCCTGTACAACCCGGGTTTGTCCTTTCCGGTTTAACGGTAAAAGAAGTTCCGGGAAACGGAGACAGATTTAAACTGCTATCAGCCGGGTTGGAGGGTACCTTTGACGGATACCGATTCAGGTATATGAGGGACGGAGGAAGCGGAGAGGCTCTCTTCATCCTTAATAAGGGAATGATAAGAACCGGCGAGCTCGATTTCTCGTTTAACGAATTGCTTCAGGGGCTCGATACAAGACTGAATCAGGTTCAGATCAGAGTGGTTTATGATTATTCTGCTGATAAAAACGGTGAAGCAGTTGTGATTTTGAAGGGAAAGCATGGGTATAAAGAACATTCAGTTACTCTGTTTAAAGGGGGATCGTCCCTCTATTTTTATTCCGGGGAAGAGGGATTTATTCCTGATTCGGTTGCGGTTACCGGAGAGGAGGATTCTTTAGAAGGGCTGACAATCACTTCTTTGGAGGCAAAACCATTCTCCATGCTGGTACCTGTAGACTATAATCCTATACCTGCTGATATTGGTGTTATGTTGAATTATCCCTACTCATCATGGCGCAGAAGTGATTTTGAGATTTTTTCATGGAATCTTTTTCCCGATTTTCTTCTTTTGGATTTCAAGAGTTATGCCCTGCAGGCTGCAGCCCTGAAGCGGCTTGCCTTTTTTACCGAAAAAGCGGGGTATGCCGGAACTCTTCTTGACAACAGGAAACTTGCACCCCTCCATGGATGGAATGCTCATGATTACCGTGCGGAGGATCTTGCTCTGTTTTTTAATAAAGCAGCAGCAAAGAATGTTAATCTGAACAAGGAAGAATACATCCTGTTGGATATTCTTATTTCCAATGGTATTTTGAAGCGGGAAAACGGCCTGCTCAAGCCTGTTTCCGGAGGATTTTTGGCTTACTCAAGGGAATCCTCAGACAGGCTCAGGTACTTATTTATTACCCATGAGGGGTATCACGGAGTGTATTTTTCCTCCCCTGAATACCGCCAAACTGTGCATGATGTGTGGAACAGCCTTTCAGATAAGGAAAAAGAGTTCTGGAAGATCTTTCTTGACTGGAAAAGGTACAACACAGAGGATCGGTACCTGGTAGTAAATGAGTTTCAGGCATATCTCATGCAACAGAATATAAAGAATATAGATGATTACTATAAAAAATATATCATACCAAAGCTGAAAAATTCTGTTCCCGAACTGTCTGCGGAGCTGGATTTGTTTCTTAAGGAGTATCCGGATCACTTTGTAAAGAGTGCAGGGAAGGTGGAAAAAGCTCTTTACAGGTTATATGGGATAACCTCGGGGGAATTACGTTGTGTCAGGGATTAACCTCTTTACACAATTATTGTTATTTGGTATGTTAGGCAACGATTATCGGATAACAATTAACTCAAGTGAGGAATAAGATATGGCCCGTAAATGTGAAATTTGTGGAAAAGGAACTGTTGCCGGAAACAGTGTTCCCAGAAAAGGACAGCCTAAAAAGCAGGGCGGTGCTGGTCAGCATATTGGTGTGAAATCCAAGAGAGTCTTTAAGCCCAATATTGTTAAAGTTAAAACCCGGATAAACGGTACAACCAGGACTATAAAGGTTTGTACCCGGTGTTTAAGAAGCGGAAAGGTCGTAAAAGTTTCCTGATCTTTACAGTAACAGCTGGATACCTACTTTAGGCAAACCTGAACTTAATCGAATGGGGTGAAGTTCGGGTTTTTTTTATATGGGACGGATAAATGAACAAACCTGATGTTTTTAAGTTTGATGACTCCCTTTATTATACAAAAGAGGGGCTCGAATCTATTGTTGGAGTTGTTGAGAAACAAAAGACTCCTGATTTGGTAATAGTTATTACCCAGAGTAAGGAAGTACGAGCTGATATAGAATTGCTTATAGAGCTGGCTATAGAAAGAAATGAATCGTTGTGGGCGGGGCTTGAGGCGATAAGCAGTAAACAGTACGACCTGATAAGCGGAATTCCCTCGGAAAAGATGCGGAAAGATCTGGAGTTTTCAGTCAGAGGTCATTTTAAAGAGATGGAAGAGATCCTGAAGTCTGTATGGCTGGTTCAGGATTGTTCGGGGAAGATGAAGGAACACATCCTTGGAATAGGAAGTTTGTGGACTGCCGAACTTTTAAACTCCTACTTCCTTTCTGCCGGGAAGGCCTCTTTCTGGGCTGATTCCAGGGATATATTAACCTTTATATCAGGGGAGCGGGGACTCTCTTTTGATATGGAAGCATCAAGTCAGAAACTTAATGCTCTTGTGGAAAAGAATGGAACAGCGGGTGTTTTTATTGTAACCGGAAGCAGAGGGGTTGATTCTGCTGGGCAATCAGTTTCCCTCGGCAGGCATGGAAGTGAATTGACCGCCTCTGTATACGGCAGCATGTTTTCATCCCAAAGAATTATTTTCTGGTCCAGTTGCGATGGTGTTATGAGTGCTGATCCCTCAAAGGTTCCGGGAGCGGTTGTAATCCCTACGCTATCATACGAAGAGGCAACGGAACTTGCCCATTTTGGGTCAGAGATCATTCATCCCGAAGCTATTAATCCGGCAATTCAGGCAAAGATCCCGATCTTTATCAAGAATATTAAGAATCCTGCAGGCAGTGGTACCGTTATACATTCAGAAGGTTCCGGTATAAATACTCATCCTGTAAAGGGATTTTCAATTGTCGATAACATCTCCCTTCTTAATGTGGAGGGAGCCGGGATGGTCGGAGTACCGGGGATCTCTTCACGGCTGTTCTCCTCTTTACATAAAAAAGATATTTCCGTTATCCTTATAAGTCAGGCATCAAGTGAACATTCAATCTGCTGTGCAGTTCCTGAAGATCAAGCTGAGGATGCCAGGGATGTTGCAAGAGAGACTTTTGCAGAGGAACTGGGAAACTTCCGAATAAATACCATCAATATTGAAAGAGGATGTGCCATCTTAGGGGCAGTAGGTGACAGAATGTCGGGAACTCCGGGCATTTCTGCAAAGTTTTTCGGAGCTCTTGGACAGGCCGGGGTAAATGTACGGGCAATAGCCCAGGGTGCATCGGAACGGAATATCAGTGCTGTTGTAAGATCAGAAGATGCTACCCGGGCTTTGAGGGCAGTTCATTCGGGATTTTACCTCTCAAATCAAACCTTGAGTGTCGGGGTTATTGGGCCCGGTCTCATCGGGAGTACCCTTCTTGATCAGATTGCAGGAGAATCTGCCTCTCTGCATGACAGGTTCGGGGTTGATATAAGAGTCAGAGGAATTACACGCTCAACGAAAATGCTTCTTGGGGATCCGTCCCTTGATATAGCTGATTGGCGGGAAGTTTTCGAAGAATCTACACAGAGTGCTGATCTGGATGCTTTTGTGAATCATATCGATGCAGAATATATTCCCCATAAGGTTATCATTGACTGCACCTCATCCCGGGATATTCCGGAAAGGTACCTGGAATGGATAAAACGGGGAATCCATATAATAACCCCAAACAAGAAGGCAGGGACAACTCCCATGCCGGAGTATACCGAGCTTTTTGAAGAGTCCAGGAAAAGAGGAATCCATTTCCTCTACGAAACAACTGTAGGTGCTGGACTTCCGATAATTGGAACACTTAAAGATTTAATCCGTACCGGAGACAAGATAAAGAGGATTGAAGGTGTTTTCTCCGGAACTCTGGCTTACCTGTTTTGGCGCTTTGACGGTACAGCACCTTTCAGTACCCTGGTAAAGGAGGCCAGGGATCTCGGGTTTACCGAACCTGACCCCCGGGATGATCTTTCCGGAATGGATATTGTTCGTAAGACCGTAATCCTTGCCAGGGAGGTAGGCCACTTTGTCGAGGTCGGTGATGTACCGGTAAAAAGTCTCGTCCCTGCAGGACTGGCTGATGTATCTCTGGATGATTTTCTTTCTGGAATGGATGTTATGGATGGAGATATGGACAGACTGTACCATGAGGCTGCAGAGCGGCATGAAGTGATAAAGTACACTGGAATTATAGAAGAAGACGGTAGTTGCAGTGTCCGCTTGAAAAGTTATCCCGATGATCATCCCTTTGCAGGTATATCGGGGAGTGATAACATTGTCGCCTTTACTACTGAAAGATATAATGAACAGCCTTTGATTGTCCGGGGACCCGGGGCCGGGCCGCAAGTAACTGCAGGGGGGATCTTTGCAGATCTTCTCCGTCTTGCATCATACCTTGGAGCCAGGTTGTAAACAGTATTCAGGAGAGGATTAAAATGAGATTTATCAGTACAAGGGGGGGGAGTCCTCCGGTAACAGCATCACAAGCGATTGTAAACGGGCTTGCACCGGACGGCGGACTTTACGTCCCCGAAAGATTCCCTGTGCTGGGGAAAGATCTGTTTAATCCTGATCTTCCCTATAATGAATTTGCCGCCGGGATAATCCAGCCTTTTTTCGAAGGCGATCCTCTTTATGAACAGATACCGGAGATCTGCAGATCTGCCTTTGACTTTGATGTCCCCCTTACCTGGCTTACAGAGAAGGAAGCTGTTCTGGAACTCTTTCACGGGCCGACAGCAGCATTCAAGGATTTTGGAGCCCGTTTTCTTGCCTCGGTTCTGGAAATTCTTCAGGAAAAAGCTGATAGTTTACTAACCATCCTGGTGGCAACTTCAGGAGATACCGGAAGTGCCGTTGCCTCTGCATTCCATCTGAAAAAGGGGATACAGGTTAAGGTCCTGTTTCCAAAAGGAAGGGTTTCTTTCCGTCAGGAGAAACAGCTTACCTGCTGGAATGAAAATATACAATCATACTCGGTCGAAGGGAACTTTGACGATTGTCAGCGTATGGTAAAGGAAGCCTTCCAGGATAGTGAATTGGCAAAAGAGTGGAGACTCTCCTCTGCAAACAGTATAAATCTCGGAAGGCTTTTACCGCAGATGGTTTACTACATCTATGGCGCTGCTCAGTATCATGATAAAAGGGGAGTGTATCCGTCTTATGTAATTCCCAGCGGAAATGTGGGAAACTCGGTGGGGGCCTACTGGAGCCGGGAGAGCGGAGCACCGGTAAAAATTGCTTCTTTGGCTGTAAACGAAAACAGGACAATTCCTGATTATCTTGAAAGCGGTACTTACACACCCCGTGACAGTGTTCAGACTCTGGCAAATGCCATGGATGTTGGAAATCCGAGCAACATGGAAAGGCTTCTTTATTTGTTTAAGGATTTTAAAACTTTCAAAAAGAACGTTTGTGCCTCTAGTGTTTCAGATGATGAAATAAGGGAAACCATACGATCATCGTATGGCGCATATTCTTATATCCTCTGTCCCCATACAGCAGCGGGAGAGTATGTCAGAGAAAAATTCTTTGCCGGGAAGAATACAGTAGTTGTCTCGACAGCACACCCTGCCAAGTTTGAGCAGGTAGTTGAACCGGAAATAGGCGTGCACGTTCCAGTACCTGCGTCCCTTAAGGAAATGCTCGAATCGGAGAGTTGTTTTACCGAGATAAAGACTGATTTTAATGAATTGTTTCACGATTGAAAATATTATTAAAACCGCAAAATATTTCAATAATTTAATGAAAACCTCTATTTATTTACTCTTTAGTACAATTAATTGGTTTTTTATTTGACAAAGACTT
>Ga0164318_10006705_pt1 | contig 11148 bp, 4 predicted proteins | sample GuaBasSedimGuay9_FD_113734 | JGI IMG/M metagenome (GOLD analysis project Ga0164318, IMG submission 113734) | Subseafloor sediment microbial communities from Guaymas Basin, Gulf of California, Mexico - Guay9, Core 4571-4, 0-3 cm | ecosystem: Environmental > Aquatic > Marine > Hydrothermal vents >... | reverse complement strand
TTCGTGGACCATTCCGGTAACACAATCGCCAAATACACATTACAAAGTTGAAATTTACAGTACATTAGATAGCACTAATCTACATGATTTTAGTAATGGATATTTCGAGATTGTACCACAAACCATGATGTCGGTCTACCCGAACCCTGCTAATAATAAGGTTACCATAAATATGGAAAACATGCAAGGCGACAATGGTTATATTCTTCAGGTATTTGACAGGTTTAATAAACCGGTTGTTGAACTACAAACCAGTTCTGCAACAACAACGTTGTCAACTACCGGCCTGTCAGATGGAATTTATTTTGTGGTAGCTACCTCTGATAAAAACAGAGTTACCCAAAAAATAATTATACAACATTAACCTGTCAAAAACAGTATTTATACTCGTTTTTAAAAAAAACAGGTTTTGAAGACTAAATTGACTAAAACCTCCTGTTAATGATAACGGGAGGTTTTAGTGTACATAATCCGGTTGTTAATGGTAATTTATAATTGGCTTCTTTTTTGTAAAAAAAGTCTCATAAATGTAAAAAAAGTTTTTTGAAGCGATTATATTATTCTGCATATATTTAAATAATAAACCGTTGCATAGGTTGGTATAAAAATTGAAACATTTAGCTTTGTTAGATAATTCTAAACTTAATTTTACAGTCATGAAAAAAATATTTTATTTACTCGGTTTAAGCTTTGTCGCTTTATTCCTGTTTTCAAGCATGGAAATAAAAGCACAAACGCCTTCCATTACCCTTCTTCAACCAACAGATCCGGGCATCGAATGGACTGTAGGTGGTACTTACGTTATTTCATGGATAGATAATTTTCCCAATGGGGTTGACGTTTTGGTTAGCGATAACAACGGTTCAACCTATACAATGATTGCCGGCAATGTTTCAGGGTCAACTTACTACTGGAACACCACAGGTTATACCATTGGACATCGTTACAGAATTAAAGTCCAAAGTCACCTGTCACCACAATACTATTCAAGAAGTGCGCACAGATTTAAACTGGTCGATCAGTCCGGTGGTTTCATCACTCTTGAGCAGCCAGTCGGAAATGAAACATGGGCTGAAGGCAGTACCTATCTGATTTCGTGGAATGACAATTTAACAGCACCTGTAACAGTAGAGTTGTTAAAAAACAATGCCTCGTTTTCAGTACTTTCAGCTTCAACCACAGGAAGTACATTATATTGGACAATTCCAACCGGTTTGGCTAATAATTCTAAGATTTACAAAATCAGGGTTTCTTCCACTGTTCCCAATGCAACAACGCCTCCTGCCACCAGTGGCCGGTTTAAAATATCAGCTTCGGCCGGGACCTTTGTTGAAGTATATCAGCCAAATGGTGGCGAAAGTTGGGCCAGAGGAACAACACACCTTGTTTCGTGGAATGATGATATTCCGGAACCGGTTAACATTGAGCTGTATAAAGGTAGTACAAAAGTAGGTGATATTGCCACCAATGTGGTCGGCTCAACTTACTGGTGGACTATTGACCCTGCACAAACAACAGGGAATAATTACCGGGTTTATGTACGTAGTACATTGGATCCAACTCATCTTTACGACCGGACTAACGGGCATTTTCATATTACAGCTTCTGGCGGAACCTTTGTTGAGGTTTATCAACCCAATGGTGGCGAAAACTGGGCCAGAGGAACAACCCATTTGATTTCATGGAACGATGATATGACAGAACCTGTTAACATCGAACTGTATAAAGGTAGCACCAAAGTATCGGATATTGCTACCAGTGTAGTTGGCTCAACTTATTGGTGGACTATCGACCCGACAATAACTACTGCCAACAATTACAAGGTTTATGTGCGTAGCACCCTTGACCCGACTCATCTGTATGACAGAAGTAATTCAAGATTTCACATTACTGCATCAAGTGGCTCCTTTATAGAGGTTTATCAGCCCAATGGCGGCGAAAGCTGGGCCAGAGGAACAAGTCATTTGATTTCATGGAACGACGACCTGACAGAACCGGTCAATGTTGAGTTATATGATGGAAGTACCAAAGTTTCTGACTTGGCTACTAATTTAGTTGGTTCAACTTATTCGTGGACGATTGACCCAACGCTTGCAACCGGAAATCATTATAGGATTTACGTTCGTAGTACGCTTGACCCCACCCATCTTTACGATAGAAGTGACAGCTATTTTCATATTACAGCTTCCGGCGGAACCTTTGTTGAGGTTTATCAGCCTAACGGCGGAGAGCATTGGGCCAGAGGAACTTCGCATTTGATATCATGGAATGATGATTTTCAGGAAGCGGTCAATATTGAATTATGGAAAGGAGGCAGTTTTAGTTCAACCATTGCCAGCAATGTTACAGGCTCAACCTATTCGTGGGATATCCCTACAACTGTTACCCCAGCATCTAATTATAAAGTAAAAATATACAGCACAGTAGATGGTTCGTTAAAAGATTATAGCGATGCCAACTTCACGATAGCTGCTTCAGCAGGTACTTTTGTTACCATTAACCAGCCTAACGGTGGTGAAATATGGGCAGCCGGAAGTAGTTACTGGATTTCATGGATTGATGACTTCCCTGAGGCCGCTAATATTGAATTGTGGAAAGGGGGACATTTTAACTCAACCATTGCCAGCAACGTTACAGGTTCAACCTATGTTTGGGCTATTCCCGCAGGACAAACACCCGGAACAAATTATAAAGTAAAAGTTTATAGCACCTTGGATAATACCATCAAAGACTTTAGCGATGCTAATTTTGAAATTGAAGCCCCAATTGTGTTGACGGTATATCCTAATCCGGCCAATAATAATGTTACGCTAAACATGCAGAATATGCCAGGCAACAATTTTACCATCCAGCTCTACAACAGGTTTAATGTTGAAATTGGCGAGTACCATAGTAACTCAAGCTCAATGAATATTTCGACCACCAACCTTGCCGATGGAATTTACTTTGTTGTAATTACCTCGGATAAAACAAGAGCGACAACAAAAGTTATTGTTCAACATTAGTTATCTTTAATAGTTTAGTATTTAAGGCGGGGAGCATTGCTCTTCGCCTTTTTTAATTTTGGATGAAGAGTTCGCTGAAAAATTAAATGGTTTGATAGCCAAATGGGGTGCATACATGGTAAAAATATCAAAATAAGCCGGAATTAACAAAAAGGTTTAAAATATTGGCCTCCGTTTGTGAAATCATTTTATCTTTACTTTTGCAATAAAAGTAATTTTCATATTCTATATTTTAAGATGTATTGTCGGATTGGCGCTTTAAAAGTTTATTTGTTTATCCTCTTTTTTGGGATGAGCTTTTATGGCTATGCACAGCAAGAACCCCTTGAAAACATTAAGATTACGGTTGCTTTCGACAATGACCCTTCGGCATCGGTACAAGTAATAAAAACGCCATTGCGCTATAATAAAGATTTTGGTGTTATACTTCAAATGGACAATGCCAACATTGATGTTTTTTCAAAAGTGTACGACTATTTTAGAGGGTTTAGCGGTTACCCGGGTCTGTTTTTTACCTCCGGCGTTATTAATAACCCTCTTTTTTTTAAGATGGGAACCAATATTTATTCTTTTAATCAGCAGGGAATTGATGTACATGATACCGACCCCGATATTCTTACCTGGTCCAATATTCAAACGTTATGGGCCGCTTTTTTTGATGTGGCTAATCAGGGTATGACTTCCCCACCATCGGCCGACGACTATTACGAGGTGAACAGAAACATCAGCTACTCAACCTATCGTTTTAATGAGTCATTTAGCCAGCCGGAGTATCACCCTGACATTTATGTTGTTCCTAATAATGTTCAAAGCCAGATTAATGTTGCCAAGGCAGCCGGCAACCTTGCCATTTACTCTGAAAGTCCGGCAGCTGTTCCCAACCCGTTTAACGTGTCCAATTTTTCTTCATTTTATAATTTTGAATTAAAGCGAAGTCATATTACCACCAACTTGTTTAATGATATCAGCCAGTTGGCAATACAAAGCCAAAATGGTAACTATCTGATAGGGAGTTATTATTGTAGTGGTTTTGATAAAAGCGGGGAGATTTCCTTTGGTGAATTTCAAAACCAAATGAATCAGGTTGCTAATGCCTATGGTAGAGACGGGTTGGATAATATTTGGGTGGCATCGGCAAAAGAGGTGTTTGAATACCTTAACCTGAAGCAGAAAATCAACGTTATTCAAACAGTTACTAACAATAAACTTGAAATTACTTTTTCTGCCGATAACCTCCCGATGGACTACCGCTATTATGTCCTCACACTAATTGTAACCAGCAACGAACATATTACAGGTATTAACATCACCGGAGCCAATCAAACAAATTATAAATACAACAGCGATTCGGCACTTATTAATCTAGAGTGGGATGGGGGAAATCCACCATCGCCTTATGAGCTATTTAACGATGCCTATTTGGAGGCACAACAAAACCCCGATTCGGCACATTGTTTAATACTATATGATTATTTACGCATGATATCTGACCCTGACAGCGTGGCCAAATATCAAGATATGTTATGTGGAGTTTGTACTTCGGTAAACTTCGATTTTTGTAATTATGAATTTGATGTGCCCAACGATACTATTTGTAAAGGCGATACGGTTACATTAACAGCTCCTGATGATATGCAGTCGTATTTGTGGTCAAACGATTCGACTACACAAAGCATTAAAGTTGCACCCGAAACCACGACCGATTATTGGGTAGAGGTGGTAACACAAGATGGTAAAACCTCTCGGGATACAGCCACGGTGGTGGTGTTCGATCCTCCTGTAATTGTTTCGGCGCAATTGGACACTATTGCTATTTTAGCCGATTCTACCGATACGCTTTGGGTAAGTGTTAACGATGAGGTAACCTATCTTTGGAGCACGGGTGATACTGATTCATCTGTTGTTGTTCCTGCCCCGGAAGAGGGATTTGATAATTATTGGGTTGATATTACGAAAGATTATACCCTTCATCAATGTACGGTTCGTAAGGATTTTGTTACGCAGGTATCGTTTGAAAGTATTGTTGATTTTACCTGGGATACCGCCTGTTTTGGTGACACCATTACCCTGATTGCTAACATACAAACTAACGACTCAGTTGTGGCCGTTAAATGGGATTTGAATGAAGATGGTGAGTTTGGAGATGCCGTTGGTGATACGGTGAAACATGTTTTTGAAACCCCTGGTAATATTTTAGTAGGACTAAGGGTAATTTTCTTTTCTGGTAAAATGGACGTTGCTTACAACCCGGTTCCTGTGGCCGATAATCCGGTGGCTGACTTTAGTTTTAACAATACCTGTTTAGGCACAACAACGCTGTTCCACGACTCGTCCAAAGTAACCGTGGGTGAAGTGGTGCAGTGGGATTGGGATTATGGCGACGGTGGAACCGGAAGCTATTTCGAATCATCGCATTATTACCAGGAAGTAGGTAGTTACAATGTGAAGTTGGTGGCCACCAGTAGCTTCGGGTGTAAAGACTCAACTAACAGAACAGTTGCCATAACACAACCGGATGAACTTTTGCTAAAATCAGATGACGGTACGGTTATTACTTATAATGATACTGTGTATTATAACAAAGATGGTTCTGTAGTAATGATTGTTCAAAATTTTGGTATCTACGACTCGGTAATTTGGAATGGGAGTCACAAAGGAATTAGCTTTGAAATTTCGCAAGAGGGTGCTTATTCGGTTGTCGGATACAAAGGAGGCTGTACCACTACCAAAACATTTTTTGCCATGGAACAAGGAAGTACTCCGGGACCCGGTCCTGCTACTTCCAAAGTAATGAACCTTTTTACTCCTAATAACGATGGTTTTAACGATGTGTGGATAATAAATACAGAAGATATTGTTTTTCCAATTAATGTAACGGTTTACAACCGATTTGGAAGAGCCGTATTTTCATCAGATAATTACCAAAACGACTGGAACGGGTTTTATAAAGGCAACCCATTGCCACAAGCAACGTATTATTTTGTCATTAAAGATGCCAATGGAAATATTGTCCGTGGGCCGGTAACCATTGTCAGATAATATGAAAAGCATACGGCTACATATCATTTCGTTATTGATGCTTCTGGCTGTTACCGGGGTTGCACAGCAATTTCCTTTAACAACACAATACCTGTTTAATCCTTATGCCCTTACACCGGCCATGGCTGGTGTTACAGGATTTTCTGAAGTTTTTTTAAACTATCGTTCCGACTGGACAGGCATAGAAGGCCACCCGCAAACAGCCAGGTTTAATGCCGTAAGTAACATTTATAAAAAACAGATGTGGCTGGGTAGTGAGGTATATATGGACAATACCGATATTTTGTCACGATTTAAAGCCAGCCTTAGCTATACTTACAAACTCAAGGTAGAAAATGAACAATTTATTCACTTTGCCGTTTGGGGAAGTTATTATCAAAATGTTATTAATTATACCAACGCCATTGGGGTTGACCCAAACGATCCGCTTTTTAAAGATATTACCAGTTTGGTTGTAGCTAAATTTAATGCCGGTTTTGGGTTAAATTATAACTGGCGAACCATGAATGTTGGCTTTTCTATCCCAACCTTGTTTTCATCCCGACAGGAAGTAGTAAATGGGCAGGGTGTTACGTTTAACTTACGTCAAGAGTTTCTTTTTCATATTTCCAATATTTTTTCGCTCAATAAAAGATGGGATATGCAAACTTACGGGGTGTTTAGAAAAACCACTAACGATCCGCTAAGTACCGAACTTTCTGTTATGTTTATTTACCTTCAACGTTTTTGGACCGGCATTATGTACCGTAGCGGCGGTGCGGTTGGTGTTAATCTTGGGGGAAATCTGGGAGCCGGTCTTGTCTTTAATTATTCTTATGAAGTTCCAATTGGGGGAATTAATGCTCACTCTGGTGGATCTCACGAGTTTACGCTGGGATGGCGATTTGGTTCAAAAAACAACCGATATTTCGAAAATAACAAAGATTATTATCGTAAAGAGAGGAAAAAGATTCGCAACATCGACGTTAATACCAATTACCCACCCATTTATGATTTTCAATATCGAAAGAATAAACGATGAAGTCATTTTGGTTATATCGCCTGTTTATTGTGGTGTTTGTCGTTTCGCAATCAGCCACTATAATACTTGCTCAAGGCTCTCAGCTTGTGCAGGTCGATTCGGTAGTTATTTTGTTTAATCAACATCCCGATACGTTAAGTGTAGTTAAAACCCCTTTAAAGTACAACAAGGTTTTTGCCATGAGCTTTCAGGAAGACGATTCTCATGTTGATATTTACAACACGGCCTATCCGCTTTTTGAAGGAAATGGCTCTTCAGGAGGCCTCTATTATACCGATGGATGCGGAAACTCTGTTACCTTTAAAATGTCAACTTCCATGTATATTTTCAACGGTTTGCATGTTGATTTGTTGGCGCCGGGGCCTTACCATGTTCCCGATTATTTAACCTGGCCGCAGGTAAAGGAACTTTGGGAACATAACTGGGGTGTTGAAAATCATGGAATCTCTGACCCTGTAACAGGCCATGCCAATTATGATATACGGCGTACACAGAGTTATGCTAAACGTAAGGTAAACGACTCTTTATATATTAAGGTCTTTGTGCAGCCTAATCTGGGCGACGCCTATTATGTGCCATGCCAAAATAATAATTATAATGGGTTTTTAGGCCATGGGATGCAAGACGGTTTAAATGCTGATGAAAAAGGGATTGATGTAAACGATACCACCATCGATTGGTTGCAAACACCTAAAATAAACAGAATATTTGATGGGAATGGCTATAAAAACAAAGCAGATGAACTATACGGGTACAGCCAGTCAGGGTCTAATCGTTGGACGCCTTGGGGATGGCACACTAATCTTACGGCAGCCTTTTCTTCGGAGCTAACGCAAATTTATTACACTTATGGTGAGCTGGGGCTGGATAATATCTTAATTGCTCCTGAAGATGAGATTCTTGACTACCTGGCTGTTAAGCAGGTTGTGACGGTTAACAAAAACCTGTCAGGCAACCGACTTACACTCACTTTTAATGGCGATGTTCCGTCTGACAGACGGTTTTATGCTTTAACCCTGAAACTATTTTCTGATGCGCAAATTAATTCTATCGATGTTTACGGAACCGATGATTATTCTTACGAGGGCGTTAATCAGGATTCAGCGTTGATAAACCTGGCGTGGGATGGCAGGTACTATTATCCTATGGAGTATCTGGCCGACTCTTTTACAACGGTTGCTGCTCAGTCGGCCACTCAGTACGATGCTATGGTTGCTATGGATTATGTTATTTTAATGGATTGCGGTACTCAAAAAGACAGCCTTCGCAATGTGTTGTGCAACCTCAATCAGCAAGGCTGGAATCCGGGATATGATCCGGATTTTTGTGACATACTAACGTTTGATTTGGGAAACGACACAACCGTATTAGCTGATAGCTGTGTACAGTTATCCGGGCCTTCCGGCGATTACAACTACAACTGGAGTACGGGTGATACCACCCGGGATGTTGAAATTTGCTCCGGCACCGATACGCTGGTGTGCCTTACTATCTCGAATAACCTGGATTTTTGTGCTACCGATAGTGTAACCATCTTTATACACACCTATTCTTTCTCCCTTGGGTCTGATACCACTATTTGTCAGGGCGAATGTGTAACACTGGCAGGTCCCGACAGCATGAGGGCGTACCGGTGGTTTGTGGCAGATACCATTTTCGATACCACACAATACACCACGGTTTGCCCGGTAGATACTACTGAATACGTGTTAGAAGTAACCGACCTGATGGGGTATATTGCATCCGATACAATCATTGTTAATGTATTGGCTATTCCTGAATGGAGTCTTGCTCCCGATACCACTATTAATCTTGGTGAATGTGACTCGGTTTTCGGCCCTTCCGGATTTGCCTCCTATAACTGGTTTTCTGCCGACACTTTATTCGATACCCTTCAAAATGTACAGGTATGTCCGGTTGATACTTCATCATACACGCTGGTAACAACTACCGATCAGGGGTGCGAGTCGTCCGATAGCATTGTTTATTATGTTATTACATTAGATTTTTCCATAGGCCCCGATACAGGAATATGTCTTAATAATTCTATCACGCTTTACGGTCCTGATTCCATGGCGGTTTACAAGTGGTACGAATCAGACACCTCAAACCTGATTGATACCACCCAAAGTGTAACTGTTACGCCTTCTGATACAATCCTGTATATATTGTATGTTAAAAATACCCTGGGGGCTTATAATTATGATAGTATAACAATTAACATCTATCCGCTTCCCGATGCTGCGATAACCTTTAGTAACTCAACTTGCGAAGGGGGTGTCGCCCGCGTAGTTGTTACCCCTTCAACGGGATTTGATCATTACGTTTGGCATTACAATAACCTTATTGACACCTTGGATTTTGGCGTTTTAGCATTTATTCCCATGCAATCACAAAATGTTATGGTGGAGGTGGTTGACACCAACTTTTGTGTTACGGAGGACGAGGCTTTTGTTGAGGTTTGGCCAACGCCTACCCTGGTAACTTCAAACGATACCTCAGCCTGTTTGGGCGATAGCATTACTTTTACTGCTTCTGGAAATGGAGATATGTGGTGGGAAGATTTGTTAGGAAATAAATTGTCGGACACTACTTTTATTAAAACCAAAACGGTTACCGATACCTTATTTATTGTTAAAGACTCATCGTATTATGGCTGCTTAAATTCCGACACGCTCGTATTAACTGCCTTACCACTGCCCGAAGTAGTGCTTCATCACCCTGAAAACGCCGTGTGTGCCTATACTATGGTTACGCTTTCCGGCAGTGGAGCCGATAGCTATCTGTGGTACTACAACAATATACAACAAACCGGCGATACGCTTTTGTTTTACATGGTAGATACTACTGATTTTTTGTTGCAGGGAACTTCGGCAGAGGGATGTATAAATATTGATTCGGCAACCGTTTATGTAAAAGCAATGCCTGAAGTAGATGCCTGGGGTTTGTTGCCGGCTTATTGTCAAAACGATGCATCCGACTCTCTGTTTGGTATCCCCGAAGGCGGAACTTTCTCCGGATCGGGTGTGGTAGGTACTATTTTTAAACCTTCTGTTGCAGAAACCGGACAGCAATACGTGGTGTATGCCTATACCAACGAAGAATCATGCACGGGATACGACTCGCTGGTTACATTTATCTATGGGGTTGGAAACGACATTGATTTGGGAAGTTACGATACTTTGCGCCCCGGCGACACCCTTAAACTTGATGCCGGAGAGGGTTTTGATCACTATTTGTGGAATACTGGCGACACAACACAGATGATTACCGTTCCTTATAACAAATATCTTGCGGGTACGCACCGCTACTCCGTGGTGGGTTTTATCAACCAATGCACCTCCACCGGAAGCGTTTATATTACCTTTATCGACCCATCGGGCATTATTGAACCGGCAGCATCCGGTATAAAAGTTTTTCCAAATCCCTTTTCTGATAAAATAAACCTGGCCTGCCATGGGCTTACAAAGCCTGTTGAGGTTTGGCTATTTGATATTTATGGAAAGATTGTTTTTACAAAAACAATGGAGCTTAAACAGGAAAACCGGATTGAAACCATTCAAATGAATAAGTTTCCAAAAGGCGTTTATTTTTTAAAATGGCAGTCGGGAAAGCAAATGGGAATTTCAAAAATTTTAAAGCAGAAATAACAGACCTGTCCTTTTCGTTAAAAGTATGGCGGTGTGATTGATGGTGGGGAAGAGGGAGGAGAAAAGAATTAACCGCGAAGGGGCGAGGGTCAGAGGATCAGGGGATCAGAGGATCAGAGGGTCAGAGGATCAGAGGGAGCGAAGTTGCTGGATGGTCATCCTGAGCGAAGTCGAAGGGTGATGGTGGCAATAAATCCATTGCGAATCAATCCCCCGAGGCATCAGGCTACCCGTTTTGACAACTTGGTTTCGCCGTCATGTCGAGCGGACACTGAGCCGAATCCTGAGCTCGTCGAAGGATGTCGAAGTGGGAGTCGAGACATCTCCCGGGTAATCACCTGCTCTTTAGGAGATTTCTCCATGCGCAACCTCCATTGGCATTACGGTTTCTTGTTGCAGGTTTCTGGTTTCTTGTTTAGTTAGCAGTTTTTAG
>Ga0164318_10006704_pt1 | contig 11148 bp, 11 predicted proteins | sample GuaBasSedimGuay9_FD_113734 | JGI IMG/M metagenome (GOLD analysis project Ga0164318, IMG submission 113734) | Subseafloor sediment microbial communities from Guaymas Basin, Gulf of California, Mexico - Guay9, Core 4571-4, 0-3 cm | ecosystem: Environmental > Aquatic > Marine > Hydrothermal vents... | reverse complement strand
GCTGACTTAACCCAAAATCTAAAATCAGGAACATTTTTAAATTTAAGGAATATTCCTTTTTATAAGAGGTGATAATATGGCAAACGAACTATGGGATCCGTTTGAGCAAATAAACAAATTCAGGAAGGAGATGGAAAAGACTTTTGAGGACTTCTGGAACAGGGGCAAAGCAGCTCTTGCAACAAAAGAAGATTTCAGAGAGCCAGCAATAGACATCAAAGACAAGAAAAAAGAGATTGAAGTGATTGCAGAACTGCCTGGAGTGGATAAGAAAGACATAAAAATAAACATAGAAGAAGACAGGGTAGAGATCAGCGCAGAAACTAAGAAAGAGAAAGAAGAAAAGAAAAAAGGCTTCTACAGGAAGGAAATCTCAACAGGAAAGTTCTACAGGGCATTCAGCCTGCCAGCAATTGTTGATCCAAACAAGGCAAAAGCAAAGTTTACTAATGGAGTCCTTAAATTGGATATTCCAAAGGTGAAGCAACTGCCCAAGAAAAGAAAGACTCTTTCCTTGAAGTAATGCTTATGAGACTTGAGCTGATTTTTTTTACTGTTTTTTTTCTGAAAAAAACCTATATATTTTTTCGTTAGATTACCTTGATACTGTAAATCTGTAAATCGAAAGCTTTATAAACCAAATCACATTCTGAATAGATGTAAAAAATCGAATTTTATAGACGATAAAAAGGAAAAAAACATGAGTGAAGGAGAAAAGAAAAAAGAGTATGGTGCTGAAGCTATACAAGTTCTTGAAGGACTTGAGCCAGTCAGGAAAAGGCCAGGCATGTTCATCGGCTCAACAGACATCAACGGCCTGCACCATCTTGCGTGGGAAGCAGTGGATAATGCAATAGACGAAGTGCTGGCAGGGCATGCGACAAGAGTGAAAGTCATCATCCATAAGGACGGCTTTTTATCAGTTGAAGATAATGGGAGAGGCATTCCAGTAGGGCCTCATCCAAAATATGAAAATAAGTCTGCTTTGACAGTCGTGATGACAGTCCTCCACGCAGGAGGCAAGTTCGAGAAAGGGGCATACAAGGTCAGCGGAGGGCTGCATGGCGTAGGGATTTCTGTAGTGAATGCTCTCAGCGAAAGACTCAAAGCAGAAGTAAAAAGAGAAGGCAAGATATGGTATCAGGAATTTGACAGAGGAACACCAGTCGAACCAGTAAAAATAATCGGCGAGACAGGCGAGACAGGCACAAAGATCAGCTTCAAACCAGATCCAAAGGTGTTTGAGACAACAGAATGGAGCTATTCAATATTATCTTCAAGGCTAAGGGAGCTTGCTTTCCTGAACAAAGGAGTCAGAATAATCCTTATTGACGAACGCTCTGACAAAAAAGAAGAGTTCCATTATGAGGGAGGCATCAAAGAATTCATCAAATTCCTAAATAAAGGACAAACACCAGTCTCAAAAGTAATCTATATCGAGAAAGAAAAGAATCAAGTGAGTGTAGAAGTGGCCCTGCAATACATAACAGACTTCAGGGAAAAAGTGTTCAGTTTCGTGAATAACATCAATACGCACGAGGGCGGGACGCATCTGACAGGATTCAAGACAGCACTGACAAGATCCCTGAAAAGCTATGCAGAAAAACACAAGCTGGTCGATGCAAAAGTGAAGCTCACTAGCGATGACTTCAAGGAAGGGCTGACTGCCATAGTCTCAGTAAAAGTGCCTGAGCCGCAATTTGAAGGGCAGACCAAGACAAAACTAGGCAATTCAGAAGTGAAAGGAATCGTGGACAGCATCGTGACTGAGAAGCTGAACACTTATTTTGAAGAGAACCCAACTGATGCAAGATCAATACTGAAAAAATGCATAGAAGCAGCGAGAGCCAGAGAAGCCGCAAGAAGAGCGCGCGAGTTAGTGAGGAGGAAGAGCGTCTTTGAAAGCGCGATGCTTCCAGGAAAACTTGCGGATTGCTCAAGCAAAGACAGGTCAAAGACAGAGCTGTTTCTTGTTGAAGGAGACAGCGCAGGCGGCAGCGCAAAGCAAGGCAGGAACAGAGAATTCCAGGCAATCCTGCCTTTGAGAGGAAAGATAATAAACGTCGAGAAAGCAAGACTGATCAAAGTCCTGAAGAATGAGGAGATCCTGACGATAATAACAGCTGTCGGGACAGGCATCGGCGACGAGTTCAACATCGAAAAATTGAGGTATGACAAGATAATAATCATGACAGATGCGGACGTTGATGGAAATCACATAGCCTGCCTGCTATTGACATTCTTTTTCAGGCACATGAAGCCATTGATAGAAGCTGGAAAGATATATATTGCGATGCCCCCCCTGTATAAGATAACAAAAGGTAAGAAATCAGTCTATGTCTACACAGAGGAAGAAAAAAATAAAGCGATAGAAGAATTGGGAGAGCCTGTGAACATCCAAAGATATAAAGGTCTTGGAGAGATGAACCCTAAACAATTATGGGAAACCACAATGGACCCATCAACCAGGATGCTGAAAAGGATTGAAATAGAGGACGCCATTATTGCTGATGAGATCTTCAAAGTGCTGATGGGGGATGAGGTAGAGCCAAGAAGAGAATTCATACAACAGCATGCAAAAGAAGTGGAAGAACTGGATATTTGACGTTCTCTTTACTCAGACTGAACCAAACTCAACATGATTCTGCAAAGCCTAAAATGCTTGTTTCTCTTCAAGATGGCTCTTTAAGTAGTCAGGGATTGCTGAATAGAACATGCTAATCGCATCATCAATACTGACCCTTTTATTGAGGTCAACCATTCGCATACCATTTACCAAATCTCTCATAATATCATTGTTGACAAGGTAATTTCCTAAATAAGGAGGTTCTTTATTTAACAGCTCATAATATTTTTTGCGCCTATCATCTCCGTCCTCTCCTGACTTCTTAGTCAATTGTTCTTCAAAAGGCGCTTTCTTATGCAGGATGGAGTATAAGATCGAGCCTAAACTGAAAACATCAGATTTCTCACTAACAAAACCAGTTACAACTTCAGGAGCAGCAAATTTCAGGGTGCAAAAGATGATATCATACGAAATTATCTTATCCGTTTTTTTCATAGTGTCAAAATCAATGATTTTCGGCTTATTATCATATTTTTTAAACAAGATATTCTCTGGCTTCAGATCAGTGTGAGCAAGATTATTATCAGACAAATATTTCACTGCAGACAAGACCTTTCCAAAAGCCACAAGATTCTTCTCTAAAGAAACCCTTGAATCATACAAAATCCTGTCAGCAAGACTGACACTTCCGCAAGGTTCTGAGACAATAATGTCCTGCGGCAAGACATCAAAAACATCCATAAGATAAGGATGCTTAATCTCAGTCAATCCGACATTTTCTTTCTTAAAAGGAAGCTCATCAACGAAGTCAGTGTTCTTGAAGACCTTAAAGATGGCCTTTTTACCATCATACTCACCAGAAAATATGTAACCTAAGCCCCCTTCACCAACCAAATCAAAATCAACTCCTGGCACAGCTTGCTCTAACTTGCCCAACAGGAGATATTTAATAGAATTGACACGTTTCATAAAGATTGAAAGAAAATCAAGATTTAAAATATTTTCTACTTATCGATGTTTTTCACATTAATCCCTAATTTCTTTATCTTTCTGAACAAAGTCTCAAACCTCAAGCCAATCTTCTTCGCTGTTCTTGAAATATTGCCATTGTTTTCTTTTAGTTTTATTTTGAGATACTTCCGATCAAAGAATTCCTCGGCCTCCTTCAGAGTCATCGGAGATTCAGGGAGATGTTTGACAATATCCGCAGAAATCTCAGGGGCGTGCTCATACATCGCTCTAAGCTTTTCAGGCCGGATGATGTTCTTGTATTGGTCAAGGGTCTGTTCAATGATATTCTGCACTTCAACCTTCTTCAGATAATCTGCCCTGAAAAGTTCCTTCCTGAAATTGTCAACTTTAATCTTTAAGTCAGAGATAAGCCTATGGATGCTTCTCCTGTCAACCCCGCTGATTCTTGCGACCTCAGAAACATTTCCAAAATTCATCCTTAACAGATGAGTGATGTACGCTTTCTTGAAAGCCTTTTTCGCTTCCTTGTAAGGCAGATTCGTGTTGACAGCAACCTCCAATAAAGGATTCTTCTTCAGAGCATCAGAGATATCAGACTCAATATCAGAGATGCTAACTCCTAAGAAATTCTGCATCGCCTTATCAACAACAGGCTTGACCTGCTTCTCAAGAGCTTGCTCAATATCTTTAACAGGCATAACAACAGAATAATATATATTGGTATAAATAGTTTGTTATTTATGTCAGAGTTGTCAGTCAGTTTAAGAAGCTAAGCAGAAGATTCAGAAAATCCTCTCAGTAAAGAGAGCAATTCTTTAGGATTACTGACATAAAAAATCTTCCCACCAGTCTTTTTGATATAAGCTTCAATCTCAAAAGGCAATTTATCTCTGAAAAAGGGCAAGTAAACTATTACAGAAAAAGGAGTCCTTACCCCTGCTCTGATTTCAGGATGAACTTTACTTTTCATCGCATTTACTCCAGGCTTGTTTCCTTTGAATAATTTATACAGATAGAACCCATAAACTAACTCGCCAAAAGCACCGAGAGAATTTCCTAGCATAAGAACTAAGTCCCCAAAAAGACAGCAGGAAAGGTCTTGCTTATACCAGTCATTGGTATTGATGAGTTCATCAAAAATCTTTTTACTATCAATTTCAGCATCAATGAACTTATTTAGATGATTAATTCCAAAATCATTATCATTTAAAGGGACTGTGCCAAAAACCCTTTTTCCACCAGACTCTTTGAAGCTCTTAGCAATCTCAAAGGAAACTCCTCTGTCAGGCAAGAGAACAAGCTCAACATCTGCATCAATTAAAGTCCTGGCTAAATCCTTTATTTGTTGGTTAAATTCATCTTTCTTAAGCTTTAACAACTTAAAAAAATGAAATTCAACATCCCCTGGACCAATTAAAGAGATTCTCAACATGTTACGCGTAGCTTATTCACTTTTTTTGAGTTTTTCTTAAGCACGGATTTTTTTGCAGGAAGATGATCTAAAAAGATTAACAATATACGCAATCTACTTAATATACCCTCCTTTCTGCAGGTTCCATAACTTCTTATACAATCCTTTCTCTTTGATCAACTGATTATGTGTTCCCTGCTGGACTATCTTTCCCTTGTCCAAGACAATTATCTTGTCAGCATTCATTATTGTAGAGAGCCTATGAGCTATGATTATACTTGTCCTGCCTTCCATCAATTTTTGAAGGTCTGCCTGAATCTCATGTTCTGTCTCTGAATCAAGAGATGAAGTCGCTTCGTCAAGGACAAGGACTTTCTTGTCAGCGAGTATTGCTCGCGCAATTGATACCCTCTGCTTCTCTCCTCCTGACAGCTTAACACCCCTTTCACCAACAACAGTCTTCTCTTTTTTCGGAAAATTGTTCACAATCTTGAGCAGTTGGGCAAACTTCATAGCCCTGAAGACGTCTTTCCTCTTAGCTTTCGGATTAGAGAATGCAATGTTGTTGTAGATAGTATCATCAAAAAGCACACATTCCTGAGGGACAATGCTTAACTCAGACCTCAATGATTCCTGCTTGAACTCTTTGATGTTCTTTCCGTCTATCAGAATCGCTCCTGAGTTGACATCATAAAGCCTAAACAGCAACCTGATCAGCGTGGTCTTGCCGCTTCCAGACGGGCCAACCAAAGCAATCTTTTTATTTCTGGGAATCTTTAGGTTGAAGTCAGAGAATATCTTTCTTTTCTTATATTTGAAAGATACGTTTTTGAATTCTATATCACCATGGACAATCTTGAGCTTTCCTGCATTAGGCAGATCTTCAATCTCATTCTTTATCTTAGCGTATTTGAAAAGGTCCTGGAAGTCTGCCATAGACCTGTAAAAGTTTCTCATCCCATGGACAAAGCCAAACAAAGGCCCGAACAGGTTATTGAATACAGTGAACAAGAAGACCATTGTCCCTATTGTTATATCTTCTGCTATGAATCGCGTCACTGAAAACCACACTAAAAGCACTAATCCAATCCCAAGGATCAGCAACTGTCCTGAATCAAGCCATCTGAAATAATTCCAGTTTTTCAATAACGCATTTCTTGTTTTAACAGCAAATTTTCGGTAAATGCTTTTTATCCTGTTCTCTTTACCAAAATATTTTATCGAATCAATGTTCGTGAAGACATCGCTGATGTTAGCTTTTTCTTCGTCCTCTGCCTGATTCAACTGGAGATTAGATTTTTGCTGGATGTTATTGATGAAATAACTGTAAGCGATGAAAACAACAACTACAAAAAAAGAGATGAGCGCAGGAATAACTCCTATAAAGAGCAATGATGCTGCCACGATCGTGAACTGGAACAACAATGGAGCAAAGTTGAACACAAAGACATCAGTAAGCCTCTCAACTGCACTGCCACCTCTTATTATCCTACTGATTAATGAGCCAGTCTTGTGTGTTGAATGAAAATTATATGATAAGTGGATGATATGATTGAAGAATTTCCTCTTCAGATCAAGAATAAGCCTTGCATCAAGCAAGTTGATCATGTGCATCCTCAACCAGTAACCAGCAGAATTAAAGATCGTGATCGCAAGAAAGACCAAAAGGATGATTGTCAGGATTGAAGTGTAATTGCTCAACAGCAAGGCTTTTGTTGAGAACCTCGTGCTAGCATCAATCACTTCCTTGAACAAATACTTATTGATGACCCTGGTGCTTTCTAACAAGAAAATCAGAAACAACAAGCCAAAGAAGAAAAATCTGTACTTCTTCAACAAACTCCAGTAGACACTAAGATTATACCTGAAATCAATCTTTATCTTCTTTTGTTTTTTTGCCATTTTCTTTCACAAATTTTAAATAAGCCAAACACCATAAGATATTTGGATGCCTAATTATGATGAGATTCTGGACTGGTCAAAGCCAAAGACGTGCCGTGAGGTGGACTTAGACATCTCAGAGGATGCAGAGTCTTTGGATGAAGAATAAAACAAAAAAGCCTTCACCTTTTTCTCTCAAAAAAAGAATATTTATTTAAAAACCTTTTGATTTCATCCTGCTGAAATCTTATATTTTTCTGACGTGCAAAAGCCCATGCAAAAAAAAGATGAAACTGTCCTGAAATCTGAGACAAAATTTTTAAATCAAGGCTTAATCTTGAATGATATGGGTATCGCAGTCATTTTTGATATGGATGGGGTCTTGGTGAACACAATACCTTTTCATAAACAGGCGTGGAAGGCATTCTGCAAGAAATATAATTTTGAGTATTCAGAAGAGGAGCTGAACAGGATACTTCCAGGGAAAACAACAGCGCACTTGTTGAGGTTGCTTTTCGGAAAAGATCTTTCAGAAGAAGAAATAAAAAGGCTCGCTCAAGAAAAAGGAGAATTCTACAGAGGATTCTCTTATAAGAACTTAGAACTCATCAAAGGGGCAGTCCCTTTTCTTGAAGAACTGACTAAAAACAAAATTCCGATAGCAATAGGCACTTCTGGCTCACCGAACAATGTGAGTTTTATAATGAACAACACACCCCTAAAAAATTATTTTGAAGTAATCGTAGATTCTTCACAAGTAACTAAAAGCAAGCCAGATCCTGAAGTCTTCTTGACAGCCGCTAAAAAGATCGGGGCAGAGCCGAAGGATTGCATAGTTTTTGAGGACTCTCTTGCAGGGATAGAAGCGGCCAAAAGAGCAGGGATGAAAGCGATAGGCCTGACAACAACACATCCAAGAGAAGAATTAAATGAAGCAGATCTGGTGATTGATGATTTTTCTGAGATCAGCCTGGATTTGATAAAAAGGTTTTTAAAACAAAATTAAAAAAATGCTTTTTATGGGTCCTTAGCTCAGTCTGGTCAGAGCACTCGGCTCTTAACCGAGGGGTCGGGGGTTCGAATCCCCTAGGACCCGTATTTATCCTGTGTTTATCTCAAGAAGATACTTGATTCTAAAAGGCTTTCTGAAGTCAATAGCAATGCCCATTCAGCATAATCAAATTCAGCCACATAATCAAATAACTTTTTAAAATCTGGATAAAGATTAAAGAAAATGGAGCTCTCACCTGAAATAAAAGCACAATTAGAAGAACAGAAAAAGAACTGCATATTCTGCAAGATAATAAAAGGAGAGATAGAATCAAAAAAAGTCTACAGCGATGACATCATTCTGGGAATACTTGACATAAACCCCTGCGTGAAAGGCCACATGCTTTTACTGCCTAAAGAGCATTACCCAATACTTCCTTACCTGCCGCCTGAAACATTCAGACACATGTTTGGAGTGATGCCAAAGATTATAGGCGCATTAAAGAAAGCGATGATAACAACAGGAGCGAATGTCTTTATCGCAAATGGGGGCGTGGCAGGCCAACAATCACCACATTTCCTGATACACCTGCTGCCAAGAGAGAAAGGCGACGGAGTTGACAATTTCGCATTTGATGAAAGGAAGGATATAGATAAGACAAAACAAGAACAAGCAACAGGCATGCTCGCACACAACATTCCTGCAATGATGAGGAACCATTTCATGAGAAACCCAGTAAAATGGCTTACCAAAACACCAAAAACAGCGGACTATCTGAAAGACATAAAAGAAAAACAGAAAGTCATTTATGAGGATAATAAAGTCTTAGTGGTGATTCCTGAGAACCCACAATGCACAGGCCATGTAGAGATATTCTCTAATGAAGAAGAATCGCAGTTTGAGAACCTGAGCGCAGAAAGCGCAACACATATGTTCTCCACAGCATCCTATTGCGCGACAGCAGTCTTTGAAGGATTAGGAGCGCATGGCTCAAACATAATCCTAAAGACAGGGCAAAGCCAGGATAATGCAGATGGCAGATTAAGCATCCATGTCCTGCCAAGGTTTCAGGATGATGGTCTAGACTTATTGTGCAAGCCAATGGAGCCAAAACCAAACCTTGACGAGATCGCTTCAAGGATCAGGGACGAGATGTTCATGGTGGAATATTCTTTGAAAGAGAAAAAAAAGCCTGAAGTCATAGATCTGGACAAGAATGTGATTGATCTATCTAAAAAGAAAAAGAATTCTCCTGAAGAGCCAAAAGAAGAAATAGACGAAGCCATCAAAAAAATAAAAGGCGATATTTAGACCTTGCGCGGTTCTATTGTTTCACACTATGTAAAGCGAAGTGACAAGGCTTCAAATTGACCAGATGTAACGAAACCTTTAAATACCTTAAAAAGAGATTGAAGTCCAAAGAGGTGAAAGGTTGTTAACGATCTATGACTGGGTTTATGGAATCAGCCAGATATCTTCACTTGTTCTGGTGATAATCGCAGGATTCATAGCAGTCAGCCTGTTCAGTTCAGCAAAGAAGATCAAGCAACTGCATGCTTGGAAATGGATGATTCTTGCACTAGTCCTTTTTGCAATAGAGGAAATTTTTGGAATCATAAAGACTTTTGGAATATACAGGTCTCCTTTTTTGACACACGTCCTGCCAGGAGCTATCCTTGGCTGCCTGATTGTTGCACTGGTAGTTCAGATAAACATAAATAGAGGGTGGTTGGCATGACTGGCTTCTTGTTGGCTTTAGGGATGATCGCGCCATTCTATAATCTTGCTTTTGTATTGATTACAGTTTATCTTTTTGTAAAACTCTTCAGGACGCCAAAAGCAGGGTACGTATTCCTGACACCATGGAAGATGATATTCGCAGCATTACTAGTTTTTGTAGCAGAAGAAGTGCTTACTATACTGAGAGTCTTCAATATTGTAAACATTCCGATACACATCAATGGCTTCTTTGAACTGTTTATGATAATCTCATTCATCTATGCATTGCTTTCTTTGAAAGAGCATATCAGAATCAGGCACTTATAATCAAATAAAATATAATCAAATAAGAAAAGGATTCTAATTTCAATCCTGCGGTTATTTCACTCTTTAACCTTAGTAACCTTGACTGCCTTAGTGACACTATTTGCCTTGTTCTTAGCAACGATCGTAATCAAGCTCTTTTTCTTGTCAGGAAAAAACACAATGAGATCATCTTTCCTGAAAACCTTGCCATCATCAGAAAAAACAGCATATTCATCACAACCCATAAAAAAATCATTCAAATCAAGAGCGAGAGCTTCTTTAGCTGGAAATTCATCAGTTAGATAAGACCATTCGCATCTTTGATCATTCCCAACAGAAAAGAATCCTGTTGCATTCTCCGGCAATTTGTTTATCGTCAGAAAATAAAAAGCAAGCAAAACAACAAAAACAGCCATCCAGACCTCTTTAGGCCATCTTCTTGGTTCAAATTTCATTTTTGATTTTCACTTCTTTTTTTAGCGATAAACGCATAAAAGCACTTGCATATTAAAAAAGTTTTCATCAAAAAGCCAAGTCAGCTTAAATGAGTTGGTGCATATGTTGCGCGAAATAAAATTAGGCGCAGAGGTATAAAACTCTTATACTGAACAAGAGGCGCACTGCTTGTGCGCAGACCGATAATTATAGTCGTTTTCTTTTGAAAGGATAACAATGTCTAAGAAAGAGCACTAAGAATAGAAAAGAAAACTACAACAAGAACCAAGAGAACATACGAGATAATATTTGCGATCCATGTAGTTTTAACCACAATTTTCTTATTTTTCTTCTCGAAAAAAGCCCTTAAAACAAGATACTCAGAAATTACAGTGAGCAAAAAAGAAAAAATAAGCCCCACAAATGAAATGATAATGATAAACCAAATGCTTTGAAAAAAACTGGCTGAAAAAATGCCTTTTGAAATTAGATTAGTTACCCAAACGTAAATCGCAGTAAATGGAAATATCAAAATGCTCAGAACAAGATAACCGACAACTGTGCTGACAATATTTGCAATCCCTGAATAAAGCAAAGATTTTCCATAATTCACCTTTAAAAATTTTTTAATAACAAAAGCTTCGATAAAAATGATCGGAACCAATAAAAAAGGAATGAGCTGAATGTTAACAAACATCAAAGGGGCAACACCCGCATCTGCAAAAGCGATAGGCATAACTAAAATAGCTGCCACAAAAGCTGATAAAGTAACTTTATTACTCATCATTTCGTGTTTTTCTGTGGATTTTTTATAAAAGTTTTGCGGGAAGTTAGCACTATCAAAGCCTTTTGCTGACATAAGGACCT
>Ga0164318_10006703_pt1 | contig 11148 bp, 5 predicted proteins | sample GuaBasSedimGuay9_FD_113734 | JGI IMG/M metagenome (GOLD analysis project Ga0164318, IMG submission 113734) | Subseafloor sediment microbial communities from Guaymas Basin, Gulf of California, Mexico - Guay9, Core 4571-4, 0-3 cm | ecosystem: Environmental > Aquatic > Marine > Hydrothermal vents >... | reverse complement strand
TGAATTTTCAATATCTCGAAGAAGTAAAATAGACTTTAAATGGCATCCTCTCTACAAAAACTTAGGATGAGAATATAAAAAAGATAAAACTAGGCACACAATTATTTAGCAAACCACACCCTGTTAATACTTTTACCTCAACAAGCAATATTGGTTAAAACCCTTTTCTTACTTTTGGCACCCGATAAATATCGGATTCAAAAAATAATTATAAATGAATTTTACCCATCCTGAAATATTGTACGGACTACTGGCAGTGCTAATCCCACTGATAGTACACTTATTTAATTTTAGGCGCTATAAAAAATTCTATTTCAGCAATGTTGCCCTGCTTAAGGATATTAGTTTTGAAACAAAAAAACAAAGCCGCCTCAAGCATTTAATTGTGATGATTTTAAGGATGCTGGCAATAGCAGCACTGGTAATTGCTTTTGCAGGTCCTAATTTCAACAAGGAAACGAAGACACTAAAGTCGGAGCAAAACATAATTGGTATTTACCTCGACAATTCGTTTAGTATGGAGGCAGGCGACCGTAATGGAAGGCTTTTTGACCATGCCGTGGCAGCAGCACGCGAAATAATAAAACAGTCGGCAAGAGATGCTAGATTTGTTGTTTTGAGCAATACCGGTAATATTCCTCTTCGCCCCTTTAATAAAGACGAAGCCCTTAGCAATGTTGACAATTTAACTATTAGTGCATCGCATAAAACTACTGCCTCAATACTCTATGATTTTATAAGGCTTAAATCTAAACATCCGGATTATGGTTTGAATGCTTATATTTTTTCCGATTTTCAGAAATCATCACTTAACATTCTTGATTTTCCTGCCGACAGTTTAATAAACTGGAAATTTGTGTTACTACCTCATCAGGATACTAGAAATATTTTAATAGACAGTTGCTGGATAGAAGACCCCTTAGTGTTACCTGGAAAGATTACAAATCTTTTTGTAAGGCTTAAAAATATTTCGCCTCAAGCATACGAAAAAGCAGCCCTGAAATTATTCATTAACGGGCAAAACAAATCCATTTCAACAGTTGACCTTCAGGCTAATAGCCAAAAGACTGTTAAAATGCAGTTTAATGCCGGTGACTATGGCTGGAAATCGGCATATTTAGAAATTGAAGATTACCCCATTACCTTCGATGATCAACTCTATTTTTCGTTTTTCGTTGACAAAAAAATCAATGTGCTTGCCATCAACCCTACAGAGAACGACAAATATTTAAAGGCATTTTATTCCAGCGACAGCGTTTTTAATCTTAAGCAGCAAAACTACAAATCCATCGACTATCAACAACTGAACGACAATCAATTAATAATTCTTAACGGAATTTCAGAAATCTCGAGCGGACTTATCAGTCAAATAAAAACTTTTACGGAGAATGGTGGTAAACTAATGATATTTCCACCTGAAGATGATAATCTTGAGGACATAAATAAACTGTTAAAACAATTTAATTCAGGTAGTATTAGTGGCCCAACAGAAACTGAAACCAGAGTAAAAGGCATAAAGTTAATTAACAGCATTTTTAGCAATGCCATTGATAAAATTCCGGGAAATGCTGATTTACCTGTAGTTTACAAAAAATTCAGTCTTAAAAATAACTATACCAACAAATTGGAAACAGTTATCGACCTTTTAAATGGTGATGCTTTTTTAGTAAAGAAAGAATTTGGTAATGGTATTGTTTTCTTAACTACAGTGCCTTTGAGCCCCAACTTCAGCAACCTTTCAACTCACCCTTTGTTTATTCCATTAATGTATGGTGTTGCAATTGATGGCAAAGGCTCTCAAACCCTATTTTACACAATTGGTGAAGATAAAGAAATAGCAGTAGAAATTTCAGATCCTTTGACTGTTAATCAGGATTTAGTTTTCGACCTCAAAAAATCAGGCGAAGAACAAGGTTTTATACCTCTTCAACATCTAAGTGGAAATGAACTTATAGTTTCTATTCCTGAAGACATGATAGATGCAGGAATTTATCAACTAAACAGATTGGGAAAACTTTACGCCCAACTGGCATTAAATTACAATAGGAAAGAATCGGTAATGGAGTTTTTTACAGCAACATCGCTGGAAACAGAACTTAAAGTAAGCAGTCTGAAGTATTATCAGATAGTAAATTTACAGAATGGGTCACAACAAGAAATTATCAACAGTCTGGAAAATGAAAGCCAGTTATGGCTCGTATTTATTATATTCGCACTTTCATTTTTACTAGCCGAAATTGTTGTTTTGAGATTTTGGTAATGAGTTGAAAGTTTGTAAAGTTGAAAGTTTATAAAGTTTAAAGTTGAAAAGGAATAAATAAGTAAATAAAACAAAATAATTACAGAAAAAAGAGTGGAATAAAGCATGAGTGAGAACGAAGAATTACAAGATCAAAAGGAAGATAACATTGAAAAGAGTGATTTAGGAAACAGGGCGGTACACCTTAGCGGGATGTACGAAAACTGGTTTTTGGATTATGCTTCCTATGTAATTCTAGAAAGGGCTGTGCCCGAAATAAATGACGGTCTAAAGCCTGTTCAAAGGCGTATCCTTCATTCCATGAACCGAATGGATGACGGGCGTTTTAACAAGGTGGCAAACATAATTGGCCATACTATGCAATTTCACCCACATGGCGATGCATCAATTGGCGATGCCCTTGTGCAGTTAGGACAAAAGGAACTTCTGATAGAAACTCAGGGTAACTGGGGAAACACTTTAACCGGAGACCGATCGGCGGCACCTCGTTATATTGAGGCCAGACTCTCAAAATTTGCCAAAGAAATTGTTTTCAATCCTAAAACCACAGACTGGAAAGCATCTTACGACGGAAGAAATAAAGAACCCATTACACTACCTGTTAAATTCCCATTGTTGCTTACTCAGGGCGTGGAAGGTATTGCAGTAGGACTGGCTTCTAAAATTCTGCCTCACAATTTCAACGAACTCATTGATGCTTCCATAAATCACCTTCAGGGAAAAGAATTTGTACTCTATCCAGATTTTAACTCCGGAGGTATGGCCGATGTTTCAAGATATAATAATGGACTACGAGGTGGCAAAGTAAGGGTTAGGGCAAGGATTAAACAAATCGACAAAAAAACACTAGCCATTACTGAGATACCTTTTACCACAACTACAGGCTCCCTAATCGACACAATTGTTTCGGCAAACAATAAAGGTAAAATAAAGATTAAAAAAATTGACGATAACACTGCCGAACATGTTGAAATACAAATCCATTTGGCAGCCAATGTTTCACCCGATCAAACAATTGATGCTCTTTATGCCTTTACAAATTGTGAGGTCTCTATTTCGCCAAACTCTTGTGTAATTCAAGATGAAAGACCAGTTTTTGCTCCTATATCCGACATACTCAAGCACAATACCAAGCACACTGTTTACCTCCTTAAGCGTGAACTTGATATTCGATTGAATGAACTTGAAGACAACTGGCATAACTCATCATTGGAGAAAATATTTATTGAAAACAGGATTTACCTTAAGATTGAGAATTGCGAAACTTGGGAGTGTGTAATTGAAACTATCGACAAAGGTCTTAAGCCTTTTAAAAAACTCCTTAGACGGAAAGTTACCAAAGACGATATTGTAAGGCTAACCGAGATTAAAATTAAGAGGATTTCAAAACACAATGCTTTTAAGGCCGATGAATATATTAAAGGTGTGGAAGATGAAATGGAAGAGGTTAAAAACCATCTTGAACACCTTATTGATTATTCAATAAACTACTACAAACAGATAAAAAAGAAGTACGGTAAAAATTTTGAACGGAAAACTGAACTTCGTAATTTCGATACAATTGAAGCAGCTGCTGTGGCTGTTGCCAATCAAAAACTTTATGTAAACCGTGATGAAGGCTTTGCCGGAACATCACTCAAAAAAGATGAATATATTTCAGAATGTTCTGATATTGATGACATTATCGTTTTCAGAAAAGACGGTACATTTATAGTAACCAAAGTAAGTCCAAAGGTGTTTGTTGGCAAAGATGTGCTTCATATTGAAGTATTCGACAAAAACGACAACCGCACAATTTATAATATGATTTACCGTGATGGTAAACGAGGAAGTTATTATGTAAAACGCTTTAATGTAACCAGCATTACACGCGACAAAGAATACGATCTTACTAAAGGAAGTGAAGGTACAAGAGTAATTTATTTTACTGCAAACCCCAACGGAGAGGCAGAAGTAATAAAAGTAAACCTGCGACCAAAACAGCGATTAAAGAAAACTACTTTTGACTTTAGTTTTAGTGAACTTGCCATTAAAGGACGAAATGCAAAAGGCAACATTCTTACAAAGCATGCCATAAAAAATATTCTCCAAAAGGAAGAGGGTATTTCCACATTAGGTGCCATTAATATTTGGTATGACGATACAGTTAGGAGGATTAACACTGATGAAAGGGGAAAATACATTGGAGCCTTTAAGGGTGACGATAAAATTCTTACAATAATGTCAGCAGGCGAGTTCAAACTCTCCGGCTTCGATCTCTCAACTCATTTCGACGACGACCTTATCCACATTGAGAAACACAACCCAAATAGAATTGTTACAGCCATTTATTTTGATGGTGAGTTGAAAAAACATTATGTAAAACGATTTGACATTCCTGAACTAACTCATACTAACAGGAAATTTATGTTTAGTGGTGAAAGCAAAGGCTCAAAACTAGAAATGTATACACTTGACTATTTGCCAGTTTTACAGTTCGATATAAAATCGACAACAGGAAATGACATTGAAACTGAAGTTATTCCACTTGCTGATTTTATTGGTGTTAAAGGCTATAAGGCAAAAGGCAAACGACTTTCAAATAAAGACATCAAAAAAATCAAGTTTCTCGAACCATTACCTTACGAAGAGCCTGAAGTTGAAAAGACTCAGGAAAAAGAAAATGAGGATGCAGATGCTATAGTTGAGAGCATTTCAACTGAGGAAGAAGTTGTAAGTAAGGGAAATAGGCCTGAGGAAGTAACTAAACCTATTCCAGATATAACTGAAAATATTAAGTCTGACCACCCTGATCAAGAAGAGGAAGATGATGATGATACTCAGATGGAGTTGGATTTTTAGATTATCAGTACTACAAATATTCAGTCAAAAATGATGCGTGTTAAAAAACAAAACACTTTTCATTTTTTTGTCATTTCGAAACCGCAACACAAATCGTTTTAATTATAATCAAAAAGCAATAGCGGTGAGAAATCTCAATAAGCAAGAATCACTTCCATATGAAATCTCTCCATGCGTAAGTTTTTACTACCGCAACATCTTACTTAGTCGAGATGACAGTCTGGATCTCAGGAGATTTTCCTCCTTGCACCTCTGCTAAAACTTCGACACAAGTGGACGCCAACCAAAATGACAATTTCTTTTTTTAGCATTTGTTCATAGCATACTCATTATTTCTATTTTTATACCTAATTAAAAATACTTAGGAAAAAGATTTAGAAAATGATATTCAGCAAAAAGAAATCCGGCAATAATTACAAATTCAATAGTTTAAAAGTATATGCATGGGATCGCTCGGTAGGCGGTAAAAGGAAATACAGGAAACTCTTTGAAAGGTCTGAACTCAACTACCTGAGTGCCGAACTATCAATTTACAACAAACTTTTTGATGAAAAAGATTGGGAACTTGAAATACTCTTAGTTGCCAATAAACTGGATAGCAAGAATAAGCCCACGAAAATTTGTGAAAAATCAGATACTGTTACTGTAAGCAAAGAAGATAATATTTTCAAATATACTTATGGCTGGGGGAATGATGAAAGAGGGAAGTTTTGGGAAAAAGGAACCTATGAGTGGGAATTATTCTTAGGAGGTGAATATATTTCCAGTGTTAAATTTTATGTTGAAGAGGAAGGGGAATTTAAAGCAGATGGAATTAAATATTTAAATGTACTTGCGCTAAACACCTACGAAGCACCCCAGGGAGATCTCTACATGGAGGACAGAGTTTTCATGAAATCATTTAATGTTGAAACCACACGTTACATAATGGGTGAACTCAGGATTATTAATCTTGTTCCCCATGAGTGGCACTGCGAACTTTTCTTTAGTATTTACGACGATACCGGAATGCACATTGGAACCAGTGACTCACTTAACGTTATCACACCTGATGCAGGAACTGGTGAAACTTTTACTATTACTGCAGGATGGGGAGGAGCGGATACTGGAACATGGATAAAAGACAATTACACCATGGAGGTGGTTTTTATGGATACAGTAATTGCTGTAATTCCATTCTCTATTGGCGAAAAGGATGTTGAACGCATTAGTGAATATGAAGCATTATTAAATGAAGATGTTGAAAGTATTTTTAACGATACTATAGAAATTAAAAAATCAAATAGCGAACAAATTACAGATACTGAAGAAACTACGGAAACAGAAAAAACAACAGAAACAGAAAAAACTGATGATGAGGTGGAGGTCTTTATTGACGACAGGCCAATTGAAGAAATACTTGCCGAACTCGATGGTTTAATAGGACTTGACAATATTAAAACAAAAGTTAGGGAATATATCGACTACGTTAGTTTCCTACAGTTCCGGGAAGAATCGGGCATAAAAGAGGAAGAAGATGTAAATCTGCATTCTGTGTTTACTGGTAATCCAGGAACAGGAAAAACAACTGTTGTGAAACTATTAGGCAAGATTTATCAATCCATGGGTTTATTATCGAAAGGCCACGTACACACAGTTGAGGCCAACGACCTTATTGCCGGTTATATTCGGCAAACAGGAAAAGACACTAAGAAAGCAATTGAAAAAGCCAGAGGCGGGATCTTGTTTATCGACGAAGCCTATATGCTTTTTAAGGATGGAGCAAGCAGCGATTTTGGACCAGAGGCCATTGCGGCATTGATTACAGAAATGAGCGATGGCAAAGGCGACATTGCAATTATGGTAGCCGGTTATCCAAAAGAAATGGAATCTTTTCTTAAATCTAACCCAGGACTAAAATCGCGCTTTAGGAATTACTTTCATTTTAATGATTATACCCCCGATGAACTTTTACAGATTTCTCAATTTGGAGCCAAGAAAAAAGGAGTAAAACTATCAAAAGGTGCTTCTACTCAACTAAAGAAAATTTTAACTGAGGCTTTTAGAAAAAGAGACAAGACTTTTGGAAATGCCCGATTTGCCCATGCATTAATTGATGAGGCTAAAATAAATCTGGGTGTTAGAGTAATGAAAGATCCTGATTTGGAGGAATTAACAAAAGCACAACTTTCAACTTTAAAAGATGTTGACATAGAAGACATTAACAATCCGAGCAAGGAGAAACAACTCAATCTGGGTATTGATGAAAGCCTTCTGAAGGAAGCATTGAGAGAACTAAATGAATTAACAGGTCTTAGCACAATAAAACAAGAAGTTGAGGAATTGATTAAACTTAGCCGCTACTACAAAGAAAACAATCGGGATATCCTCAAAGCATTTTCAATGCACAGTGTTTTTACAGGTAATCCCGGAACAGGAAAAACTACTGTTGCCCGAATAATTGCTAAGGTTTATAAGGCTTTGGGATTACTCGAACGCGGTCATTTAATTGATGCCGATGGTGGCGATCTGGTAGCTGGTTATGTGGGGCAAACTTCGGGTAAAACCAAAGAGTTGATAACACAAGCCATGGGTGGCATTTTATTTATCGACGAAGCTTATGCCATTACCGAAGGTCACAATGATGGATTTGGAAAAAAAGCAATTGCCGCTTTGATAAAAGAAATGGAAGACCACCGCAGTGAGTTTGGAGTAATTGTGGCTGGCTACACAAAAAATATGGCTGATTTCCTTGAATCAAACCCAGGCATCAAATCACGTTTCGACCAAAATTTTCATTTTAACGATTTCAACGAAACAGAACTTTGGGAGATAGCCTTAAATATGTACGGGAATAAAGGACTATCACCTGATACTGAAGCAAAAACACATCTTAAATCATACATTGCTTTTCTCTATGAAAACCGCGACCGCTTTTTTGGTAATGCCCGTTCAATACGTAAGATAGTTGAGAAATCGAGCCGTAATCAGGAGTTGAGGATGGCCGACCTGAACAAAAAGCAGAGAACAGAGAAAATGATGACAAGCCTGAGTATTGAGGATGTAAAAGAATTTGTTCCAAATGAAGAAAAAACATTAAAACGCCGACCATTAGGGTTTAAGTTTTGAGTTTTTATTTCATGTATCTTTGCTAAAACAACAACAAAACCATGAATGAAGATATTAGGTGGAAACAGAGGTTTTCAAATTTCCAGAAAGCATTAGCAACTTTGGGAAAAGCGGTAACACTTTCACAGGAAAGAGAATTGTCTGATCTGGAAGAGCAGGGATTAATTCAATCATTTGAATTTACGCACGAACTAGCATGGAATGTAATGAAGGACTATTTTCAGTATCAGGGAAACACAGAAATTACAGGATCAAGAGATGCTATTCGTGAGGCTTTTAACAAAGGTTTGATCAACAATGGAGACGATTGGATGGACACCATACAAAGTAGAAATAAGGCCTCTCACACATATAATGAAGCAACAGCGGAGGAGATTGCAGATAAAGTTAAAAATAAATACCTCAGCCTGTTTTTAGATTTTGAAGAAAAAATGAAACATATTTCACAAAATAAATAACAATTGAAATTCGGACTTGAACAAAATACACTCGATGCAATTACTGCCTGTTTAGCCTCAAACAATAAAATTGAAGAAGTTATTATTTATGGCTCACGTGCCAAGGGTAATTTTAAGATTGGCTCAGATATCGACCTGACAATCAAGGGACAAGATTTAGATTTAACAGACTTGAACAAACTTGAAAACCAAATCGATGATTTGCTGCTTCCTTATAAATTCGATATTTCAATTTTCACACAAATCACCAACGAGGGCTTAATTGACCACATAAAAAGAGTAGGACTAAGATTTTTTTACCGTATTGAAGAATCTGATAATTAAGACTTTAAAACCAAACTTATTGTAGTAATACTTTCAACGTTTTAGTTTTGTTTCCTATATCTAATTTCACAAAGTAAGTACCTTGAGGTAGTTGCATTCCATCCCTACCTTTACCATTCCAGTTTACATTTTGTTTACCAGCAGACAATTGCTCGTTTATCAAACTAAGCACTTTACTGCCTTTAATGTCATAAATATCTAAAGCAACATTTCCTGTTTCAACTAAGTTGAAACTAATTGTTGTTTCATTTTTAAATGGATTTGGATAATTTTTTAATTGAATTTCTGAACCTCCATTATTTGCTGTATTATCTTCTATTCCAACTATATTAGTAAGGTCAAGTTTATACATTGAACGTGCGTGAGTTCCCAATGCAAGATAATGTTCTGTAGCATGTATCTTCAAATCATAAATTGAAACCATCGGAAGACCTTCGTCAAGATATTGCCAACTTTGCCCAAGGTTAGCGCTGTAATACGCACCTAAATCTGTACCAACAAATAAATAATTATTATCTGTTGGGTCAATTGCAAAACCATTAATAGGCGCATCTGGCAAATTACTGCTAATGTCTTCCCAATTATCTCCTGCATCAGTTGTTCTAAAAACATGAGGTTCGGGGTCGGCCCATTTTAAACCTGAAAATGTAACGTAGGCAGTATTTTCATCAAATGGATCAGGTATTACTCTGGTTACAGTTCGTTCTGGCAAATCGTCAGAAACATCGTCCCAACTTGAACCATTATCAGTACTTACCCAAACATACGAATCGGAAGTTCCTGCCCAAATAACTTCTGAGTTTGCAGGTGAGACACCAATTGTTGTTAATGTTCCCCAACGTGATCCATTTAATCCATCAGTAAGATCATCACTTATTGCTGTCCATGAATTGGTTCCATTAGTAGTGCGATAAAGATGATTAGTACCATAATAAAGTATGTTAGAATTATTAGGATCCATTACAACAGGGGTTGACCAATTCTTAGGCTCATCCTCGCTAATACCATTTGTAGCATACCAGAAATCGTTACCACCATTGGTTGATTTACCAAGATTACCATTTTGTGATTCTGCATAAATTATATCAGGATTTGTAAAGTCAACAATGGTATAAAAACCATCACCTCCAAATATTCTGTCCCAATCGTCAAGTTCGCCGGTCAAAGTTCGAAGAGTACCATTATCCTGTGTCCCACCGTATAATCGCTGCGGATTATTACGATCCAAACCTATTTCATAAAACTGTGTAATTGGAAGATTGGCAACTTTCATAAAATAAAACCCACCATCATACGAAATATTCATTCCGCCATCATTTCCACTAATAATGTAATCGGGATTATTTGGATTTATTGCAAGAGCATGCTGATCGACATGGAAATCTGCCGGACCTCCACCATAACCATAAATTATTGGCCAGTTTACACCGCCATCAGCAGAGCGCATATAGGCTACGTCCAGCGCAAAAACTATATAAGGATTAGTTGGATGTACCCTTACCTGACCGAAATACCAACTAAAACTGGCAGTACCATTTGAAATTTCATTGTCAGGGTCGGCATCTGTCCATGTAACTCCAAAATCCTCAGACTTATAAAAACCTGAATAATAAGAGCCATTAGTGTATAAAGCGTAAATAATATCGGGTTGCGAACTACAAAGAGCAATTCCTATCCTACCCACATCTTCATTTTGCGGATCAGGCAAACCTGTTGATGCTTCAATAAACTGCCAACTATCGCCACCATCAAGACTTTTATAAAGACCACTGCTTGGCCCTTGTAAATGACTACCATTAGGACGGCGTACCCTTTCCCACATGGCTGCAATTAGGCGTGAAGGATTTAGCGGGTCGATAATAATATCAATTGCACCCGTAGAATCTGAAATAAATAAAACGTTTTCCCATGTTTCTCCACCATCTTCACTACGGTATACTCCCCTTTCTGGATTTGTTGTAAAATATGAACCCACTGCTGCTACAAAAACTCTATCGCTATTTGAAGGATCTACTACAATCCTACCAACTGAAACAGTGTTCTCCAAACCCTTCAGTTGCCATGTATTTCCTGCGTCTGTCGACTTATAAACACCTCCTCCGGGGAAATTATTATGTCCACCATTAGGTTCCCCTGTTCCCACATAAATTATATCGG
>Ga0164318_10006702_pt1 | contig 11149 bp, 10 predicted proteins | sample GuaBasSedimGuay9_FD_113734 | JGI IMG/M metagenome (GOLD analysis project Ga0164318, IMG submission 113734) | Subseafloor sediment microbial communities from Guaymas Basin, Gulf of California, Mexico - Guay9, Core 4571-4, 0-3 cm | ecosystem: Environmental > Aquatic > Marine > Hydrothermal vents... | reverse complement strand
CAACCATAGATGACTTCATGGCCGTTCGCATCATGGTTTATGTCGGCCTGTTGTACCAACATTTGATTGAAACGCAAGAATTAACGGGCAAAGATAAATTACCAGCCGTCTTGCCTATCGTCATTTATAACGGCATTCCACGTTGGAATGCCAACAAAAATATCAGTGAATTAGTGGAAAAGATACCCGGTGGCATCAGACAATATTGTCCCCATTTACGTTATTTATTGATTGACGAAGGCAGTTATCCACAAGCAGATTTAGCCAAACTGCGTAATTTAGTAGCCGCCCTGTTCCGCTTAGAACAAACTCGGGCTCAAGACACAACTCAAGCCACGAAAGCGATTCGTGAAGTGTTATCCGAATTACTTGATTGGTTAAAGGAACCAAAATGGTTTAGACTGCGAGCTGACTGGCTAGTCTGGTTAAAACGGGTATTATTTGTCCGAAATAAACCTCATATAGAAATCCCAGAAGTTCATGATTTAGAGGAGCTCAACACCATGTTATATGAGAATATGCAAGCCATGTATAGAAGGGGCGAAGAGGATGCAATGAAAGCCGGAGTCATTTTAGGCGAAAAGAATGGAATCATTAAGGGACAAGCCAAGATGTTAATTCAGTTATTAGACAAGAAATTTGGCGAGGTGAATAAAGCAACGCGCGATATGATTTATGAATTAGATGAGGAAGAGTTGTGGGATTGTGTTAATCGGCTTCAATTCGCTCAATCGTTAGACGACGTTGTTAGACATATTTTCTAATCGTAGGGGCAATCCCTTGTGGTTGCCCTTTATCTGCTTTTGAAATCCCAGAACCTCATGATTTGGAGCTCAACACCATGTTATATGAGAATATGCAGGCCATGTATAGAAGGGGCGAAGAGGATGCAATGAAAGCAGGAGTCATTTTAGGTGCAAGGAAGGGAAAGGCCGATATGCTCATTGAGTTATTAAAAGATGAATTTGGCGAAGTGAATAACGCAGCGCGATATCTGATCTATGAATTAGATGAGGCTGAGTTACGTGATTGTTTTAAGCGCCTGAAATTGGCTCAATCGGTGGATGAAGTTGTTGGACACCTTTTCTAGTCGTAGAGGCAATTAAAGAGAAATAAACGCGCTTTTTTGCTTAAGACGCTTAAGACGCTATTTATCAATAGAAATCTTTGCGTCTCTTGCGCCTCTTGCGCCTCTTGCGTTATAAATATTAATTAATGGTGGGCAGCAAAAACACGCTACCCACCCTACAGTAAATTAGAGATCATCATGTTAATCAAAAAAATCCTATTCCCGCTCATACTCGTCATTGGCGCAATCACGGCCTATATATTATTATCTGACAAACCACAAACCGGCCCAATAACGCCCGTTGCCCCACTGCCCTTTACTCCCCCCACCTCATCGGCCTCTCAAAAACGCCTGGCTTTGCTCATTGGCAATTCCAATTATGCGGGTACCCAGTTTTTAACCAATCCCGTCAATGATGCCAAAGCCTTGGCAACAGTCTTAAAAAAGCAACTCAACTTTGATGTCATTTACAAAACCAACCTCAATCGCAGAGAAATGAAAGACGCGATTACCCAATTCGGTGAACAACTGGATCGCAATCGAGGCGTTGGCTTATTCTACTATTCCGGGCACGGCTTACAATATCAAGGCAAAAACCACTTAATCCCGATTGGTGTCAAAGACACCTTAAAGTCTGCCAATGATTTGATGGAAGGCACTGAAACCGTTACCGTCAATTATGTACTCAACGCCATGAAAATGGCGGCCAATGAAGTCAACATCCTGATTTTAGATGCCTGCCGCAATCCCCCGCGTTTTGTCAAAAGCTGGTACAAAGGTGAAATGATTGATCCCGGTATGGCAAAACAATCTAACACCCCAAGCGGCACTTTGATTGCTTACGCCGCCGCCTCTGGCAAAGTGGCCGAAAGCGGTGAAGGCGAAGACAATAGCCCTTATGTCACATCGCTGATGAAATGGCTACCCACCCCGAATCTGTCGATCACTGACGCGCTAACACAAGTACGCAAAGACGTGAAACAGGCCACCTATCAACAGCAAGAACCCGAATATGCCGCAGCCTTAGATGATATTTTCTATTTAAATAATGTCAAGGTTGATACCCAGCCATCACCGCCACCGTCTCCTGATAATCGGTTTGTAGCCGGCAAAGTCTTTCGTGATCGCTTACAAGATGGCAGTCAAGGCCCAGAAATGGTGATGATTCCGAGTGGCACGTTTCGCATGGGCGATATTGAAGGCGGTGGTGATTCTGATGAAAAGCCCGTGCATACTGTGTCCGTTTCGCGTTTTGCGATGGGGCAACATGAAGTGACAGTGGGTGACTATTTGCGTTTTGTTCATGCGACTGGTAGTTATGCACCTGAATGGCAGGAAGCGGGAAATGAATATAACATTCATACTGGAACGGATGATTGGTATAAACGAATGGGGAATGCTTTAACAGATGAAAATCACCCGATAGTCGGTATTTCTTGGTTAGATGCCACCGCTTATGCTGAATGGTTAAGCGAACAAACAGGCCAAGACTATCGTTTGCCCACGGAGGCTGAGTGGGAATATGCCGCACGGGCCGGTACGGAAACTCAGTATTGGTGGGGTAATGAAATAGGTACCAATAAAGCCAATTGTTACAGTGATTGTGGTGATTATTTTGAATACACTTCACCCGTAGGCTCTTTCCCCAAAAACCCTTTTGGTTTATACGACACGGCTGGAAACGTTTGGGAATGGACGTGTTCAGAATATGAAAACCCTTACAATGGCAAGGAAAATACTTGTTTAAGCAATAATCGTGCCAATAGTGAAAGCCTTTTCGTTTTGCGCGGCGGCTCGTGGAGCATCGATGCCATGTGGATGCGCTCCTCGAGCCGCATCAGGGATCAGCGGGCTTTCCGTAGCGGGGTCTACGGTGCGCGGCTCTCCAGGTATTTGTAACTCTTTTGCCTTTTTCCTTTTTCCCTTTTCTTTCTTTTTTCTTTTTTCTTTTTTTCTTTTTATGGAAGAACAGAGATTTGGGGGAAAGGGCTTTGGGGTTTGGGGGGTGAGGGTTTTTCGGCCCGCGCCCTGCGCGGGCCGCGATTTTTTTTGAGGTATATTACACATATATAGTAAGGATATTATTTTTCAACACAGAGATCACAGAGGAACACAGAGTTACACAGAGAGGTTATTGGTTTATGGTTGATTGAGCTACGCCGCTTCGAGCTTTCATCTCATTTTAAACCGCAAAGGGCAACCACAAGGGATTGCCCCTACAAGCCGCCCGTAGGGGCAATCCCTTGTGGTTGCCCCCTTTCTCCTTTCTTTTTTTAAATACCTGAAAATTTATGGTTCAGTACTTATCATAATCCGCAACACATCAAGAACATAATATAACCATGAATTTAAAAGAAATCATCATCACATCCATCATCGCATCCATTCTAGCCTTAATCACCGGCATCATCTTAGTGCATTATGAAAAACGAATTGATACTTCTCAAGACACGGCCCAAACTGTCGTGTCAACCGCGCCCTCATCACATCAACCCTCAACCCCAGTGCCAAAACCGCCCACAACGGATCATCCCCTGAGCAGGCGATTAAAAGCCTTAGAAATCCCCAATCCCTCAATCACCGTCACATTGTGGTTCAACAACCCCGAACAAACCCAATTCAGCACCGCTGAAAAAATCACACTTTACTATCAAATCAAAGAAATAGCCCCAACTTCCCCATGTGCAAGAGAATGCTATTTCACCTTATTCAACCTCTCACCCACCGGCAAATTGTCTATACTCTTAAAAAACGAACCCATTGAGCCTGACAACATTGAAGAAAAGCGTTTACGTTTAGAATCAGGCCAAGAATATTTTAAAGCCATCATCACATCACAACCCATTACCTCATGGTTAAGCTTCTTAAATAGCGATATAACCGAACCCTCACAACACAAAACACTATTAGCCACTTATCAATTATCAGTTATCAAAAGGGCCCCCTGATTTTTGTTGAAATCAGGAACAATCACTTTTAATTTTGCGGCTCTTGCGTTATAAATAAGTTTAGCGTTTTGGTGGGCAGCAAAAACACGCTACCCACCCTACAGTAGATATAGCTCAAAAAATTAATGGTGGGCAACCACGTTACCCACCCTACGACGCTATTTCTCAATAGAAATTTTTGCGCCTCTTGCGTCTCTTGCGCCTCTTGCGTTATAAAAAATATTGACTGACGCAAAGTTGAGATTCAATTCTGTGGTACTCTGTGAATTCTATTCGAGGTTTTTTTTGCGCGCAAAAACTTGAACCTCGAATGTTGAAAAAAACTCTAAATAAAGATAATCTCCAAAAATCATTCAGAAAATAATTCTAATAATGAATACATTGCATTTACAAAAAATGACTGTGCAAGGTTTTAAATCACTTGATCATTTTCAAGTTGAGTTTCAACCTCATCTTACCGTATTCATCGGTGGCAATGGGACTGGAAAATCAACCGTTTTGCAATTTTTAGCGTTTATTCAGGCCTTTATTTTAGGTGAACCTCGGCGCTTTTTTGAAGACAGAATTTGGTTACCTGATAGCATTCAGTCTTTTTTGAATCACAGTCATCAGATTGAAGCTCAACTCACTTTTGAAAACACTAAAGGCACTCAAATTCAATGGGCTTTTGTTTGGCATGTTCAAGACAATCTCAATCAAACTGAAAGTCTTCACTATCTGAATCAAAACACGCATCAAACCATTTTCAAGTTTACCCGAACCGCTTCGCCGAGTAATCGACAACTTCAAATTGATGATGAAACGGTAGAAAATTTAGGTTTGCGTTTAGCCGGTTCCCTTTTTTCAATATTGGATACCCAATTTATTGCACATCCCAAAAGCCATGAGATTATTGAAAGTGTTCGAGCATGGGGGCGAGGGATTTTTTCGCTTGAATTGATGAATCCCGTCAAAATGCGTCGCGGCGCAATCGGCTACAGTTCACACCTTGGACATCAAGGAGAAGAGCTAGGCGGTTTTTTAGCCTCACTGTCAACAGCACAAAAAGCGCGTATTATCAAACGGTTAAATCAATTTTATCCCAGCCTCAAAGCCCTTTACACCCCAGAAAAAAAAGCAGGTTGGATTGACTTACAACTGGCAGAACATTTTCCAAACAGTGCCCCAATTCATGCAGAACATATCAGCGACGGATACTTGCGTCTCATCGCATTAGCCGCGATACCCGAATTAGACACAATCAGTCTGATATTGATAGATGAAATTGAAGACGGGATAGAGCCCCATATTTTACCCGAATTAATCAACACGATTCGTCAAGAACAAAAAACGCAATTCATAATGACATCACATTCCCCCATTTTAGTGAATCATTTTGAGCCCCCAGAAATCCGTTTCATGTCTCGCACCAAAACAGGCACAGCGATATCAGTAGGATTCCATGAACTCGAAGCTATACAACAAGATTTAGCCTATCAAGGTGCCGGAGAAATTTGGTTACATACTTCAAATCACACAATAGAAAAGTGGGTTAATGAAGCGATTTCACGTCGTGAATAAGAGGCCGTTAATGAACATCCTGATTTGTGGAGAAGGTGAGCATGACATGGGAGGGAAAAAATGATAGAACGCAGATTTGACTGATTGTCATGATCTACGCTGATTAATTTAATTAATCAGTGTTAATCAGTTCAATCATGACAATCAGCGTTCTATCCCACTTTTAATTTTGCGTCTCTTGCGCCTCTTGCGCCTCTTGCGTTATAAATAAGTTTAGTGACTTTTGATGATAAAAAATATAAACGCTAAAGACGCTAAAGACGCTAAAGACGCTATTTGTCAATAGAAATCTTTGCGCCTCTTGCGCCTCTTGCGCCTCTTGCGTTATAAATAAGTTTAGCGTTTTGGTGGGCAACCACGTTACCCACCCTACAATTTCACAACTAACGGAGGTTTATCAATATGTCTAATATCAAAACCTTGTATGCAGAGACGCGAAGCATCGCGTCTCTACTGTTGATTATCCTGATTTTTCCGACTCAACTGTGGGCGACAGCTTGCGATGACGCGACAACGCTGGTAACTCAGGCTTATCAGCTAACAAACCAGAATCGGGATCGGCAAAAAAGTTTATTGCAACAGGCTTTAAAACGGTGCCCGAATCATGCCATCGCGCATAATAATCTTGCGGTGCTGTTTGAAAAAGAAGGCCGTGACAAGCAAGCCCTTTATCATTACCGACAAATGCTCAACTCGCCTTCAAAGCAATACCACATTCCAGCTTGGATGAGCATCGGCGATCTGTATTATCAACAACGGCAATGGCCTTTAAGCTTGGAAGCCTATTTGTATGCGTGTACTCGCAATCACCGCGCTCGTGCTCGTGTGAACGAATTAATGCACGAAAACCGTTATCGCACTGTAGAAGAGAATGAAGTGATGAAACGCGAGAGTTTAGCCGTGCTTTATGACAAATCGCGTTTACGGCAACTCTTTGAATTAGCCACGCAGTGTCAACGCAAATTCAAATCAGTCGCGACAAGCAAAGCGTACCTGTTTGAAACGATAACCGTGTTTCGCAATCTGCGGTTTAAAACGGGCCAATCGAATTTAGGTTTAGTGACAGAAGAGCAATTGGAAGAAATCAGCCTGACTTTGATTAACCAGTCAGCCAATAAAACGATCCATATCAAGGGACATGCCGACAGCCAACCTTGGGGAGGGAGAACACAAAAAGAGAGTCAACGCCTGAATCAACAATTATCACTGAAACGGGCAGTAGCGGTTAAAACCGCATTCGTACAACGAGGTGTTCCCAAAAACCGTATTAAAATCAAAGGGTATGGTGAAAATCGTCCACTGGTTAAAGGCCAAAATGAAGCCGCTTGGGCCAAAAACAGACGAGTAGAAATTGAATTGAATGATTAAAGTTTAAGATAGAACGCAGATTGAACTGATTATCATGATTTGCGCTGATTTTTCAGATTTTAAATCAGCGTGAATCAGTTCAATCAGGCCATAATCAGCGTTCTATCATAATCAAATAACAGATAGAACGCAGATTTGACTGATTATCATGATCTGCGCTGATTTTAAAATCAGCGTCAATCAGTTTCATCATGATAATCTGCGTTCTATCACAATCAAATAACAGATAGAACGCAGATTTGATTGATTGTCATGATCTGCGCTGATTTAAAATCAGCGTGAATCAGATGGCGTGGGGCCGGCAACAAAAACCCGTTACCGGCATACTACATTTATGTAATCACTGAGGGTTTATCGCGCCCAGTGTATTTTTTAATGCCCGCAATTTTTTCCGCTAGTTTGATCAATTCCGCTAAAACTTCTTGTGCGTCTAAATGATGTCTAGCGGTATCTTGTTCAAACAATTCTAAATAAACGCGCAAAGTCGCGCCTTCTGTGCCGGTGCCGGAAAGACGAAAGACAATGCGTGACTCGTCTTCAAAAAAGATTCGCATCCCTTGATTGGTACTGATGCTGTGATCTATGGGATCAATGTAACTGAAGTCGTCGCAGTATTCTACGATGTGCCCATCGAAGGATTGGCCTTTTAAATGATGGCCGAAGGTACTGTACAGGTTTTCCATTAATTCTTCAGCCGCTTTTTTGTCTACCCCTTCGTAATCATGACGGGAGTAAAAGTTGCGGCCATATTTGGCCCAATGTTCACGTACAATGCTTTCTACCGATTGTTGGCGCACGGCTAATATATTTAACCAGAATAATACGGCCCATAAGCCATCTTTTTCTCGTATATGGTTGGAACCGGTGCCAAAACTTTCTTCACCGCATAATGTCGCTTTGCCGGCATCTAGCAAATTGCCAAAAAATTTCCAGCCTGTCGGCGTTTCATAACAATCTATATTGAGTGCTTGGGCAACTTGATCCGCAGCTTCGCTTGTTGGCATGGAGCGGGCGATGCCCGCTATACCGTCTTGATAACCGGGAACGAGATGGGCATTGGCGGCCAATATGGCGAGACTGTCAGAGGGTGTAACGAAAAACCGTTGCCCTAAAATCATGTTGCGATCCCCGTCACCGTCTGATGCGGCCCCAAATTGAGGCGCATTGTCTCCCATCATGATATCAACTAAATCATGAGCATAGGTTAAATTGGGATCAGGATGCCCGCCGCCGAAATCTTCTAAAGGTACACCATTCATCACGGTACCTGCTGGGGCCCCTAGTTTGTCTTCGAGAATCGTCTTCGCATAAGGGCCAGTGATGGCATGCATGGCATCAAAACGCAGGGTAAAACCGGATTGGAATAAGGCAGCAATGCCTTTAAAATCAAAGAGTTCTTCCATCAAGCTGTCATAATCGGTCACAGGATCGATGATTTCAATAATCATATCACCTATCTGAGTTTTGCCTTGATGGGCTAAATCAATATCGGCAACATCAAGAATGCGATATTCACTGATTTGTTGGCTATGCTGATAAATCGCATCCGTGATTTTCTCCGGTGCAGGGCCGCCATTACTGATATTGTATTTAATCCCAAAATCCCCTTCAGGGCCACCAGGATTGTGGCTGGCTGAGAGGATAATACCGCCAAAGGCTTGATATTTGCGAATAATAGCCGAAGCGGCAGGTGTTGAAAGGAGGCCATTTTGCCCCACCAAGACTTGCCCAAAACCGTTAGCGGCAGCGATTTTCAAAATCGTTTGAATAGCGGTTTTATTGTAATAACGCCCATCACCCCCGACGACCAGTATTTTGCCTTGGAAACCTTCCAATGAATCAAAAATAGACTGGACAAAGTTTTCAAGATAATGGGGTTGTTGAAAAACACTGACTTTTTTACGCAAGCCAGAGGTACCCGGTTTTTGCCCCTCAAATGGGGTTGTGGGAATGGTTTTCATCTTATCAGTCATAAATTAAACTTTTATGTAGGGTGGGTAACGTGTTTTTGTTGCCCACCAATAATTAAATAAATGTAGGGGGCCGGTAACGTATTTTTGTTGCCGGCCCCAATAGATCAATGTAGGGTGGGTAACGTGTTTTTGTTGCCCACCAATAATTAAATTTTTATGTAGGGGGCCGGTAACGTGTTTTTGTTGCCGGCCCCAATAGATCAATGTAGGGTGGGTAACGTATTTTTGTTGCCGGCCCCAATAGATCAATGTAGGGTGGGTAACGTGTTTTTGTTGCCCACCATTAAATTAAACGTAGGGGGCCGGTAACGTATTTTTGTTGCCCACCATTAAATTAAACGTAGGGGGCCGGTAACGTGTTTTTGTTGCCGGCCCCAATAATTAAATTTTTATGTAGGGGGTGGGTAACGTATTTTTGTTGCCGGCCCCAATAGATCAATGTAGGGTGGGTAACGTGTTTTTGTTGCCCACCTTAAGTGGTTGCCCATGTTTACCCGGAGGCCTTATCTTCACCTAAATCTGGCAAAGCATCCCAGAATAAAATACCAGTCAATCCGGCACCAATCGTGATTTCAACCAGTGCGACATCTAAGGCCGATAAACGCATCCAAGCAACGGCCATTAAAAGTCCAAATACGACAAAGAATTTGACAGCCCGAAATAAATTCGGGACAGTTAGCGATTGCCAAGCAATCCAAAATAAAGCGAGGGCGAGAATGCCATCAATTAACCAATTGAATATGCTCATTTTTATCCGTTATCAATTAGAAGTTTAGATTCATTTAAATCGAAGCAAAATAAATTTGGAACGAAAATAGCCGCAAAATAAATTTTGCACTCCATCGCAAAATAACATGCATTCCAATAGCCGCAAAATAATTTAAGGAACAATTCTAATCCTTTATTATAACTAATCCTTGTAGTTGTGTATTAAGCATTGCAAAAACAATTAAACCATTGACTATACCAAATAGTAAAGCGGCCGTCATTAAAATGGGTAATAAGTAAAATAAACCCTCATGTTGGATAAATAGCCAGTAAGCCACCCAAAATTGGGCAAGCGTATGCGTCATGGATGCAGCTATACTGTACCCAAGCGGGCCACAGCCTTGTCCAGGAAGTTGACTGAGTAGGGCTAGGGTTGCAATACTGGCTAATGCGCCGCTTAGGCTAAGAATAAAAGTAGGCGATAAAAAAGTGCCTATCAATAAACTACCGGCCAACACGCGCAATAAACTCACATACGCCGCCATTCGCCAGCCAAATAGCATGAGTACGGCAATGGTGATCACATTGGCGAGCCCCGGTTTGACACCGGGTAGGAGACTGGGTAAGGCACTTTCAGCAATATGAATCGTAATCGCTAGTGCGGTGAACCAAGCAATACGGTGATCATCGCGAGTGGTTTGGATTAGCATTAGGCGTTCTGATTTTCTTTGTAGGGTGGGTAGAACTTCAAAGCACCCACCAATTTTTAAAGTTTTTTAATCAAAACAATGAGTTATAGTGTAAAAGAAATCTTTTATAGTTTGCAAGGTGAAGGTTTGCATACTGGCCGAGCGGCCGTTTTTTGCCGATTTACAGGATGTAATTTGTGGTCAGGCCGTGAGCGTGATCGCAAAAAAGCGATTTGCCCATTTTGCGATACCGATTTTGTTGGAATAGATGGACAAGGTGGGGATCAATTTGCCACTGCCCAAGCTTTAGTCAATCAAGTCGCGAGAATTGGCTCGCCAACACACAGCCCTTTTGTCGTGTGTACTGGCGGCGAGCCCTTATTACAACTTGATAGTGCTTTAATTGAAGCCTTTCATCAAGCCGGTTTTGAAATCGCCATTGAAACCAATGGCACTCTGAAAGCGCCGCCAGGTATCGACTGGATTTGTGTGAGTCCTAAAGCCAATACCTCATTGATCTTACAAAGCGGAAATGAATTAAAATTAGTCTTTCCACAGCCCGAAGCACCACCGGAACGTTTTCAACATCTTGATTTTCAATATTTTTTTTTACAGCCAATGGATGGACCACAGCGCGAACAAAATACGCACAATGCACTGCGTTATTGTTTAGAACATCCACAATGGCGTTTGAGTTTGCAGACGCATAAAGGGTTAGGCATTCAGTAGGGGCGAACCTACGTGTTCGCCCTACGTGTTCGCCCTACGTGTTCGCCCTACGTGTTCGCCCTACGTGTTCGCCCTACGTGTTCGCCCTACGTGTTCGCCCTACGT
>Ga0164318_10006701_pt1 | contig 11149 bp, 3 predicted proteins | sample GuaBasSedimGuay9_FD_113734 | JGI IMG/M metagenome (GOLD analysis project Ga0164318, IMG submission 113734) | Subseafloor sediment microbial communities from Guaymas Basin, Gulf of California, Mexico - Guay9, Core 4571-4, 0-3 cm | ecosystem: Environmental > Aquatic > Marine > Hydrothermal vents >... | reverse complement strand
GACAATCCCCTGCTGGAATTCAAGGGGATCAAGCTGGGTGTGACGATCTGTGAGGATGCGTGGAGTGACCCGGAACTTTGGGACCGTCACCTTTATGGCCGGGACCCGGTACTTGAGGCGGCCGACAAGGGCGCGGATGTGTTGATCAATCTCTCGGCCAGTCCCTTCACCCTGGGCAAGGCGGAACTTCGACGTGACATGATCAGGCGACACGCCGCCTCGACGGGACTGTTCTTCGTCTACGTCAATCAGGTTGGAGCCAACGATGAGTTGGTCTTTGACGGGCATTCGATGATCATTGACGGCCGGGGATGCGAGGTCGTCAGGGCTCGGGACTTCGAAGAGGATCTCCTAACCTACGATATCCCTGCCGATACGATCGGACGGCGGGGTGCGGCCGGTGAACCCGGTGAGGCGCGGCCATGTTTCGAAGAGCCCGAGGACCAGGCCCAGTCTGCTTTGCAGTTGGGACTGAATGATTACGTCCGGAAGTCGGGTTTCAGCAAGGTTGTGCTGGGCCTGTCAGGTGGTATCGATTCGGCCCTGGTGGCCGCCATTGCAGCTCGTGCTCTCGGTCCGGAGAATGTCGTCGGCGTGGCAATGCCTACGCGGTACTCGTCCGGACACAGTCTCGACGATGCCGAGGCACTGGCACGAAACCTGGGGATTGATTACCGGGTGATACCGATTGACGGGATGTTCCAGACGATGCTGGACGGGCTGGCTTCTGAATTTAAGGACTGTGAAGAAGACGTTACCGAAGAAAACCTTCAGGCCCGAATCCGTGGCATGGTCCTGATGGCCCTGTCCAACAAATTGGGATATCTGGTACTGGCAACCGGGAACAAGTCTGAGATGGGTGTGGGTTATTGCACTCTCTACGGCGACATGTGCGGTGCCCTGGCAGTGATCTCCGACGTGTCGAAGACATGGGTCTACCGGTTGTCTGAGTGGATCAACCGGGAGGGTGAAGTCATCCCCAGAAGTACGTTGACCAAGGCGCCGTCCGCGGAACTGCGGCCAGACCAGGAGGACCAGGACTCGTTGCCGCCGTATGAGGTGTTGGATCGAGTGCTTGAGGGTTGGGTTGAAGAACGCCTGTCGGTCGCCCAACTGGTTGGGGAGGGGTTGAATCCTGCAGTGGTCAAAAGGATTGTCACGCTGATCGACGGTGCGGAGTTCAAGCGCCGTCAGGCAGCGCCGGGCATCAAGATCTCTCCCAAGGCATTCGGCATCGGCCGCCGGTATCCGATCGTCGCGGACTATTCGAGCCTGCACCGGTGAGAGCTGATAACTCCCAATGGTTTTCTCTTGACAATCACGAGAGTCCGATCATCGTCGGGGGGAGAGTATCCAGAAACGAGTTTCGATGTCAGTGATACAGTGTTAACAAGTCTATGATGGCTCCGAAGAAGACCTCGTTGATATCCCGGTTGTGGCCTTTTGGACCGGCGGCAACTGATGGCGTCGACAGAGCCGGAAAACTCACGGAAACTCTTCGAATCGTCGTTATTTCACAGGCCTCTGGGCTCTGCGATGAGTTGCGGAATGGATTGTCAAACAGGGGGCACGATTTCGTCTTTGCGAGGGATCAACACTCAGGACGGGACGAGATCCGGCGAATGTTGCCCGATCTGGTCATCGTAGACTGGCGACTGCCGGGGGAGGTGGGGAAAAAGATCACCCAGTCCGTCAGGCGGGGAATTGATGCGCCGGCGGCGCGGGTGCTGGCTATGGTGCCTCGAACTGTTCCGGCCATGATTGCCGATATTTTGGCTGCCGGCTGTGACGATTTCCTGACCATGCCGTTTGATCTGCGTGAGATTCACGCAAGAATCCACATGCTGGTGACCAGACCGCAGACCGCAGGTGATCTTCGGGACTCCCTGACCGGGCTTGTCACACGCACCGTGCTTTTGGAGAAATTGGAAGAGGCTTTTTCCAGGGCCCGGCGGAAGGCCGACTCGTGTTTTGCCGTGTTGTACTGCGATATCGACCGCTTCAAGAATGTCAACGAAGGCATGGGGCATGCAACGGGCGATCGGCTTCTGTGTACGGTGGCTCGAAGGTTGGAGCGCTTGGCGAGGCCGACGGACACTGTGGCGAGATTGGTCGGAGACGAGTTCGTCCTGGTCGTCGAGGATCTCAGTGATGTGCGCGGAGCGACCGCTGCGGCGGAGAGGATTCGAGCGGAGTTCGAAGCGCCCTTTGATCTTGATGGGCTTGAGGTCTTTGCCAGCTTGAGCATTGGTATCGCGGTATGGGAGCCCCAGTACCAAAAACCGGAGGATCTCCTACGCGATGCGGACACGGCAAAGTACCGTGCCAAGGCGACCGGCCGGAACAACTTTGCCGTATTCGACAAGCAGATGCATACCCGGGTCGTAGAGATCCTGGAACTGGAAAACGATCTTCGCCGTGCGATTGCTCGGCAGGAGTTCAGGCCATACTACCAGCCAATCATTTCGATCCCCGGGGGGCGGATTGTAGGTTTCGAGGTACTTTCCCGGTGGCAGCATCCCACCCGGGGATTGCTTGGACCGGTGGATTACATTGGAGTTGCGGAGGAGATGGGCGCGATCATCCATATGGATCGCTGGCTGGCGGAAGAGGCGTGCCGTCAACTGAGGACCTGGCAGACCAAATACCGAGACTTCCTGCCTTTGACAATGGCGGTCAATATCTCCGGAACACATTTCCTCCATCATGATCTCGTGCGACAGATTGACCTGATCTTGAGGAATACCGGGCTCTATGGTGAGAGCCTCAAAATCGAGGTGACGGAGAGCATGCTGGTCGAGAATACCGAATATGCCTCCCAGATGTTGGAACAGTTGCGTGCCCTGAATATCAGTATCAGCCTGGACGATTTTGGTACCGGGTACTCGTCTCTAACCTATTTGCGCAGGTTTGAAATCGATACGATCAAGATCGACCAGAGCTTTGTTTCGACGATGCTGGAAGACGAGGACTCCTCCCAGATCGTCAAGACTGTCGTCACACTCGCGAAAAATCTTGGCAAAGAAACCGTCGCCGAGGGTGTGGAAACGGCATCCCAGCTCGAGGCTCTACGGGCCCTGGGTGTTGATCACATTCAGGGTTACTTGGTCGCACGCCCGATGCCGACCGACGAGGCCGAAGCGTTTCTTGCTGCGTGGAAACCTGTTGAAATGCTCCCGGCTTTGTCGGACCGTGAAGAGGGCTGAATAGATTTCCAGTTTCCAAAGCTAAAAATTGATAGATAATGGGGAGTCAATGGAAGGGGAGGAGAGAAAGATGTTTGACCGTATCAGCCGTCTCGTCGTTTTAGGTGTCGTCTTGGGGTCCATCCTTGGGGTTTGTTTGCCGGCGGAGGCCGTCGGGAACGACCGTTTCCCGCAGTCGGTAGCCTCGGGTGACCCTCGTCCCGACAGTGTCGTCGTCTGGACCAGGGTCATCGATGACGCCGGCCTTAGCACCCTTGTATTGGAAGTCGCATCCGACGCGGATTTCACATCTGTCGTCGTCACGCGGGATCTGGTTCTGGACTCCAGCTTTGATGGAGTGGCCAAGGTCAGGGTTGAAAGCCTCGATCCGGGGACGACCTACTGGTATCGCTTTCTCTACGGTACCGGTGCCGCCATGGAGACTTCTCCGGTCGGCAGAACGCGAACCGCTCCGGCGGCTGACGACCCCCAGCCTATAAAATTCGCCGTCATCTATGGCCAGGATTTCACAGGCCGCTACTACAACTCATACCTCAAGCTCCTTCTGGACCACGACGAGGACATCGATTTTGTCGTTCACCTTGGGGACTATGTTTACGAAACCACCGGCGATCCGACGTTCCAGGATCCGACATCGGACCGGAAGGTTGAGTTCGACGATATCGACGGGGCGATTGCGATGGGTAGCGGGGACACGGCCTTCTACGCCGCCTCGAGTCTTGCCAACTACCGAACGCTCTACCGAACTTTCCGCTCGGATCCGATGTTGCAGCAGGTGCACGAGCGGTGGCCGATGGTGGTCATCTGGGATGATCACGAGTTCTCCGACGACTGTTGGGGCGCGACGGCGACCTATTTCGACGGGCGGGTGGACGAGGAAGATGTCGAGCGCCGGCGTCGGTCGGAGCAGGCCTTTTTCGAGTGGATTCCGACCGAGGTCGGTCTGGGTGACGACGGGGATCTGGCCATCGACGACTCGATGCTCTACCCGAACTCAAGGATCTACCGTGATTTCCGATTCGGATCCCTGCTCCACCTTTCGATGACGGATTATCGCTCCTTCAGACCGGACCACCTGATCGCCGAGGACGCTTTTCCCGGCGCCCTGGCTCTGGATGAGCCGACCTTGAGACAGTTGATGGGGAATGACCTCTTTGATCAGATGGCCGGGAGCTTCGATCCCTACCTGGATATGGACGTCTGGGCCTCCAATGTGCCGATCTTCAAGCAGACCTGCTCGATGATCCTCTCCCAGTTGGTCATGCAAGAGAACCCGGGCATGGATGTTTTCGCTGCTCTTTACCATGCGGAAGACCTGTTGACCGGCAATATCAGCACGACGTTCATCAACTCGCTGTTCGAAGCAGCGAGTTTGCAGCCATTTTTGGTCGGGGACATCGTCGCTGACATGCCCCGGGGTCTGCCCTATCTCTTTGTCGGCAAGACCAGCCTCAACGACTCGATGGGTTCGCGCTACATGTTGGCCAAGGACGGATTCGACATCGTGGCCATTGCACAGTATTTCCTTACCAGTGGTGCGGCCCAGGATGCCCTCGGCGGTTCGCAAGTGGCATGGCTGGCCGGCGCACTGCAGAACGACGCGGTCTGGAAGGTCATGGCCTCGTCGGTCTCGATGTCACCGATGATCCTGGATTTCAGCAATGAAGCCATCGCCCCCGGACTGCCCCCGGAGTTTCCCGAGGCGCTTCGCACGCGAATCATGGTCAATGCTGACCAGTGGGACGGATTCCCACAGAAGCTGATGGAACTTCAGGGTCTGTTGGCGACGGTGCCCAATACCGTCGTCATTTCGGGCGACATCCACTCGTGGTTCGTCACCGATCACCAGAATGGGTTGATCGAGTTCACCGCACCTGCGGCCTCTTCGGAAAGCCTGGAGGATCTGATCCTGGGCGCGTTACTGCGGCATCCGATTTTGGGGCAAATTCCCGGAATCGAGGATTTGGTGGCCCAATTCGGTCCCCTGATGCAGATCACCTCTCACGATGATGCGGTAACGCCGTCGGATATTATTGGGATCGACCTCAAGGCCAGCGGATACATGTTGGTTGACGTTACTGCAGAGGCACTGACATCAACGATGGTTACCATGGATTCCGAAGAGACGCGCAATAACTATTACGATGATCCCGACGCCCTCGAGGATATCTTCACCGAGCATGTCTACACCGTGCAGGAGGGTGTGGTGACGCCGGTGGTGCCGTAGGGCAGTGAGATAAAGGGTTTAAGCCCGTTCCCGTTACCGTGCCCGAGCCCGAGCCCGAGCCCGACGTCAGAGTCCGTCAACTCGGTCGGAGAAAGTGACCCCAATGCGTCGGTGAGTTCATGCTGGCTGAAGAAATGCGGGTTGACCGGAACAAGATGGTGAGTCGCTGATTTCGCTGGATACTGGTTGTTTTCAGGGAATTGCCGTGTTGATGACGTGCTCTTCTTCAGGAGTTAGAGCGGCCTCTTCGTGTCTTTGCGGAGTGGATATTCGTGGTCGCGATGACAACTGGGGAATTTCGATAACGATAATGGGCTCGGGCTCGGGCTCGGGTCCGCGGTGTGGGCGGTGTGGGCTGACAGCGCGACTTATCCTGAGGTTTGCCTCATTTTTTCGGAGGTGCCTCAGGATAAGTCGCTAAAACCCGCTATCATCGGTGACCATGAAGAGAAAGTGGCCCGACGTATCGTTCGAAATGCTGGTTTCCCGGCGTGCGCGCATGCACTTCGGGTTGTCCGACAGCCTATTTGCACTGGACGGCAACGTCATTCTGGCCGACCCTCGGGCCGCTCGAGAGGCGGCTTCGGCGATCAACGCCGTTCGCAGGGTGTCCGGGGAAGTCGATCGGTCGGTCAACGCTTCGGATATCAACGCTGCGGGCCTGTTGCACGAGATGATGCATCGTCTGATCGGCATCTACCGTGAAACGGTCGACCCCGATGTCTTCGCCCGTGCGCTGAAGGAACTGGAGATTGACCTCGGGGTCAGCGCTGTGGAAACCACGCTGGAAGCCTTCGTCGAGGCCTTCCCTCCCCGTATCGTTCGAGATGATGAGATTTTGCCCCTCGATTATTTGGAGGGCGCCACGGACGGCATCGCCAACCGGCAAGTAGTGATCGAAGAGATCGTGCTTCTGTGGCTGGCCAACGCCAATCCGGCCCTCGCACCCTTGCGGGATCTCTTCGATGATGCCGAGTTGGTTCGGACCACTGCCTATTCGGCTGTGGTCAATCGTCTTCAGGCCTTTTTCGCGGGCCGGCCGGGCCTCGAGCGTGGGGGGGCGACCTTGGTCGACCTCCTTCGGGAGCCGGCCTCAGCCTCGCCTCATTCTCTCCAGAAGCAGTTGGAATTCATTCGAAATCGTTGGGGCGTGTGGCTCGAGACGATGATGATTCGTCTGCTCGGGGGTCTCGACCTCCTTGCTGAAGAACATCGTCCGGTATTTCCGCCGGGACCGGGACCCATCGTGGCGCCGACCTACGAACCTTGGTCTGAAGAGGAATTCGAGGCTTTCAGCGCCGACCTCGAGTGGATGCCAAGGGTCGTCCTGATCGCCAAGAACATCTACGTGTGGTTGACACAATTGTCCCGAGAATTTGAAAGGGAGATCACACGACTGGATCAGATTCCTGACGAGGCTTTGGATCGCCTGCAGAGCCAAGGCATCACCGGCCTGTGGCTGATTGGTCTGTGGGAGCGCAGTCGTGCCTCCGCGACGATCAAAAGGTGGATGGGCGATGAGGACGCGGTGGCTTCGGCCTATTCCCTCCACGACTACATCGTTGCCTCCGACCTCGGTGGTCAGCAGGCCTTCGACGATCTCAAGGCTCGTGCCTGGGAGCGGCGTATTCGAATGACGACCGACATGGTGCCCAATCACGTCGGGATCGACGGTCGATGGGTGATCGAGCACCCGGACTGGTTCATCGGCCTTCCGGACTGTCCTTATCCGGACTATCGCTTCACCGGCGCCGACCTCTGTGCCGATGAAAGGGTAGGGATCTACATCGAAGACGGCTACTGGGACAAAAGTGATGCTGCGGTGGTCTTCAAGCGAGTCGACCACTGGACCGGTGAGGTTCGCTACATCTATCACGGCAATGACGGCACCTCGATGCCGTGGAACGACACGGCACAGCTGGACTATCGCAAGCCCGAGGTTCGGGAGGCGGTGATCCGGACAATCCTCCATGTCGCCCGACTCTCTCCGATCATCCGGTTCGACGCGGCGATGACCTTGACCCGGAAGAACTTCCAACGTCTGTGGTTTCCGGAGCCGGGGAGCGGCGGCGACATCCCATCGCGGTCCGGTTTCGGGATTTCCCGGATTGACTTCGAACGGATGATGCCTGAGGAGTTTTGGCGGGAGGTCGTCGACCGTGTCGGCGTCGAGGCCTCCGACACGTTGCTGTTGGCCGAGGCATTCTGGATGCTCGAAGGCTACTTCGTGCGGACTCTGGGCATGCACCGGGTCTACAACTCGGCCTTCATGAACATGCTGCGTGACGAGGCCAACGACGAATACAGGAAACTGATCCGAAATACCCTGGAGTACGACCCGCGCATTCTCTCGAGGTATGTCAACTTCATGTCCAACCCGGACGAAGAGACTGCCGAGGAGCAGTTTGGGCGGGGGGACAAGTACTTCGGAATTTGCACCCTGATGGCGACTCTGCCCGGTCTTCCAATGTTCGGCCACGGTCAGATCGAGGGCTACAGAGAGAAATACGGCATGGAATTCCGGACTCCCCGGTGGGACGAGCAACCGGACGAGGGTCTGCGCCAAAGGCATGAAAGCCAAATCTTCCCACTCTTGCGGCGGCGACGCCTCTTTTCCGGAGTCGAAAATTTTCGATTGTTCGATCTCATCACCGGAGATGGGGTTGTTGACGAGAACGTCTTCGCCTACTCCAACGAGTTCGAGGGTGAGCGAAGTCTGGTCATCTTCCACAACCGGTTTGGGGACACGGCAGGATTTATCAACAACGCAGCGCCGATGCTCAAACCCTGGCGTGGCGAAGAACAGACCCCGGTTCATCATCGACTTGGAGAGAGTCTGGGTCTGGCGGACAGTAAGGATATGTTTGTCGTCTTCAGGGATCTCGTCAGTGGTCTGGAGTACATCCGATCCTCGCGTGAGATCCGAGATCGTGGTCTCTTTGTCCAGCTCGATGCCTATCAGTTGCATGTCTTCTGGCAACTTCGGGAAGTCAGTGACGACGAAGGAGTCTTGTGGGCGCCATTGGTCAAGACCCTGCAAGGACACGGCGTGGAGGACATTGATGTTGCCCGTCGGCAACTGAAGTTTGCGCCGGTGCTCGGACCCTGGCGTCGAGTCCTCGAGTTGATGGCCGCAGGGGGTGAGTCCGAGACCCTGGAAGAGGCACTTCTGGTGTGGTTTGTCGCCTGCATGAAAATGGAGGGACTCTCGGGTTCTGCTGCGGGTGCGGTTGTGGAGGCTGTGGAGGCTTTCGAGGTGGCGTTGGGTCGTGAAGCGGCCGAGGGTCGTCTGGACGAGGATCAAAGCTGCTCTCTGGTATTGGGCGCTTGGACCGTGGTTCGGGCGTTAGGTATTTTGTTGGGTAATGAGGGGACTTTCGACCATTGGGACCGGTGGCTGTTGGGTCGTGAAATGCTTGAGGTAGCCATCGAGACCGGGACTGACGAACAGGCGGCCGAGGAAGATGTCGCGGCAGTAGCTCTCCTGTTGGAAATCGAGGACTGGCCGCGAGACCTTGTGGCCGGTCTGGCCCCCGACCTGGTGCTCGAGGATTTATTGGTGATCCCCGCTGTTCACGATTTTCTCGGAATCAATCTTTGGGACGGTCATCAGTGGTTCCGGCAGGAGGCTCTCGAGACCTTTCTTGGGTGGATGGATACTGCCGCGCGGCACTGGATTGGCGAAGAATCGACAGCCGGCGAACAGGCGGTGATCGAGGTTGATCGTTTCCTGGGTGCTGTCAAGACCTCGGCCGACGCTTCCGGTTTCAGGGTAGATCGCCTTCTCGAAGGGCTTCGGCCCGGTGGGGTGGACGAAGCATGATGAAACGGTGGTCGTTGGTTCTGGGTTCAATTCTCGGGCTCCTGGTTCTTTCGGCGTGCGGACGGGTCGGCGTCGATACGGTCTCTGTTGAAATGGGGCGGGCTGATTTCATCGCCGATGATCTTCTGTTTGATGTGCGCACCGGTCCTGACGGGCGATCGTTCGAGGGGTGCCGGTTCACGCGTGGCTGGGCACGGACGGGCGCCGACGGGAAGTGGGCGGTGGGGCGCTCTGCTGAGGTGGAGCTGCTGGCGGCGCCCAGGGCCCACCGGTTGTGGATCGAGTGCCGCCCCAGTCACCAACTCGATGGACCACAGATCGTTACCGTCGTGGCCGATGGTGAGATTGCAGGAGAGTTTCGGCCCGAGCCGCGGGGTTTCAAGTGGTACCAGGTTGAGTTGGCTCAGTCGAAGGCGGCAGGGACTAGGCACATTGAGTTTCTCTTCAGTCAGGTGCGCCCGGTTCAGCGGATCGCCGGAGGGAAAGACACCAGGCCTTTGGCCGTGATGGTACGTCGGTTCGCCTTGACTCGGGGTCCGAAAAAACCGAAAAAGCGGGACTGGTCGCCGCCGGTCGTTCGAACTCCTGAGGGATTGCGCGTTCGGAAGTCAGGGCGGCTCTATCTCAACTTTAGATCTGGGGAAGGCGTTGAGGGGATCGAGGTGTTCCTTCGGTCCGGATTGGATACCGGGAATTCAATTCCCGTGACCTTGATGCATCCCGAGAGCAAGTCCAAGCTTGCAGAGGGCGTCTTCGACAGCTGTTTGGAGGGTTCCCAAACTGTGAACCTGGATGCTGGAGGCCTCGAAGGGGGCTTCCAATTGGTCATTAGCGTTCGTTCCGGCGGTCTGGTGTTCGAGAGGATCGAGGCAAGAATTCGTCGAGGGTCACCAGGGACGCCTTCGAAGGAACGCCGGCAAAGAGGGATGACTGGCGCCCGTCCCGACATCGTCGTCATCGTTCTCGACGCCACTCGCGCCGACCATGCGGGCTCGACCTATGGGTATTCGAGGGAAACGATGCCGATCATTGACCAACTTGCCGATGACGCGATGGTCTTTTCCAGGGTCTTTGCTCAGGCCCCGTACACCACCTGTTCGGTTCCGACGATGTTTACCGGTCTCAGTTGGGGTGTCCATGGGGTGGTTGAGGGGCGGGACCGCCTGCCCGATGGCGAGGAAACACTGGCCGAATCCCTTCAGGCTGCCGGGTACCAAACCCTTGGCATCACGGCCACTCCGAACAATTCGGAGCGACTGGGAATGGCCCAGGGTTTCGACGAGTTCGTGCAACTGTGGGAAGGGGCCGACTGGCGAACATCGATTGACCCGATGTTTGCGGTCAAACGGTTGCAGGCCCGGTTGGAACAGGGCCTTGATGAAAAACCTCTTTTCTTGATGCTCCATTTGGTGCCGCCTCATGCCCCTTACACGCCTCCGGGCTCCTTTCGACTCTGGTCCGATCCTGAATACAACGGTCCCTGCGACGGTACAAACGGCTACCTCAAGACAATCCGTGGACATCAAGAGACCGTCTCTCCTGCGGACCTCAACGAGTTGATCGGCCTTTACGACGGGAACCTGCGTCATTCGGACGCCGCCGTTGGGCGAATCCTGGAGGCTCTGGAAAGTGCCGGCCGTTTGGATCGGGCAGTCGTTGTCGTCACCTCGGATCATGGCGAGGCCTTTTTCGAGCACGGCCACCTGGACCACAATACGACGGTCTACGACGAGATGCTGAGAGTGCCATTGATCGTCCTTCTCCCGGACTTTTTGCAGGCGCAGTTGGTTGATTCCTCGCGGCTGATAAGTCTCGAGGATTTGACGCCGACCCTCCTGGGGCTTGCAGGCCTTCTTTCACCGAGCCGATCGACCGGAGTTAACTTCGTGACCG
>Ga0164318_10006700_pt1 | contig 11149 bp, 9 predicted proteins | sample GuaBasSedimGuay9_FD_113734 | JGI IMG/M metagenome (GOLD analysis project Ga0164318, IMG submission 113734) | Subseafloor sediment microbial communities from Guaymas Basin, Gulf of California, Mexico - Guay9, Core 4571-4, 0-3 cm | ecosystem: Environmental > Aquatic > Marine > Hydrothermal vents >... | reverse complement strand
ATGAGGACATCCTGCATGTTTGCTTTCGGTATTAACACTCTTTTCAATCCTGCTTTTGCCGCCGCCTCTATTTTTGCCGTCACCCCGCCGACTGGCAGAACGGCGCCATGAACACTCAGGGAGCCAGTCATTGCCATATCTTGATACAGTGGAACGTTTTCCATTGCAGATATAACCGCTGTTGCAACAGCCACTGAAGCAGAGTCTCCTTCCACACCCTCATATGTGCCGACAAACTGTATGTGAATATCTCTTTTAGATATGTCCTTCCCCATATATTTTTTGAGTATTGCAGAAACGTTCTGAACAGCCTCCTTTGCTATGTCTCCCAGTCTTCCAGTTGCGATTATCTTTCCTTCTGACTTGGAGCCCGCAGGTGTAACCTCTGCGACTATGGGCAATATCAGACCTGAAAATTCACTCATGGAAGGGTCTGCCGACATAACTGCAAGTCCATTTACTGTTCCTATCTCGGTGCCTGATGTCTTGAAGGATTGATAAGCCCTCCTCCTCTTTAGATATCTGTCCGCTACCTGCTGCTCGAGGGAGCGTGCTACTTCCTTTGCCCTTATCACATACTCTGCAGTCACTATGTCCTTTCCCTCGCTTACTGCAAGGTCTCCTGCAACTCGCACAAGTCCTCCGAGTTCTCTCAGCCTGAGCGAAAGTTTTCCTTTCTGTCCCGCCCTGCGCTGTGCCTCTCTTATTATTTCAGTAATCGCTCCTTTATCAAAGTGAGGTATCTTCTTATCCTTTGATACTTCCTGAGCCACAAATCTTACGAGTTTCTTCCTGTTTTCCTCGTTGTCATCCATGTTGTTGTTCATGTATATTTCATAGCCGTATCCTCTTATCCTGCTTCTCAGAGCGGGGTGCATTCCCTCCACTGCATCAAGGTTCCCGGCGCATACCAGAATGAAGTCGCACGGGACGTTCTCTGTCTTTACCATCGCTCCCGAACTTCTCTCGGACTGCCCCGTTATCTGAAATTCCTTCTCCTGTATCGCTGTCAGCAAATGCTGCTGGGACGGCAAACTCAATGTGTTGATTTCATCTATGTAAAGCACACCTTTATGGGCTTTGTGTATTGCCCCCGCCTCAACTCTCAGATGAGCAGGCGTCTCAAGCCCTCCTGCCTGGAAGGGGTCATGGCGCACATCGCCAAGCAGGGCGCCGGAGTGGGCAGCAGTGGCGTCAATAAACGGAGGAGAGTCGCCTTTATCATGAGAAACAAGCAGTTTTGGAATCTCCTTTTCCTCCCTCTTCTGTATCATTCCGCCTCTCGCTCCTATAAGGTAAATCATTGCTGCTGCTATTATCCCGAAGAGGGCAATTGTAAGGTCTCCTGTGAAAATTGCGGCTATTATGGCTCCGCCGACTATGAGCGCAAGTATTGTTGCCATCATCTGAGATTGCTGCTGCTCTCTTTTCCTCGCCTCTGCTCTCATTGAGTCGACAATTTCCTTTCCTTTCCCTGCAGGCACAACTCTTATTAGGGGGGTGTTGGGGTCATCTGGATTCGGGTATACAAGTATATCTTGCAACTCCTCCTTGGGCAAAAATTCTGTCATTGCACGTGCTATCATGGATTTCCCCGTTCCAGGATCGCCTATGAGCATGACATGCCTTTTCTGGCGGGCTGCCTGCCTCACCACAGAGACAGCATGCTCCTGTCCTATCACCTGGTCCATCAAAAGTTCAGGTATCTCTATATCGTCTGTGGTTTCGACATCCTGTTTCTCCATCCACTCCTCTATGGAAGGAATTTCCTCTTTCTTATTTTTCACGTGTGAGACAAGAACTACTTTTATATAAATATTTTTGCACAGATTCTGGAAGGGTATTTATATCCTGGTGAGATTATCAAAAATGAAGGAGATAAGGAATTTTACAAGCAGTGATTTGAAAAATGTCGGGATAGAGGTTGAGGTTCCCCCGGGCTATGCAGAACTGGAGAAAGAGGCGCTCAGGGCAATAGTTGAAGTCATAGAGAAATATCCGAAAGCAGGCAAAATGATGGAGTTGCTTGTTGAAGACGAGGAAGTGAGGGCAAACTGGGATGTTGCAAACTTCATTGCAGTTAAAAAACTCAAATACAATGACCATGGGGAGGTGCATGCAAAAATTGTGGCTGCAAATGCACTTAAAATGTATCAACTTTTGATGAAAGGTGGAGTGAAGCCCGATTTCATGGAATATGGTGGGGGAGACGAGGATGATGAGGCATTGATTATCCTCTCAGCCGCCCTTCTGCACGACATAGGCAACCAGATATACAGGAAAAACCATCCTCTTCACAGCAGTTACCTTGCCCTCCCGATACTGCAGCGGCTGCTTCCCGAAATATATGGGGATGTTGAAAAGATGGTGGAGGTAAGGGGTTTCATACTGAATGCAATATATGCCCATGACTCAGATGTGCCTGACCTTACAATGGAGTCAGCCCTTGTCGGTATAGGGGATGCCACCGACATGACAAAAGGAAGGGGCAGGATGGCATTCGACCTGGGAAGTACGAGCATACATGTGGTTTCCGCTCTTTCCATAGACAGAGTTGTCATAGCGAAAGGTAAAGAAAAACCGATAGAGATTGTTATAGAAATGTCAAATTCGTCGGGCATTTTCCAGGTGGAAGAAACGCTGGGCAAAAAACTTGTGGGCAGCCCGCTGGAGGCATATGTGGATGTGACTGCAACCGTCACCCCTGTTGAGGCAGATTATGACAAGAGAATAGTGAGAACGATAAAATTGAAGGGCAGAAAATTCACTGCAGAGGAATAAAAATTGATGGAAAGATGAAGGGGGAGTTGTTTAACATATTGTGGGGACAAAATCAGGGGATGCCGCCCTTTGAGAAAAACTTTATTGTGGTATGGGCATGAACAAATCTTTAAATGCGAAACGCATGTGCATCTGTGATTTACTTAGGGAAAATAGAACTGAGATGGTGTCAGAATTGCAACCTGCCTGTTCTGGGCAAAACATGCGGCATATGCAACAGCGATACAGAAGAAGTTAAACTCACGCCTCCAGGAGATATCCGACCTGCTTTCCCGTTCGACATAGAACTTTGCAGGGAAACCATAGAGAAGCAGTTTGGAAATGCTATTCTTCCCGACATTGTCATTCTGAATGATGTGCCCTCCATAGACAGAATGGATGAAGTCATTTTCAATGGCAAGGTTGCCGGCGCCCTGCAGTATGATATGGAAGAGAAAAAATTCAGATTCATTCCGAGGGTGTGGTTTGCTTCAGTGATAAAACCTTCAAGAGGGTTTGTCGTCGCAGATGAGGGTGCTGTCCTGCCCATCCTCAACGGTTCAAATCTTCTTGCTCCGGGCGTGATTGATGCAAGTCCTGAGATAAAGAGGGGGAATGAGGTTGTTGTTTATTCACCGGACAGGGAGGTGATAGGAGTCGGAAAGGCGTACATGGACAGCAGGGAAATGGAAAAAGGGAAGCACGGAATGGCTGTGAAGATAAGATGGAAAGGCATCGAGAAGGATGAAAGGATAAGCAATGCTACATGGGACGATGTGCTGAGGGCAAATGAGAATATAATCGCCAGCCGTGTTAATAAGGCAGTAGATTTCATACACAGGACGATAAGGGAAAGCGGTCTGCCTCATGCCGTTTCTTTCAGCGGGGGGAAAGACAGCCTGGCAACTCTCTTTCTTGTGCTTGATGCAGGATACAAACCGCCAATATTTTTCATAAACACGGGGCTGGAATTCGAAGAAACTGTCAGATATGTTCGTGAGATAGCCGAAAAACTTTCACTCAAACTGATAGAAGAGGATGCAGGCGATATTTTCTGGAAGGCAATCGATTTTTTTGGTCCCCCTGCAAGAGATTACAGATGGTGTTGCAAAACATGCAAACTGGGGCCCACCACAAGGCTGATAAGAAAGAATTTTCCTGAAGGGGTGCTTTCTTTCATAGGGCAGAGAAGATACGAATCTGAACAGAGGGCGAAGAAGGGGAGCATATGGAAAAACCCATGGGTGGAGGGGCAGGTGGGGGCATCTCCCATCCAGAACTGGACCGCACTTCATATATGGCTTTATCTTTTCAAAAAGCAGAGAGAATATAAATTGAAATGGAACGAGTTATATGAGCACGGTTTTTCCCGCATAGGTTGCTGGCTATGCCCTGCAAGTGACATGGCAGAGTTTGAGTTCCGGAAACATAAAGACTGGAAGAAATTCGAGGAAAAGTTGAAGAATTTTGCATCTAAACATAATCTGGATGAGAGGTGGGTCTATGGCGGCATGTGGCGCTGGCGTCACACCCCGAACTGGGATGATGGAAAATATGAAATCAAGGAGGAGAGGAAATACACAATAAAGGGAAATGAAAGCACGATAGAAAATTTCCTGAAAATAATAGGAGAGGTTAACAAACTTGGAGACAGAGAATATGAGGCAGGGGGAATAAAAATATGGCTTGGAGAGGAAGTTAAATCCAGCGACAGGGAAGGTCTGGTCAGAGATGTGGTTTACAAAGCCATAAATTGCATGGGATGCGGCATATGCATGGCGAAATGTTCCAGAAATGCGATATCTATAAAAGGGGGAAAAGCCCACATAGGCGACGATTGCGTTCATTGCCTGAAGTGTATGGAGGAGTGCCCTGTAATTGTATTCAGGTAAGTTATGTCTCCCTAGCCACGTATATATTCTGTTTATTCCTGACTATTCTTGCATTTACTGTTTCTCCCACTTTTTTAGAGGTATCAACTACCTGCACAATCCTGTCTCTGGATACTGCTATCATTTCATTTCTCACTCTCCCATGCATCTCTATCTTTAGTTTCACCCTCTCGCCCACCTTGAATTTTTTCGGAATGGAAGCGCATTTTACCATGCCAAAATCCTCCGGATAAAGATGCAGTCCTTCCCCCATCTCCTCCAATTTTCTGTAAAATGTTTTGAAATTCATTATTCTGACATTCTTTGGCGCTCTACCGAATTTATATTTTACATATTTCTGTATCCCGAAAGGCTTCCATATTTTGCCAGCACCTATTCTTTTTCCGAATTCAATGATTTTTTTCATATCCTTGTCATTGTATCCCGGCACCCACACAGGCGCTATGAGGAGGTCGATGCTGCTTTCTGCTATTGCCTCTGCAATTTCAAGAACGTGGTCGAGGTCATAGGAGGGAATGCCTGACAGCCTTTTTGCAGTACTGCTGTCCATGCTATGGAGTGAAAGATTTATTCTGTCAACATAACCATCCAATCTTTTCACCAGGTCTCTTGTGAGCATCACCCCGTTTGTCTGAATGGAAATGATGTCTGCGGTGTCCTGCAGTTTTTCTATGAGTTTTCTGATATAGGGATACAGAAAGGGCTCTCCCTGTCCATCTATATGGGCTTCTATCGGGGCGTTGCAATGCCTGCGTTTGAAATCTGAAACTTCTTCAAATTTTTTTGAGATATAATCCACATCAACCATGTAATCAGTAACTTTTGTTTTTCCCTTTCCCTCATCCACTGAGCAGAAAATGCAGTTGAGGTTGCAACCAGATGAAGGTCGAACCTGTAGCAAATTCGTTCCTCTATCTATTATCCCGAATGCAGTATGTCCTATAAGGGGTATTCCGCTTTCCTCGGATATGTAATAAAGCCGTCTTCCTGTGACAGCATTGAATATATCCTTCCTGGTACAGAATGAAATTATTTCTCTGTCATCATACCTGCCGGCATATCTCTGATAAACTCTGTTCGGTATCCTTACTTCTATTATTCTGTCAACAATGAACACGACTTCGTCTTTGTTAGAATCGGTTGTCTTTGTATAACTCATTAGAAGTAGATATGGTATGGGCATTTAGTTATTTCTTCAAAGCAGCGCTTCTTCAATTGCTTTCCTATCAAGTTTGGATATGATGAGTGGCGGAGAAATGCTACCCTCCGGCTTCTCCACTTCCTTTACCTCCCTCACCTCTATCTTCACGCCGCTGCCTACAAGTTTTTCATAATTCTTCCTGATTTCTTCAAGGAGATTTTCTACCGAAACGCCTTTTCCCCTCTGCTCTTCGTCTATCTCCACAAGTATTTCCATGCTGTCAATTTCTTTCTGCACCAGTTGGAATCTTTTTATCTGGAGCGTGTTGAATTTACTTGCAGCCTCTGCAAGTGGCATGGGAATTGTGGCTGGGGGAAATATTCTTCCATCAGGGAAAATGATTGCATCCTTCTTTCTGCCCTCAAGCGTTTTCATCAGGGGCGTATGCATGCCGCAGTCGCAGTAATCATTTTTCAGAGAAGCAATATCATTGAGTCCTGTGTATCTTATTATCGGTGTGCCGCCAGGATAAAGGCGTGTTATCACAACGCTTCCAAATTCGCCCTCCGGCACCTCTTCTCCATTTTTATCAAGAATTTCCACATGTGTAAAATCGCTGTTGATATGTAAATTCCCTTTCAGGCATTCAAATGCAATGGAGCCGCCTTCTGTGGTGGCATAGAGATTTAGCACATCCGCATCGAAAGCTTCCTCTATGTACTTTCTTGAGTAATCATCGAGAACTTCGCCACTCGAGACTATATATTTCGGATTGACTCTTTTTCCATGCCCTTTCATTTTCAGAGATGCAAGTCCCATGAGAACGCTTGTATATCCTATCAGAAGTTCGGGCTGGAAACTGTCCATTTTGTCCATCAACGTTCTGACATCCTCCCCAGTGTAAAGATTCTGGTAATTTTTGAAGGAGAAGAAAGGAGAAAGATTTCCCATAAGACCTTTCTTGAGGCATTCTTCATCTGTTGTTGTCGGTATGGAAAAGTCCCCTATGTTCGTTATCTTTGTTTTCCTCCAGTTCATCCCGTATGCCTTCAGCAGGCGAACACCTGCCAGCGCCTCTATCATTATGTAACCGACGTCTTTGTACATTGACATTGGTCTTCCTGATGAGCCTGATGTGCCCACAACATAAGCATTGCTTTTGTCATATCCCACAGGTATTATGTCATCTGGAAAACCCTCTATCAAATCCTTCTTAGTTATCAGGGGAAGTTTGTGCAGGTCATCCATCCCCTTTATTCCATCTATTGTGATACCTGCCTCCCTGTACTTGCGACGGTATAGTGGAACATTATAGGCATATTTCAATGTCTTCCTTAGTGCCCTGTTCTGATATTTTCTTATTTCATCTGCGTTCTTTTTCCATGCCCTGTCTATGTCCGTAAGATACCTTTTTATAAGCCCTGCCGTAAATATTGGATTGAAGAGGGGATTCATACCTGCTGAATGGAGCAGCAAATATTAAGTTTATGATTGCGCTTATTTCTGTCTTTTTCCTCCGAAACGCTCCCACTCGCTTATCAGGCAACCACAGTATTTCTGCCTGTACAGCCCGTATGCCTTCGCAACAGCATTACCTCTGTGCAGCCCCTCCCTGAAATCCTCATAATAGAATTGGATGCCATATCTCTTCCCCATTCCTTTTCCAACTTCCTTTATTGCCTCATGGTACTGGTGGTGGGAAACAAGCAGGGTGGTGGTGAAGGCATCAAATCCATTTTCCCCGGCATATTTCGCAGTTTTTTCAAGGCGGTATGCATAACACCGCCTGCACCTTTCGGGGCGCTCCGTCTCCTGCAACTGCATTTTAAGATAATCAATGAAATCATAATCGCCGTATATTACCTCCACCCCCTCTATTTCTGAAAATTTTTTGAGTGATTCCTCTCTCGCCCTGTACTCCATATATGGATGGACATTCGGGTTGTACCAGAATCCCACAACCTCATGCCCTTCCTCTACAAGCCTTTCATACGGATATGCAAAACAGGGAGCACAGCATACATGAACGAGAATTCTCATACCAGTGTATCACTCCATTTTTTAAATCTTTATTGCCTTCCGAATCTGAAAGGGAATCTCCTCTCTGCCCTTTTCTCCTCATCGACGACTTTTGCAGCCTTCCCACCATGGCTTGATTTTCTTACCCTTATCTCAACAAACAGAGGAGCGTTTATGGGTATGCCACTCACTATAGCCATTCCTATGGGCAGGCGCTGTATCTCGTCTGCAGCCCCGGCAGTCAGCCCTTCGACAGAGGCAACTATCGCTTTCACATCGTTAGGATTTGTCGTTTTCAGGATTATCTGAGTATTGCACTGTGAAACCACGTTTTTCTCAACACGGGCAGGACGCTGGCTAACTATTGCAAGTCCCATCCCGAATTTTCTCCCTTCTGATGCAACAGTCCTTATTATTTCTGAGGAGATGGCTCCTCCCTGCCCTCTCTCAGGGCAGTAACGGTGAGACTCTTCTATGACGACCATGAACGGAGGAATGCTGTTTTTCTTCCTTTCCTCGAACAGTTTTGTCAGCAGATGGGAAACAACCACATCCTGTATGTGGGGCGGAATACCTCTGAAGTTTATTATTGAGCATTTCCCCCTGCACACAAGTTCGTCTATGGGTGTAGGGTCAGCAGAAAAGAGCCCCATGTCATTCAATTCCTCCAGTTGTGGTATGAGATTCCATTTCGCGCTGCTTTTTGCTCTCTTCAATTCATCTATTATGTCCTCAAGCAGATATATCCTCTTCCTCTCTCTGACCTCCTTTATTGCCTGGTAAAGAATTCCTTTCTGAACGCCTGTCACTTTTGAGGACATGACATCCATCAAATCGCCAAGTTCAAGGTTTATTTCATCAAGGCGCAATGGAATTGATTCACGGTTTGCGTCATTGCCTGGAGAATACTGAACTATGTTGCTTCCATAGCCTTTTGGTTTTACGTCAAACCTTTTCATCATCTCTATTTCTTTTTCATCAAGATTCGGATGTATCATCGATGAATATTCTCCGTGAGGGTCTATTACCACGACAGGCACACCATGGTCTATCAACTCCTCAACTATCACCCCCATTGCATAACTTTTTCCGCTTCCGCTCTTTGCCAGGACAGAGACATGTTTCTGAAGAAGCGTATTTATGTCCAGATACACCTTTATGTTCATATCCTTAAGCAGTCCGATATATGCCCCTTTTTTACCGAGCCCGAGCACATCTCTCACAATCTCCTCATCTGCTTTGTAAACATCATCCCCCTGCTTGAAAGGCGTCCTGGGAACGCAAAGCCCGTTTCTGCCATTATATCCTATGACATCTGCCGCCGCAGAAATTTTTTCCTCCTCTTCCCTTGTATCTTCCACAAAAACTTTTTCAAAAGAGAGTTTGGATATGCGCCTGACTTCCCTTACCTGCGCAAGAACCTTCCGCCCTTCGTGAATGACATAGACATAGTCGAGCCTGTTTACCTGCCTGTTGGAGGCAAAGTTGAAGGAGGTGGAAGTCGTATCGCCATATATTATCCCTATCCTCTCCTGCATTGAAAAGTAAATGCATTCACCACAGTTATAATTTGCGATTATGTCCGAGCCATTCCTTAATGATATCTGCAAGTTCATCTGGCGAAATGCTGCCAGAGTCAATCACCACAAATTCATGCCCCCCATGCTTTTCCATGAATTCTTTTTTCAGGGAGCGCCTCAAAACGACCACTGCATTGCCCCCTTCTATGGCTTTTTCCGCCGCCTCCGCCATGCCCATGCCCTTCATCTCCAGATGCCCGAATTCGTCTATGATAATGGCGTCACAATCCCCGATGGCTTTTATTATGGCGTTTTTCCCGTGCTCCAAACCCTGAATGCTTATTATGTATTTTCCCACTTTTATTCCTTCAATTCCGTCCAGGCGTGCAATCGGTTTTTTCTCTCCCGTGAGAATGTCAAGTGCATCCATCCCTGCTTTTATGCCGTTCTCAAAAACAGGCAGCGATATGACCCCGCCGCATGTGAAATCCGCTTTTTCCACCAGCCTATGAACCAGCGTACTCTTTCCGGAGTTCACCTTTCCTGTTATTAGGAAATTCATCATGAAAGGATTATTGTTCCTATCCAGCAGAATGCAGATACTGCATATGCCACCGGATAATAAATTTCCTTCTTTGCATTTGTCACTCGCATTGCAAAATCGCTCGGAATTTGAACTGCTGAAAGTGTAAGCCCGCCTGCAAGCCCTGCTATCGTCGCGCTTGAGAATATGACAGGCATCACACCTGCCAGGTCAGAGAGGTATAAAGGCGCAGAGGCAACAACAGGTGTCAGAATATGGGTTATGACATATCCTGCAGAATAAATGATATAGCCAGATATTACGCCCATGCTTGCCTTCATAAGCCAGTTCATTCTGTTCATATTTAGTTTCGGACTGTACCATATGATCTCAAAAACTGCTCCTTCAAAAGCAATTGCTATTGCAGAGCAGAGCATGCATCCTCCCACAGGATGTATGTATTTGAGGGCTCCTGCTATCAATCCCATGCCAAGCTGCATCCCCCTGACTCCATACATTCTCCTGCTTATAGCCATCAGTCCGAAGCCCATAAAGCCGGTCATTATGGCTCCTGCCCATATCCCCTGGTTATGGAGATAATCTCCAAGCACGCATTCCATCATGCCCCACAGGGAGCCAAAAAGTATTATCCCTGCCAGTATTCTCATTCCTTTCATTTAGACCACCTTTATTTCAACCACATCTTTCACCCAGAACTGTTTGGGTAAATTTGTAAAAATGACAATCCTTTTTTCTATATCAAATATGCCGTTATTCATATCATTCCACTCAACTGTTTTTGAGTAACCATCTGACCCCAGAATCTTGTATCTGTGTTCCGCAGGATTTTTCACGCCTGAAAAATTTATCATATCGGAAAGAGATATGCCTTCATAGTTACCGCCCGCTTCCGGCTCTATGCTCATATCCCTGCATGATTTCATTATTTTGCTTATTTCCAGTTCCTTATCGTTTATTTTGATGGTATCCTGGATAATTTTTTCTTTCGAGGATTCCACATATACTGTAGAGAATGCTCCGAGCAGAAGCAGGCAGACCGCTATTGCAGGTACTATCCTCTCAACTTTCATTTTAATCCTCTTTTTTGGGGAGTGTGGAAAGCAGATACCCTCCTATCCCGAAAGCGACAAGTATGGCAGTCACAGAATAGACGCCGACGTCCGTCCAGGCACTGTACTTTGCATTCCAGCCAATGTAGAATATCAGTCCGGCTGCTATTGAAAGAATCGATATCACAACTCCTGCATTTATTTTTACATTCATTTTATCTCCT
>Ga0164318_10006699_pt1 | contig 11150 bp, 8 predicted proteins | sample GuaBasSedimGuay9_FD_113734 | JGI IMG/M metagenome (GOLD analysis project Ga0164318, IMG submission 113734) | Subseafloor sediment microbial communities from Guaymas Basin, Gulf of California, Mexico - Guay9, Core 4571-4, 0-3 cm | ecosystem: Environmental > Aquatic > Marine > Hydrothermal vents >... | reverse complement strand
CCACTTTTGTTTCCCTGTTTGCTTATTCTCAAGTCTCGTTGGGAGTAGCTAGCGCCAAACGTATCTTAGAGCTTATCAACCGCGAAACCGAGTTAGACCAAAACACAGGCGGATACTCCCAACCCATGCGCGGCACGCTTGAATTTCAGCGGGTTAATTACACTTACCCAGACAGCGCCCTTAGCTTAGAAAACATCACGTTCAATGTTCAGTCTGGGCAAACTATTGCCATAGTTGGGCAAACAGGTTCGGGAAAGACCACCCTGGCAAAACTGGTCAACCGCACCTTTGATACTTCTCAGGGAATAGTAAAAATAGACGGGGTTGACGTTCGAGAATGGAATCTAGAAACCCTCCGGCGTCAAATTTCAATCATTGAGCAAGATATTTTCCTTTTTTCTAGCACCATAGAAGAAAACATTGCCTTCGGGAAACCAAACGCAACTCACGAAGAAGTTGAATCCGCCGCCAGAGCCGCCCAGGCACATGAATTTATTACTTCATTCAAAGACGGCTATCAAACAGAACTCGGTGAGCGGGGCGTGACCTTATCGGGAGGGCAGCGTCAACGACTGGCACTCGCGCGGGCGTTCCTAACAGACCCCCGCATCCTCATTCTGGATGATTCCACCAGCGCCATTGACAGCGCCACGGAAGATGAAATCCAAAAAGCCATCTACGCCGCCGCAAAAGGCCGAACGACAATGATTATCACCCACCGTCTCTCCCAAATTCGCTGGGCAGACTTAATCCTTGTCTTACGCCAAGGCCGCATTGCCGCCATCGGCAACCACGCCTACCTAATGCAGACATCCCCAGCTTATAGACGTATTTTTAGTTAAACCACATAACGACCTAATTTCTAACTCAAAACTCCTATGGGCTTTTTTTCTAACCTAAACCCCGAAGATTACGACCGAGAATACACCGACCGCGAACTTGCGGCGCGGATATTCCATTACTTAAGTCCCCACCGCAAACGATTAATTGGCGTTGCCATCCTACTTACCCTGGTAGCCTTTGCAGGAGCGGCCATACCTGTACTAGTCTCTAGCAGCGTAGATCAGTTAGCGGCCAACCCCCAAGATAGGCGCGTTGCCATTCTGATGGGATTCGTCCTCGCCAGCGGAATCCTCACCTGGGGTGGGAACTGGTTCCAGCGCAGATTGAACGTGCGGGTTTTATCTGACGTGGTAATGACCATGCGCACAGACGCGTTCCGCTCCGCCACGCACCATGATTTATCTTTCTACGATAAATTTTCATCGGGACGGGTAGTTTCGCGCATCACGTCCGACACCCGCGAACTGGGACAAATGGTCGTCATGGTGACTGATTTAGCATCCCAAATAACGCAAGCGATTATCTTAGGTATATTTTTAGCCCGCATTGAAGTGCGTTTATTCTTGTATGTGTTAGGGTTCTTACCTCTCGTTTTCCTCTTGGCAATGGGGTTTCGTAAATTAGCCCGCAAGGTAACGCGCGATGGCATGAGAGCCATGGCCAAGGTCAACGCTACCATCAAAGAAACCGTCAGCGGCATGAGCGTAGCCAAAAACTTTCGTCAAGAATCCGCCGTTTTTGAGGATTTCACAAAAGCCAACCAGCAATCTTTTCAAGTAAATGTTAAGCGTGGATTGGTACTTTCGATGGTATTTCCTGTCTTGAACACCTTGGGCGGAGCAGGGACAGCTATACTGGTTTACGTGGGGGGGATGAACGCCGCCCAGGGCGTGGTCACCGTGGGGTCTTGGTACTTATTCCTTCTTAGCCTGGATCGCTTCTTTTTCCCTGTTTTGAATTTATCCGCCTTTTGGGCACAGATTCAAGCTGGGCTTTCCGCCGCAGAGCGCGTTTTCGCCCTCATTGACGCTGAACCGGCTGTCGTTCAGCGCGGCAATAGCCCAGTTTCCCGTCTGAAGGGAGAAATCCGCATTGAAGATTTGCGCTTCCGCTACGAAAATGACAAATGGATTTTCCGCGACTTTAATTTACATGTCCAGCCCGGCGAGAGCGTAGCCTTGGTTGGTCACACGGGAGCGGGAAAATCTTCTATTGCCAAGCTCATTGCTCGTTTTTACGAATTTCAATCGGGGCAAATATTTGTGGATGATTATAATATTCGCAAAGTGGATTTGGTGTCTTACCGGCAGCAGTTGGGCATTATTTCCCAAATGCCATTCCTCTTTTCGGGGACGGTGGCCGAGAACATTCGTTACGCCCGCCCCAACCTGAAAGACGCCGAAATGCGAGAGATGGCAACCCAAATTGGGGATGGGCACTGGCTAGATACTTTGCCCCAGGGGTTGCAAACTCAGGTGGGGGAAAGAGGCGGGCAGCTTTCCATGGGACAGCGGCAATTGGTGGCTCTTTTGCGCGTTTTAGTGCAGCATCCAGCCATTTTCATCCTTGACGAGGCCACAGCCAGCATTGACCCCTTTACCGAATGGCAGATTCAGCAAGCCCTTGATATGGTTCTCGCCGATAGCACCAGCATACTCATTGCCCATCGTCTTTCCACCGTCAAAGCCGCCGACCGCATCATTGTCCTGAAAGAAGGCCGCATCATTGAAGAGGGCGACCACGAGAGCCTTTTGTCTCAAGCAGGACACTACGCAACTTTGTATAACACCTATTTTCGGCATCAGAGTTTGGATTATATTGAGAATGCGAAGGAGCAAGCGATAGGGTAATGAGATAGTGAATATGCGGTCTTCCCCAAAAACTTTTCTTTGTGTACCTCTGAATTTTGTTCTTAAAATATGGCAGGGCAAACGCATTTGAACGCCCAAAGTGATTTTGAATCAATTCAAAATCTGCCAAAAGAAGTCAACTTGCCAATGGCACGCAAAGCGAAGTTGACTTAACCTGCATGAGCAGGTTTTTTTTGCAGCAGACATGGAATCAATTCCATGTCTATAGGCGATTGCCTTGAAAATATGGGGGATTGGGTTCTATCAAAGCTCAAAATATGGTAGACTAAGCAGTTGCGAAACAAAGTACAAATATATAATGGCATAATTAATATTGGGAGGTGATTCCCACCTCCAAGTAATTTTGCCAGTAACAAATTACCTTTTGAGGAGGTTTTTTTTATGTCAGAACGTAAATGGGTTTATACTTTTCACGAAGTAGAAGAAGCTGAAAAGCACGTTGGCGGCGAATGGAATAAAGTGCGAGCTTTGCTCGGTGGGAAAGGCGCCAATCTCGCAGATATGACACGCATTGGTATCCCCGTCCCCCCCGGCTTCACAGTTACAACTGAGGCTTGCAACGCTTACCTAGCCGCTGGCGATAAGTTTCCAGAAGACATGTGGGAGCAGGAATTAGCGGCTTTGAAAGTAACTGAAAAAGAAGCTGGGAAAAAATTTGGTGATCCCAAGAATCCTTTGTTACTGTCTTGCCGCTCTGGCGCCGTGCAATCCATGCCTGGGATGATGGATACTGTTCTCAATATTGGCCTTAATGATGAGACCGTGGAAGGTCTGGCTGAATTAACACAAAACAAACGTTTTGCTTACGACTCTTATCGGCGATTAGTGCAAATGTTTGGCGGTGTGGTACTCGGCATTCCCGATGAGGCTTTTGAAGAAGCCCTAGATGCATACAAAGAAAAAAAAGGCGTAACCCTTGATACCGACCTAAGCGCGGAAGATTTGAAAAAACTCGCTGAAGAATTTAAAGCTATTGTTAAAGAACATAAAGGTTTCGATTTTCCCGATGACCCTTATGAGCAACTACGCATGGCTACAGACGCCGTTTTCGGTTCTTGGAACGTAAAACGCGCCATTGACTACCGCAACGCAGCAGGCATTCCCCATAATTTGGGCACCGCCGTAAACGTAATGACCATGGTCTTCGGAAACATGGGGCAAACATCTGGCACCGGCGTAGCATTCACCCGCAACCCCTCCACGGGCGAGAAAAAGCTCTGGGGCGAATATCTGCTCAACGCTCAGGGCGAAGACGTTGTCGCTGGCATCCGTAACGCGGAAGAGATTCAACATCTGGCCGGAGATATACCAGAAGCTTATGAAGAGTTTTTGAAAATCACCCAAGGTCTTGAGAAACACTACCGAGAAATGCAAGACGTAGAATTCACCATTGAGCGCGGAAAACTCTGGATGTTGCAAACCCGAAACGGGAAACGAACCGCGAAAGCAGCCGTAAAAATAGCTGTGGATTTGGCAAACGAAGGCCTTATTTCTCGCGAAGAAGCTGTTTCACGGGTAGAACCTAGCCAGGTTGATACTCTCTTGCATCCCCAGTTTATACTTGAAGCCAAGCAACAGGCCCAAAAGGCTGGCAAACGGTTTGCTACTGGCGTGAACGCCTCCCCTGGCGCAGCCGTTGGGCGGGTGTATTTTGACGCCGACACCGCCGAAGCTAAAGCCAAGGAAGAGGGTCAAGATGTTATTATGGTGCGCCCCTTTACCAAACCCGATGACGTCAACGGTATGCTCGCAGCAAAAGGTGTTCTCACCAGTGAGGGTGGAGCCACCTCCCACGCCGCCGTGGTGGCGCGTCAGTTCGGTATCCCCTGCGTTGTAGGCGCGTCCGAGCTAAAAATTGATCTCGAAAATCTTCAACTTACAGCTGGCGAAACCATTATCAAAGAAGGTGACTATATTTCTGTAGATGGCACCAGCGGTGAAGCATTTGTGGGCGAAATCGAATCGGTTGCCCCCACCCTTGAAGAGCAAACTGAGTTACTAGAACTACTGGGATGGGCTGACGAGATCGCTGCTACCAAAGGTATTCGCAAAGCCCCCGAGGGCTGGCCAACCCGCGGCCTTATGGTCTGGGCTAACGCCGATTACCCAGAAGACGCGCGGCGTGCCCGCTCTTACGGAGCACAAGGAATTGGCCTCTGCCGCACCGAGCACATGTTCTTCGAAGCCGAGCGTCTGCCCATTGTGCAAGAAATGATCCTCGCCGAGACTTCTGAAGCACGCACTGTTGCTTTAGACAAACTACTACCTTACCAGCGAGAAGATTTTGATGGTTTGTTTGAGGCCATGACCGGCTTGCCTGTCATCATTCGCCTCATTGACCCCCCTCTACATGAGTTTATGCCCGATGAACATGCATTGCTCGAAACCGTCATTGAGAATCGCATCAAAGGTACTGTAGACAAAGATAAGGAAGACCTCCTCGCTAGCATTCAGGCTATGCACGAAAGCAATCCTATGATGGGGCTGCGCGGTGTGCGTCTGAGCGTAGTTATGCCAGAGATTGTAAGCATGCAGGTACGGGCTATTTTTGAAGCCGCCGCCGATGTTAAATTGCGTGGTTTTGACCCCCACCCAGAGGTAATGATTCCCCTTACCGGACACGTCAACGAGCTGCACTTCATCCAGCCCAAGCTGGAAAAAATTGCCGCCGAGGTGATGGAAGCGAAAGGCGTTGAGTTTACGTACAAATTCGGCACCATGATTGAAATCCCCCGCGCCGGCCTCACCGCCGACCAAATTGCCGAAACAGCTGAGTTCTTCTCTTTTGGCACCAACGACCTAACCCAATTCACCTTTGGCTACAGTCGTGACGATGCCGAGCGGAACTTCTTGGTTCAGTACGTAGAAGACGGCATTTTGCCCAAGAATCCATTCCAAACCATTGACCGTGATGGTGTTGGTCATCTGATGGATATTACTGTTAAGAAAGGCCGTGCTACTCGCGTGGAGCTAGAAGTTGGTATCTGCGGCGAACACGGTGGAGATCCCAATTCTATTGAGTGGTGCCACCTGGTAGGCCTTAACTACGTGAGTTGTTCTCCCTTCCGCGTGCCCATCGCTCGTTTGGCAGCTGCGCAGGCGGCTATGAAACACCAAGAACAGTAAGATACGAATAGTAGTTGAATAATAATGTAGAAGAGGCGTCCCAATGAGGGGCGTCTCTTTTTTTATGAGGTACTGAGTAATGCGTAAAACGTGAGAGTACTCTTTATTTCACGTTTTCGCATACACACCTTAGCAAAAGGGAGCACTCAAAGGTTGTTGGAAAGTTCTACCCCCACACCCTGCCTTTGGCAATTGCCCTTTGCAGGATGCTTCGCTAGGAGGATTGAGAGGGGGGCTAAGATTTAACCAACAACTTTTTAGCACTCCCCAGCAAAATTTATTTAACTCAATCTATAAAACTGTGGTACGATTAAATGGTATCAAGTTCACTTAGCGGTATATATTTTATCTTGTGTCTAGTTTCTCATATTTATTATAAGGAGGAAGAAATGGATTTTGGAAAAGCTTTTTCATTTGTTTTTGAAGACGAAGACTGGTTGAAGAAAATAGGGATAACAGGTTTGATTATGTTAATTCCTATCCTAGGGCAATTAGCTGTGGTTGGATGGACTATAGAAGTAACACGGCGAGTAATAGGTAATGACCCAAAGCCGTTGCCTGATTGGGATGACTTCATGGGCTATTTGGTGAGTGGCTTACAAGTTCTTGTGATTGGGTTCATATATATGTTACCAGTGATTGTCATTCAGGGATGCACTGCGGGGCTTATCCCCTTATTGGGGCAAAGCGGCGGAAATGACGACACTCTTATGACAGTTTTTAGCATCCTTACAGCCTGTCTAGGATGTATAACACTCCTTTACGCCATTGTGGTTGGGCTTATCATGCCCGCAGCAATCGGTAACTTTGCCGCCAAAAATGAACTAAAAGCAGCTTTCAGTTTTGGGGAAGTGTTTGGCATGGTGAGGAATAACATTGGCGCTTACTTCATGGTCTTTCTTGGCAGTATAGTGGCTAGTTTTGTTGGTTCTTTGGGTACAATAGCTTGTGTTATTGGCGTAATCTTTACCTATGCTTATGCTTACGCCATCATTGGTCATTTGACAGGACAGGCCTATAATATGGCCGTCCCCGGCGCTGGTTCTGATTCTGGTGCTGTTGTTGGAATTGTAGAACCTGATCTCTCTGCTGATTTCTAAATTCGCCTAACTTTGAAATTGCTCAGATAACAAAAAGAGTGTCGCTCAATTGAGCGACACTCTTTTTATTTTAAAATTTACTTACTTGTTCTGTAACTACTCAGGCATGTCATTGCGAAGCGGTGTTTTCCCGCTGAAGCAATCTCCTAGAGCATCTGGGAGACTGCTTTGGGGCAAAAAATGCCCCTCGCAGTGACATTTCAAAGGTGAGCTGAGTAGTTACCTTGTTCTTAACTCACAAGCCTTAGCCTAGCAACTCTTCGGCAAAAGCATAACCTCTATCCATGGCTTCAAAGTTTATTGGTAGTGTTTTGCGATGTCGTTCAGGAATATGCTCGTTCAATCCAGCTTTCACCATTTCTAGCGTCAAAATAGGTCTTAGTTTTGTCAATGCTCCGACCATAATCATATTGGCTAGCCGTGACATGCCAATTTCTTCGGCGATGTTGTTGGCAGGGATAAGAATAGAGGTAATATCCTCGCGTTCAATTTCCCGATTTACCAGGGATGAGTTCGCTATGAGCGTGCCGCCCGTGGGCATAATATCTTCATACTTGTCCACTGAGGGAAGGTTAAGGGCCAGGACAATATCTGGATTGTCTACCAAAGGAGAGCCTATGCGTTCTTCTGAGACAATCACTGTGCAATGGGCCGTCCCTCCCCGCATCTCCGGCCCGTAAGAAGGAATCCAGGTTACTTCTAGGCCGTTATCCATAGCTGTATAAGCTAACACTTGGCCCGCAAATAACGTTCCTTGACCGCCAAAACCCGAAATGATAATACTAGTTTCTTTCATTTGTTATCTCCATAAAGTATCTTCTCAAAAAAACAGGAAGATTCTAGAAGTCTGAATCTCAAGGTATTGGGAGATACTCCATAAGTCTAAAAATGCTATAAATGTCCTTTATACCTTGAGTGTCTCTAATTCCGCATTGACTTTATAATCCCCCAAGGGGAAAACGGGAACCATGCGTTCTTCAACAAACTCTAAGGCTTTTTGAGGAGTAAGACCCCAGTTGGTAGGGCAAGAGGATAGCAATTCCACCATCGAGAAGCCTAACCCGCGCTCTTGAGTCTCGAAAGCGAGCCGAATGGCTTTTTTAGCCTGGCGGATATGCTTGGCATCGTGCAGACTGCGCCGGACTACATAGCCAGAGCCTTCCATGACAGACAGTATTTCCGCCATTTTGATAGGATACCCCGCCAGCTCCACATCACGCCCATAGGGGGAGGATGTGGTTTTCATTCCCGGCAGAGTGGTTGGGGCCATCTGCCCTCCTGTCATTCCGTAAATAGCGTTATTAATGAAAACAACGGTGATATTTTCACCACGGGCTGCGGCGTGCATAATTTCTGCCATGCCGATGGAGGCTAAATCCCCATCGCCCTGGTAGGTGAAGACGGTATTTTGGGGCAAAACACGTTTGATGCCGGTAGCCATGGCTGGGGCACGTCCGTGTGCCGCTTCTACAAAATCCATATTGAAGTAATTATAAGCAAAAACCGAGCACCCTACAGGAGCAACCCCAATGACTTTTTCTCTAATCCCCATCTCATCAATCACTTCTGCTACCAGCCTGTGAGCTACACCGTGGGTGCATCCCGGACAATAGGTAGTGTGCAGATCGGTGAGCGATTCGGGACGTTTATAAATGACTTGTATTTCTGCGTTTGACATTATTTTCCTCCCAGGATGCTTTTTTCTAAACGGGCCATCCATTCGTTGCGGGGATCGCCTTCTACTTCATCCTCATTTTGGGCTACCCGGCGGATTTCGTCTAATATCTCGCCTGGCAAGGGGGTGATACCTCCCATTCGCCCGTAGAATTCTATGGGAACACGCCCTTGGACAACTCTTTGTACGTCATCGAGCATCATCCCAGAGTTCATTTCAATCACTAAGATGCGCTCTACTTGTTCGGCGATTTCAGCCAGCCGTTTTTGCGGGTAGGGAGCTAGGGTGATGGGGCGGAACAAGCCGACCTTGATGCCCTCTTCTCGCGCGTCATGTATAGCAGAAGAGGTTACTCTGGCCGAAGTGCCAAAGGCTACTATGGCAATCTCAGCATCCTCCATCTCGTACTCTTCGTAGCGAACCTCGTTTTTTTCGACTTCTTTCCAACGTTTAAGCAAGCGCAGGTCGGTGACTTCCTCGTCTACGGGATCAATATAGATTGAGGTAAGAATGTTGGGATCGCGGCCCTTAGCGCCTGTGACGGCCCAGGGGGGGGATTCTGTGGGGATTTCACGCATGGGTGGCAATTCGGCGGGTTCCATCATTTGGCCCATATTGCCATCTGCAATCACGTGCACGACTGAGCGGTATTTTTCTGCCAGATCAAAGGCCAAAGCTATATTGTCAATAGCTTCTTGCACGCTAGCTGGTGCCAGGACGATGGGAAAATAATCCCCGTGCCCGCCGCCTTTGACCATCTGGTAGTAGTCTCCCTGGGAGGGGGAGATGTTGCCCAATCCCGGGCCGCCCCGCATCACGTTGATGACCACCACTGGGACCTCAGTCCCCGCGATATAAGAAATTCCTTCCATCATCAGGCTAAGGCCTGGGCTGGAGGAAGCGGTCATAACCCGCTTTCCCGTACACGCAGCGCCGTAGACCATGTTAATTGCGGCAACTTCGCTTTCTGCCTGAACAAAAGCTCGCCCAAGTTCCGGCATCCGTTTTGCCATATGTTCTAGAAACTCAGTTGAAGGGGTAATAGGATATCCAAAAAAGCCCTCTACTCCAGCTCTAATAGCGGCCTCTGCAAAAGCTTCATTTCCTTTAATTAGTTCTTTTGCCATTTTACTTGCCTCCTATCTCTTTCTTGGCTCGGCGTTGAGGTTTCTCTCTATAGACAGTTATCGCGGCGTCTGGACATACCACAGCGCAGATACCACAGCCAGAACAGCTTTCTTCTATCATCTGGGCTGGGTGATAACCTTTAGGTGTGAGCTGTTCCATGTTCAATTGAAGAACATTTTGGGGACAGGCCTCCACACAAAGACCACATCCTTTGCAATGAAGATCATTAACTTCAATCCATCCTTTTATGGGCATACAAGTAACTCCTTTCGAATGAAATTTGCTTACTTTATCACATTTGTATCTGTAAAATCTGTTCGGGGTAAATAACCCGTATACTAGCGAAAATTATAATGCTGTTTGAACAAACGGATAGTGACAAGTTTCAGGTATGCTTCAAATTATATTCAGTTCAATCAAGTGCCGTTCAATATAATATGGTATTGGCGCGCAAAAGTGTTATTGCAATATCAACAGGATGGTGGTTCACAAAGTCTTTGCAACCGAAACCTCGGAGATATCAAAGACCTCCGAGGTTTCAGTTTCCAAAAGCAATCGATATTTTCTTAGCGCACACAAGATGACACTATCATTTCACGCTATTCAATCTCTAAAATTATACTCCTCAATAATTTGCTCAATAATGGCGATATCTTCTTCGTCCAAATCAAGCAACTGAAACCCAGTATTATAAAAATTAGGGTCAATGTCAGATTTGCACCAAATACTTTTAGCTTCAAAATTAAGTGCCAGCTTCGGATATATGTCTTCGGGAAGGCTCATACCAAGAGAATAAACCTCATCCAATCTCAAAGGAGACTCGCTAATAATCATAGCCCCTTCTGGAGTGATATTCTCCAAATACCCCAAAAATCTCCCTGTTTTGCGGTTAAACACCCGAGAATAAAACATAATATGACGTCTTTGGAGTTTTCTATGCTCTCCCATTAATACATCTCCCAACAGTCATTACATAATACATCGGCTCATCTGTAAAAAATGTGCAAGTGCGACATAAATGTCGCACTACGTTCCGTAACGCAAGATTTATCTTGCCCTTTTGCACAAATACTACACAAGAGACAATACGTCTAGATAAGCTACTTTAAGTATACCCGAAAAAACTTTGAAGATAAGCTTAAAAAACCAAAGAACCAACAAGACAAAAGGAACCATTCGCCAGTCTACCAATATATCGGCCATCAGCTATAATAGTGTCATTAATTTTCATACAATAGGAGAATAATAACCATGGAATACAAGTTTTTGGGCAATACCGGCGTCAGCGTTTCGGAATTATGTTTTGGGACAATGTCATTCGGTGGAATCGCGGACGAAGAGACCTCAGCAAAGATGTTCCATCATTGCCGTGAAGCGGGCATCAACTTTTTCGATTGCGCCAACGTT
>Ga0164318_10006698_pt1 | contig 11150 bp, 12 predicted proteins | sample GuaBasSedimGuay9_FD_113734 | JGI IMG/M metagenome (GOLD analysis project Ga0164318, IMG submission 113734) | Subseafloor sediment microbial communities from Guaymas Basin, Gulf of California, Mexico - Guay9, Core 4571-4, 0-3 cm | ecosystem: Environmental > Aquatic > Marine > Hydrothermal vents... | reverse complement strand
ACTCTCCCTATCGATAGTACTTTTGTCTGTAGTTTCAGAACGATATCCTTAAATGTGGTCGTTAATTCCCTAGTTGCGGAAAAACCAACCATTGCATCAATGATTCTTCTAGCTTCTACTGCATGGGCCCAATTCCACTTCGGCTCAATAAGTTCGAGTAATGCATTCTTTAATTCAGAAGGTCTAACACTAATGAACCACATTCTAGCTATGGGGATCTCTTTTTTTTGAGATACTATTCGATATGCCTCTAAGCCTATATTTGAACCTTCTTCATCAGCATCTGTAGCTATTATTAATGCATCAGAAATCGTGGATACCTTCTCTAGGACATCTATAATCTCAGGTATTGATTCTTTTATGATCAATGAATCTGGATTTATTAGTTCCCTTGGATCAGTTTTTTCCCATCGACCAGAGTATTTACTTATCGGAACATATTCCATAATATGACCTTGTAAGGGTACTATCGAGAAAAACCTACCAAGAAATGTAGTTTCGTAAATAAAGACAGGACGATTTTTGGTTCCCAGCTTTCTGCTTTTATATTTTCCCAGAGCTCTTGCAATCGCTTTTGCGGCTCTATTTTTCTCGGCTACGATTAAAATTCTTTTCCCAGGTCCAACTAAATTCTTTAGGGGGATCTTCTTATGAGGCATATCTATAAGATCCGGAATTTTGATTTTCTCATTAAATTCTTGGATTAACGACGAAAGTAGGCCGGTCTTTCCTTTTTTAATACTGATTTCAGAAATGTCCTTTTCTTTTTTGATTGTCTCTTGTTCGTTGCTGGATTCTGTATTTTCTGAGTCTTTAGTGAACCAAGTATCCAAAGGCGTAATCTTTTTATCGCTCAAAGTCTTCCCCATTTTTCATAAATTGAATAAATGAATCAATAAATCTATAAAGGATTAGAGCAAACAATAGAAAATATAAATACCACATATTGTAGGTGAAAATACGTGTTCATATTCCAAACAAATGGCGGTGGAGACTGGATATCCTGGCTTCTATTCTTTCTATTATTCTTATTCATGACAGAAATTCAGGTGTACATGCTAATTTATAATCTCTCATCATTTCTAGATGAGGTTCGTGTATACGATCGACTCGGTCGCTGGTATATCGTGTTCCTGATAATGGAATCTAGACGTGATTTAATAGAGAAAGCCCAAGGAAAAAACGCATTTGAGAAAGCAAAATCGTTAAGAAGAAACGAAGAATTCCTTAGAATAATTTCTTGGACCGAAGAAATACTCGAATCATTTATGATATCACCAGTAAGTCTTGATCCTTCTGGAATTCTTAAACGCTTGGAACATCTACTTGACGTACGAAGAAAGCGATTAAGGGGCATCTCTGAGAAGATAATTCCTAATGCCCCAACGAGGGTTAAAAGAGATCTAGAAAGCGCATTAGAAGCTGCAGCCACAATACATAACATCTACAAGATAACAGAGCACATCTTCAGGGTTGGCGTTAATACCAAGTCCTATATCTATTTGATGCAATTACAAACGCTAGTTCCTTTCTTAAGAGAAAGGATGATGTCCTATTACGATGCACTTAAGGCATTTCGTACAGGAATTCCTATCGGTGATAGTATTGGTCCAATGGTAGCACAATCCTTCTTTGGAAAGGAAGTTGAAGTTGATTCTAAAAATAGTATTGCTTATAGTGTATCAGATTTTGAAGGCAGATATGTCTTGGCATTAAAAGCTCTAGGTCCAGGTAGTGAAGTCGGTAAACCGGGGGAGGTAATACGGAAAATCGTTGAGGACCTTAAGGGAGATCTTAATGCTGTTATAACCGTCGATGCGGCTCTTAGATTAGAAAGCGAAAAAACTGGGGATATTGCCGTAGGAATCGGTGCGGCCATCGGAGACCCGGGACCAGAAAAATGGAAAATAGAAGAAGTCTGTACTAAATATAAAATCCCTCTTTTTGCTGTTGTGATTAAGGAATCTTATGTAGAGGCAGTTACTCCCATGGATGAATCAATAGCTAATGCATATAAGAGAGCTGTTGAAACAATCAAAAGAATTATACGAGAAGAAATACCTCCAGAGGGTAAAGTGCTAATTGCAGGAATTGGGAATACAGTTGGTGTTGGAAACGAGGCAAAAGAAAAACAGGTTGTGTTGATTGCATAATTATAGACTATTTTTTGTTTAATAATTAGAACAAAATTCCTACTTATTTTTTAATATAATTGGGTATTTAGTAGATACTTAGTAGCTATTTGGATAAATCCTTCCAGGTTGCACCAATGGTTGTATTATATTCACTAAGGATACCAGCGGATTTAGAGAAATTAGAAAAAGCTATCAAATGCAAAGGGTTCTCTATTTCGAGTCTTATAATTACTAAAATAATGTATTTTGTTGTATTTCTCTCTGTAGTGTATTATATCTTCATCGGTTACATTCTTGAAACAGTTATAAATGATATCCTTAGCTTTATTATACAATTTATTATTTTAACTTCTTTACTTAGCATCTTCTATTACGCATTTACCAGGAATTCTGTTTATTCTAATTTAATAATAGAATATAGAATTATTCTTGAAAGCTTTATTTCTCCCGATCATAGAACAAAAATCCGGGTTAATGTTATTTTTAAAACGCTAAGATCTGGAATATATGTGAACTCCACTTTATTAGATTCTATCGCTGGAATCAGCATCGGCGAAGACGAAATAAAATTCAATTGCGGAAAGGAGAAAGTAAAAATTAAGTGTAAAAAAATATCTTTCTTGGATTCATATGGAGCGGAGATAATCTCTCTCGGTCACTGGGCCAAAGAGAAAGATCTTGAAAGAGCAATAGAAAACCTTTATGGGGTCTTGCTAGAAATCAAAGAGGATCTTAAAGTAAGTTAAGGGTGAGGATAACTATGAGGTACATTCCACCAAGAGGATTTAGAGATTTTCCGCCAGAAATTCAAATTTTACGAAAGAGGATATTCTCCAAGATAGAAAAGATATTTCAACGTTATGGTTTTGATCCGATAGAGACACCGGTACTAGAGTATTACGAGACATTTAAGGGAAAGTATGGCAAGGAAACCGAAGAAAGGCTATTATATAGATTCAAAGATCCCTGGTCGAATACATGGTATGCTTTAAGGTATGATTTAACAGTTCCTCTTGCTAGATTTATGAGAAATTACAATGGACCATTACCATTTAAGCGCTATCATATTGGTAGAGTTTGGCGTCATGAACGTCCTCAAAGAGGAAGATATAGAGAATTTTGGCAAGCTGATGCTGATATTGTTGGTTCCAAAAATCCAGAAGCGGATGCCGAGGTAGTGAATCTTACAATTGATATAATGAAGGAATTTAAGTTCACGGAATTTTCTCTAAAGCTCAATGATCGCAGATTATTGAAAGGAATTTTTGAGGTAGAGCTTGATATTAAAAATCCCATTGATGTCTTTAGATCGATTGATAAGGTTGACAAAATAGGTATTGATGGTGTGAGAGAAGAGCTCCAGAAAAAAGGATATGCTACACAAATAATTGAAAAAATAGTTGATATAATATCACAATCAGGGAATCCTGAGGATACCTTAGCGAGACTTCAGGAACGCTATAAATATAACAAGGATGTGCAAGAAGCCACATCGCACTTATTAGAAATGTTCGATTTTATTACGGAAAAAAATGCTATTCGATTAGCTTTAGATCTCGTTAGAGGTCTCGATTACTATACAGGTCCCATTTGGGAAGTTATAGTTAAAGAACCAAAGATGGGATCCCTAGGTGGCGGCGGGCGTTATGATGAGTTGATCGGGATATATACAGGGAGACAACTACCCGCAACAGGTACATCTATTGGAGTCGAAAGATTGATTGATGCTGGAATTGCGCTAGGGATATTTCCGGTAAGAAAAGAAACATACACCCAAGTCTATGTTCTTGTTATGGAAAAATCACTACTCCAATATGGATTCGATATTGTAATGAGGCTGAGAAATGTAGGAATTAATGCTCAGATAGATCTTATGCGCAGGAAAGAAAAAGCACAGAGAGAATATGCTAATAAAAAGAACATTCCAGTAGTCGTATTTATCGGAAAGAAAGAATTCAAAGCGAAAGAAGTTACGATATATGATAGAAGAACAAATAAGAGAATTACAGAGAAACAAGAGAGATTAGCAGATATCCTCAAGGAGCTTTTATAATTAGGATTATCTTTAATAAAATGATCTAAGATAAAGAAGAAACGTCTATTAAATTGTAATAGCTAATGACTCAGAATACCAAAGACCGTTAATTATTACATGGTTATTTCTAATTCTTATTAGTTCATTGTATTTTTCCGCTAGTTCCTTAATATACTCTGGCTTGATTTTCTTTATCTTTTCTATATTTACTTTAATGGGAATTTGTGGCTCTAGATTAAGATAAACGAGAATATTTTTCCATAATTTTGTTACCTCACTTAAGTTAATAATTCTTATCCTGTCCTCATATATCAGTTTTAATATAACTCTCCTAATCGACTCTGCTGAGAGAAAGAATCTACTTGAGACTCTTTCTATAAATCGTTGTATATTTACTTTACCAAAGCTTCTTAACATCGTTATTATTGAATCCTCTATCGTTTTCGGGACATGAATATAAAATTTTATTTCCTTTCTTAAAGCTCCAGCGCTATTTAGACCCCTTAGAGCAAGATAAATTTTGTAAGTGCTAATTTTTACTCCCCGTTTTTTTAATTCTTCACTGATAATTTCTGGGGTTAGTGAAAAATTTTTTTCAGAAAGCTCTTCCAAAGTTCTGAGGAAATCGTCACCAAGCTCGTTAAGAATTTTTTCTGCAACGATTTTTGCGAACTCTATATACTCCTTTGGTTTAACTATAATTAATTCCCTCTCTCCAGAAATAAAATTCCAAGATTTGAGTGCTCTAAAGTAAAGCGGTGCCATAGCTTCACTAGTCCTTTCTTTAATTAACCGATAGATTTCATCTTTTTTACCAGATAATGGTAGGGTATTTAAAGTCTCCCAAGCTTTTTTTAAGGATACGGGATAGATGGCTGTCATTGAATACCTCCTAGTTCCATATAGCACCCGGCTAAAAAATTAATTTTCATTCCTATAATAAAAAAGTCCAACAGATAAACGAACAAATCATACTTGGATTTCAAGGCTTTTTTCTATAAATTTCTTAGTTCGACTGAGTTCATCTAAGATTTCCTTTAAATGTTTTTTTCGAACATCACTATTTGTTTTTTCGACTAATTTACCAAGTTTATCGATCAATGGCGTGAGATCTCGTTCCAGAATTCTTCTTAGAAGCTCCTTGTACTTGCCCAGATAATTCTTTTTGGCAATGTATGCATATGAGTTTCCTCTTTTTCGTCGTTCAACAAGATCTGCTCGATAAAGAACGTTCAGATACATTGCTACAGCACTTGGGCTATATCTTGTCCTCTCAGCCAGCTCCTTTACAGTTAATGGCTTCTCTGAAAGTAGAAGATGGGCATATATTAATCCATATCCTTCTCCGAAGCCGAGACTTCTTACAAGACTGGTTATCCCTAGTAGAACCTCATCTAACATCCAAAGACCATCTCCATTCAACTAAGGATTTTTATTGCTTACAGATTTTTTAATTTTTCTTGTAATATAAATTATGTCAAAATAGCTATATCTATGGTTCTAAATAGAATTTAACAGTTCGCGTAAGGTATTACTGCAAAAAGCACGAACTAAAAAATGCATCTTAAATAATCATTTCTTAACTAGGTTAACGTACGAAAAAGCTTCCTATCGGATCAGGTTTTGGCGGGAAATTATACTAAAATCCGGCTAGTATCACAATTAACATATTTTTTCAGAGGATCTTGAGATATTATTACAAGGTGTTTCTAGATATCATGATTCTATTTTAAATAAATCCTTGACATGTTAATGAACAACGAACTGATGTGATAATCATGACTCTAGGCATGCTTTCCAAAGTATTAATAGCTCTACATGCTATCGGATTTAAAAAAGGAAAGACCAAAATTCTAATTCGCGAGTTAGCTCAATATATTTTTATAGCTAATGTATTAAGAGGAAAAAAAGACCTTATGATACTAGAGTTCTCCCTCGAGGGCATCGAATCTCCAGAAGTAAATATGGCTGTAAGGAATCTTCAAATGAATGGACTTGTAGTAAGTCAGGACAGTAATTATTTGACTTTAACAAAGAATGGCTTTCTCACACTTCAGGAAATTCTCAGCTCAAAGAGCAGTATTATCTTCTGGAGGATCATGAATCGACTAGCAGAATTAAGTCATAAAGAACGATTATTACTAACTTACAAATTAATTAGAGAAAATAGCATAAATTGTAAAATCGAGATCGATCTGAATTGGCTAGAAAAAGAGACTGATAATAATGCATTTGAAATGCTTTTTAAATCACTAAAGGAAGATCTAGTAGATAGAATTGAAGAGAAAATTGAAATGCAAAAAATAGAAAATAAAAAATCCCTTGAGCGTGAACAAATTTGAACGAGAATATAGAAAAGTGGATAATTCTCCTAAGAAATAGAATTAATACATTCATTAGAAATGCAGAAAAAAAGTTAGATGAATTTAGAAGCGAATTAGAAGATATCCCGAGCGATAAACAAGAAGAGCTGGAAGATCTAGAGGCAAACTCGGAGATTCTCCTAGATACATTAAAAAGTCTAGAAAAACAACTAAATGAAATAGAACAGCAAATTATAGAAATAAAGGCGCTTCCTGAAGAAGAGAAAATAGAGATTATCGAAGAAATAAATAATAGACTTGAGAGAATAGAAGAGAAAATTGATGCACTGGATGAAGACTTTAGCGACTTAGTTAGCGAAATTGATTCTTACCTTGAAGTTTAATATTACTGATTTTTAAATGCTCAAAGTTTATTTTGAAATACCATATTAGGTAATAAATTTAAAATATAATAGTATTATGGATTCTGGGGAAATTATAGGTGAATACTTATGAAAGCACTAATTTTGGCTGGAGGTTTTGGAAAGCGATTACGACCATATACTCAGGAAAGACCAAAACCATTAATTATGGTAGCTGATTATCCGATAATTGTTTGGCAAATAAAATGGCTAAAGAAATATAATATAGATGAGATAATTCTTGCTGTTGGATATTTGAAGGAAAAAATAATTAATGAAATAGGGAGCGGACGTAAATTTGGAATAAATGTAACTTATGTTGTTGAAGAAGAACCCTTGGGAACTGGTGGGGCAATAAAAAACGCAGAATCTGTTCTTAGAAAGGAAGAAATATTCTTTGTATTAAATGGCGATATCATCACTAACTTAGATCCTACAAAATTAGTTGATAAAATAGAAGAGCAAAATGCTATTGGTGCATTGGCATTGGTTCCTCTTAAGAGCCCATATGGTATAATAAACTTTGAAAGAGAGACTGGAAAAATTTTAGAATTTGTAGAAAAACCCTACATAAAAGATTACTGGATTAATGCAGGTGTGTATTGTTTAAAACCTTCAGTATTTGATTATTTGCCAGATAAGGGTAATGTTGAGAAAATAGGATTCCCCGATCTGGCGAAGAAAGGAAAACTTGTTGGAGTTCCCTTTGGGGATGTCTTTTGGAAAGCTATAGATACTCACAAGGATGTGGAAGAGGCCGAGAGGCTTCTTAAGAGTGAGAACTTCAGCTAATCTTTTTTAAAAATTTTTGATTTTGATAAATGGGACTGGGTATGATATCCGAGAACCTTGAGGATAAAATTTTGGAGCTAAATAAGGAGATTTACGACTTGGGATCTAAGCCATTACGATTTTCTAAGCAAGAGTTAAATAAGCTAAACGAACTGGGTATAAATGGATTAGCAATTATATTATTCCATGAAAAACAAGGACCATATCTCGCATACTATTATCGTAAAAACTCAAAATTAGTCTCAGACCTGCTTAAAAATTCAGCATTATCGGTTGAAATGTCGGTTATAGCAAAATATGCGAAAGAAGTTATTCTAAAGAACGACTCTAGGATTATGATTAAAGAATTCAGGATTAAAAAAGAAAGAACAATACCAAACTTCTTTGTTATACAACTAAAATCTAATTATAAAAAGGCAGAAATTCGCAGATTACTAGATTCTATTTCGAAAAGATTAAGTAAACTAAAAGATTTCGAAAAAGAAGAAGTTGAAAATATACTACGGGATGAAATTAGAAGGTTTCTTTCTATCTAGATTAGTAGACTATTTAATTTACTTCATTCTACTTTCCTTCTTTATAATTATCTGCTTTACATATACCGTAGTATTATCTGGTACATTTTCAAATAAGACGGTACCTGGTCCTACCACTGTGTTATTACCAACAAGAGTCCCAGGCATTGTTGATGCATTTACTCCATAGTTCGACCGCATGCCCGAGATAACTCCTAGTTTCATTCTTTTAGTATTAATGCGTTTATTTCCTAATTTGACGAATATATTCTTTCTATCAAGTCGTAAATTGGCTGTTATAAAACCAGCACCAGTGTGAGAAAAACAATCAAAAATAGAGTCTCCTATATAGCCAGAATGTGTCTCCATATTTTTTTGAAAGAGACTTCTTGCGACTTCCATAAATGCACCAACTAAACAATTCGATTCAATGTTGCATTCTCTAATTAGTACATGATCTCCAATTATACTTCCTTTCCCAACATATGTAGGGCCTACTATGACGCTGTTTCTAAAGATTCTAACACCAGAATCGATTATAGCTGGACCTACAATTTTTGAACTCTCATCGATTTTTGCAGTTTCATGAATTATGGTTTTATCAATTTCTCTTAGTAAAAACATCATAACATCGAGCAAATTCCATGGATATTCGACTTCCAGATAATTTCTTCCTATAGATATTATAGAGATTTTTTCCTGATCGAATCTTTGGAAAATACTGTAAATTGACTTTTTAATAGAAGATTCTGTAGAAATATCATCTAAAAAGCTATAAATTTTTTCAATCCTAGTTTTCGATAGCCAAATGATAGGTAATAAGTCCTCGATTAAAAATTTTTTTCCACTATTTTTAGTAAAGATGCCAAAATCTGTATGTGGAAAGGTTTTTTTCTTACTGATAAAATCTGCAAAATAAATATCATGCGCATAAGCGAAAATGGCATATTCAGACCGGATATACTCTGATGCTTGTAAGATGCCATCTATGAGATTATGTGTATTTTTAGGCAATTTCAAAATTTGTGAACTAGAAGAGAGTTTTTTCATATAATCTTCGAATCTTTCAGGATATAGTAGAAATATATTCTTGATAGCATCATTTTTGCGTATTTTTTCAATTACATGTTCAATAAGAGGCTTTCCAAGGAAGTTATACAACGCAATAGGCCTAGAGTTTAATGGCCACATTTCCTCATTTGGGGAAGGCATAATTAAGATCAAATCCACAAGTAATCTCCTCACATAATTTTATGTATCCGTATATGATAATATATCTAATTAAACTTTTTACAAAGCAAAAGACAAATTTTTTATTTTCTTCATCCTATTACTAAATGTAGATACTATAGTGTAACTTGAGTTGATCAAGCAATGAATTCAGATACCGATTTAGGTAGAAAAATAGAGGAACTGGAGAATCTTCTGTTGATTTTTGCACTAAGCGATGGAGGACCTATACCCAAGCTATGGAATAAAATACAAAGGCAGTTACGTGAGCCAAAAAAGGTTATTGCAGTCATTCTTGGTCTATATCGAGGAAAAAGCACTTCTGAAATAGCAGAAGATTTGAATCTCTCGGAGAGAACTATAAGAGACAAACTTCAAAGAGTTAATATGATAACTTCAGAAAATCTCTTTGGGCAAACAATAACAGAGGGAAAACCGGGTCGCGGGCATAAATTAACAACTTTAGGAAAATTTCTAGCTAGATATTTAGAGAAAATCTCAGAGCAAGAACAAGAGATTACGCCCCTAGATATGTTAATTCAAAAAGAAGAAGAGTTTGCTATTCCGGAAGCGAATACTTAGAGCCGAGTGTAACAAATATAAATGTAGATAAGTAAATTGCTAAGCGAATTTACTCTAGTGGTGGAGGAATTAAAGTCTTAGACTCTACAAACATCCTGGCAAAAGTTGAGGAGATAATACCCATTGCAGCACCTATAATAAAAGCAACAACAAGTACCCCAAATACAACAGCCATTCCTATATTCCATGCTCCAGCGAATGAGAATATTACGTCACTGAAATTTATAGATAATGATACTATAACTACTACACTTGTAAAAGCACTAGCTATTAGTGCTCCCCTTGCGAAACCCGTAACCCAGCCAATTACAAGGCTTGGAATCAGAAAGTTGTTAAAGAAAATTACATATAGAAGAGTCTCAAAGCGACCTGAACTATACAAACCATAGACATCATTTATCCATAAGGTTACAAGAAGCATTAAAAAGAAACTGATAATTCCAGATAACGTGCCAATGATTATTGTTTGGTTATTTCTATATGCTATCTGAGGTATTTTCCTTACATATCTATTCAAATAGTTCAAAAAATTGTTTTCTAGCGTGTTATAGATTTCATCCAGTTTTCCTGGTTGAAGTAGAAGGGGTTCAATCATTTTTTTAATAATTTCTTGATTTTGAGATATAAATGAATTAATAATTCTCCACACAGTAGCTGGAATATCCTCTCTATCTGTTATCGCAACTATTAAAAGGTTTTCCTCACCAATCATAACATATCTGTATAGCATCTTGATTTTCATAAAGTCCATACTTTGAATCCTATCTCCAATTGTTTCATAACCAAAGTTCGTTATTGCACTTATGAATCCGGATATTAATGAGTCTTCTTTTCCGGCTATTGACCCAAGTACATCTTTTGGAGCTTTGGGATGTTTAAATGACCAAATGAGTTCTCCTGTGGATTTCGAAATGTAAACCATATATATCATAATGCCAACCTCAAAAAGATAGGATCTTAATGATAACCTAGATAGTTATCGCTTTTTCTGTATTATAAGTGTTAGCATATTAAAGTTTTTTAAAAAAGGTGGTTCGGTTTAGAATACATCAAGTATTATTTTATCTGTTAAAATATTAGGTGCAAGATCTTCAATAAAATCTATTAACAACAATTGATTATATAATAGAAAGATT
>Ga0164318_10006696_pt1 | contig 11151 bp, 13 predicted proteins | sample GuaBasSedimGuay9_FD_113734 | JGI IMG/M metagenome (GOLD analysis project Ga0164318, IMG submission 113734) | Subseafloor sediment microbial communities from Guaymas Basin, Gulf of California, Mexico - Guay9, Core 4571-4, 0-3 cm | ecosystem: Environmental > Aquatic > Marine > Hydrothermal vents... | reverse complement strand
ACGCCCACCACCAGGAGCGGGAAAATCTGCTTGACAAACTTGTACGTCTCCCACAGCCAGGTCGCCAGCAGGTGACGCTCCAGCCCGCGCGCCGCCACGACCACCGCCGCCAACAGCACCGCCTCGCCCAGGAAGCGGCCCGTGAAGCCTATCGCCAGGCTGCCGCCGGTCCCCACCTGCGGCGCGGCGATGAGCAACGTCACCGCCACCAACCCCAGTGAGGCCCACGTCCAGCCGGTAAAACCTTTCATCACGTTTCTCAGGCCCAGCCAGGCGGCCGGCGTGATCAGCAGCAGCATCAAAATCAAGGCCGCGCCCCGCAAATCCAGGTGCATCCCGTCCAGGGATGCCAGCAGCCCCGCCGGTATGTCAAACGGCAGGGTGACCGAGAACCAGGCGCGGGTCAGCAGATCCACCTGGAGCGTGCCAACGACGAGGACGCCGATCAACAGACCAAAGAGCCACCACACGGCCGGGTTGACCTGCGCCCGCTGGCTGAACAGCCCGGCGTCCTCTTGCGCGCCGGTCTTGTCCCCGAACAGCCAGGCCATAATCAGTCCAATGCCGATACCAAAGATGATGCAGAGGACGACGCGGGCGATGGCGATGTCCATCCCGATGGCCGCGCCGGTGTAGGCCAGGGCCAGGATGTTGATCGCCGGGCCGACAAAGAGAAAGGTGATGGCCGGCCCCAGCCCCGCCCCGCGTTTCCAGATGCCGGCAAAGAGCGGCAGGATGGTGCAGGAGCAGACTGCCAGCACGAATCCACCCACCGCCGAGGCCGGGTAAGAGACCCACTTGCTGGCCCGTGGCCCCAGGTAGCGGGTGATCGTCTCTTTGGGGACGAGAGCGCTCAACGCCCCGGCGATGAAAAATGCCGGTACCAGGCACAGAAGCACGTGAGCGGCCAGGTAATCCAGCAGCCCGATCCAGCCGGCGCGGAGCAGCATGACGGCGTATTCGACGACGGGGCTCATTTTTCCGCCTCATCTCCGTCCAGCGCTTCCCGCAGCCAGGCGGCCGTCTCCTCCACGGTCGGGATGCGCCCGGCGCAGACCAGTTTCTCGTTCACTACCAGGGCCGGGGTGAACATGACGGGGTATTTCATAATCTCGCCGTAATCGGTCACGTGCAGGATGGTCGCTTCCAGTGCCGGGCCTTCCCCGTCCAGCGCTTCTAGCGCCGTCACCGCCTGCTGTTCGACCTGGTTACAGGCCGCGCAGCCGGACCCCAGAACTTTGATGTTGAGCATAGATGCCTCCTCGGCGAAATTTTCTATGTGCGAGCCGCCAGGCCTTTTTTCTCGCACTCCATACACAGGTCTGTCTCCCTGTTAGTCCAATAAACCAGCCCACAGCCGGGGCAGGTCACCTTGCGCAGGCTGCTCTTTTTCTTGGGCCGCGGCCGCAGTTCCGGTGGCAGCGCGGCAAAGGCATCGGTCATGCAGGCGCACTGCACCGGTTGGCCTTTGGTGTGATTGGGTGGCGTCATTTCACTCGACCTCCATAGCAGGGACGTTGCATGAGGGCAACACCGCTTCTTCTTCCTGGCAGCGCGGGCAGGCGCAGGCCGGAAGATAATCTGCCTCCCCCGCCGGCCCCAGCATCTCCTCCAGTATCGGCCCTACGTGTGGGTCGGCCAGCCGGTAGTAGACGAATTGGCCAACTTTGCGGCTCTCTATCACCCCGGCATTGCGCAGCACCTGCAACTGCTGGGAGATGTAGGGCTGCGGCCGGCCCAGGAGGGCCTGCAGGTGGCAGACGCAGGCTTCGCCCCGCCGCAGCTCGTCCAGGATGTGCAGCCGGGCCGGGTGAGAGAGCATGTGAAACAACTGGGTTGCTTGCCGATACGAGTCTTTCTCCATCGCACGCTCCTGGCTATATTCGACTCATTGCATATTCAGCACGGTGCATATTATACCCCTAAAAAAAAGCCCGTCAAGCTAACGAACGTCACTCGATGGGGGTGTACAATCTCACGGTAGTAACTTTTGGCTGATAGGTGGTCTTGCGCGGGAAAGGATTTGACTTGATCGCGGCATCGTCTATAATCCACTCTATGCTCAGTATACTCATCACCGCCTTCCGTGAAGCAGGGACGGTAGGGCGGGCCATCGAACGGTTCCTGCCCCAGCTGCCCCCAGAGGCCGAGATATTGGTCGCCTCACCCGACCCGGAGACAATCAAGGTGGTGGACAATTACGCTGCCTGCTATCCGGCTGTGCTCCACGTGGCCGATCCCCAGCGCGGCAAACCGACTGCGGTCAACGCCGGATTAAAGGCAGCGCGAGGAGAGACAGTGGTTCTCAGCGACGGGGATGTCGCCGTGGACGAGAATGCGCTGGCTCCGCTGCTGGCTCCGTTCGATGATCCACAGGTAGGGGGGGGGAGCGGGCATCCACTCAGCATCAGCCCGAGGGACACGCTGCTGGGGGTACTGGTCGCATCTGCTCGTCGAGGGGATTCACCAGATGAAGCTGGCGCGTGACCGGGCCGGTAAATTTCTGCTGAACTAGGCGCTTCGCGCAGCGTTTCATCACGGCGCCTGTATTCGACTGATACGGCACCACTCCATCGAGCGAACGTGGGCTTGTCGAAAGCCAAGACGGCATGCCTTGTGCCTGGTTTCGCTTTGCCAGCCTGGTGCCCCGTAGGGGCCGATTTCCTTTGTATCATAGCGATTTGTGCTTGTTCAAACCCGAAATCTGCCAGAGTCCAGTAAATGACAAGCATTCATCAACATCCAGTTGACAATAAATGCAACCAGGCTATAATTGTGATACAACTTAGGATACTAAAGCGTTGACCGGGACGAGTACCGTCCAAAGAAGGTCCAAGAGAGAGGAGGTCATAGGCTGCGAGCCTCCTTGACCGGATAGGCGGGAAAACCCCCCGGGAGCGGGTTCCTCAAATCACGAGAGCGTGAGAGTATGGAACCCCGGTACGGCTCGTTACCGCCGCAGAGTGTTACAGCGACTCGCTGTAGAACTTGGGTGGAACCACGTGGAATAACCCCCGCGCCCCAGGGCGTGGGGGATTTTTGTATGTGAGGGAGGTGATCGAAATGACCGACGATGAAACTGATACTATGTTGTTCTGGCACGCTGAAAACCCGATCACTTTTGAGGAGGAAAACAATGTCTGAGAAACACAATCGCCAAGAGGATTATCTGTATCGTCTGCGCCACTCTGCTTCGCACGTGATGGCCCAAGCGGTGTTGGAAAAGTTCCCCGAGGGCAAGATCGCCATCGGCCCGCCCATAGAGAACGGCTTTTACTATGACTTTGACCTCCCCCGCCCTCTGACGCCGGAGGACTTGGACGAGATACAAGCCCGCATGCGCGAGATCGTCGCCGAGGGACACGACTTTGTCTACCAGGAGATTGACGAGGATGAGGCGCGCCGCTTGTTCGCCGACCAGCCCTACAAGCTGGAACTGATTGACGGCATTCTCTCCGCCGGGATGGACGAGTACGGCGAGCCGCTGGAGGAAGCGCCCAAACTCTCGATCTATCAGAACGGCCCGTTTGTGGACCTCTGCCGGGGGCCGCACGTGAACAACACGCGCGAGATCAGGCCCGACGCGATCAAATTGCTCAGCGTCGCCGGAGCCTACTGGCGCGGCGACGAGCGGCGGCCCATGCTCCAGCGCATCTACGGCACGGCCTGGAAGACCGCAAAACAGTTAAAGAAACATCTTCACTGGCTGGAAGAGGTCGAAAAGCGTGACCATCGTAAACTGATCAAGCAACTCGACCTGGTCAGCTTTCACCAGGAGGGTGGGGCGGGCCTGGCTTACTGGCACCCCAAGGGCGGGCAGATGCGCGTCCTGATCGAAGAATACTGGCGCAAGTTGCACTATGAGGGCGGTTACGACATCGTCTTTACGCCGCACATCGGGCGAGCACAACTGTGGGAGACCTCGGGGCATCTCGACTTTTACAAAGAGGGTATGTACGCCCCGATGGATATTGACGGGCAGGAGTATTACATCAAGCCCATGAACTGCCCGTTCCACATTCTGATCTACAAGTCGCGGATGCGCTCCTACCGCGATTTGCCCTTGCGTTGGGCCGAGCTGGGTACGGTCTACCGCTACGAGCGCAGCGGTACGCTGCACGGCCTGCTGCGCGTGCGTGGCTTTACCCAAGATGATGCCCACATCTTTTGCACGCCGGAGCAGATCGAGGACGAAATCCTGCGTGTGCTGGATTTCAGCCTGGCTCTGCTGCGCGGTTTTGGCTTTGAAGAGTTCAAAATCGAACTGAGCGTGCGCGACCCCAACAAGCCGGAAAAGTACGCCGGCGAGGACGCGATGTGGGAGCAGGCCGAAGCATCGTTGGTCAAGGCGCTGGAGGCGCGGGACATACCCTACGAGCGCATGGAGGGCGAGGCGGTATTCTACGGCCCCAAGATTGATATCAAGATCAAGGATGCGCTCAATCGCACCTGGCAATGCACGACGATCCAGTTCGACTTTAACTTGCCGGGACGGTTCGACATGACCTACGTCGGCGAGGACGGCAAGGAACACCGGCCCTATATGGTTCACCGGGCGCTGTTGGGAAGTTTGGAGCGGTTCTTTGGCGTGCTGGTGGAGCACTATGGCGGAGCCTTCCCCGTCTGGCTGAGTCCGGTGCAGGTGGTGCTCATCCCCATCGCCGACCGCCACGTGGAGTATGCTCGCTCTGTAGAGAAGCGGTTACGAAAAGCCGGTCTGCGGTCTGAGGTCAATGTCTCCGACGACCGCATGCAGGCCAAAATCCGCGACGCCCAGATGCAAAAAGTACCCTATATGCTCGTCATTGGAGATCGAGAGATGGAGGCGGGGCAGGTAAATCTGCGGAAACGGGATGGAGACAAACCCGGCGCAATGTCTGTGGACGAGTTCCTGGTACTGGCGCAGGAAGCGGTGGCGGACAAGCGCTTGCTCTGATAGGTGGACGGCCCGATATGATTTGAGTGTGTTTCAAATGAGTTGGGTAGGCGCGCTTTCCATAGCGCGCGGTATGGAAACCGCGTCTACTTCTAACCGAAATGAAACGCACCCAGATGATTTGACACCTTCTTGTAATTGTGTTATCATCTCTGTTGTTCTCATTGTCTCACCTAGTATGGAGGTAGGCCGAAATCAAGAGAAAAAGAAAATATAGTGTTGACAAGCGAGCCAAGTATCACATTAACCACCAGATTCGGGCTTCTCATGTGCGGCTCATTGATGCGGATGACAATCACGTAGGAGTCGTGTCGCTATCTGATGCTCTGACCATGGCCCACGAAGCTGAATTGGATTTGGTGGAAGTGTCACCAACGGCAGACCCTCCTGTTGCCCGGGTGATGGATTACGGCAAGTTTCTGTACCAGCAAGCAAAGCGGGATCGAGAGTCGCGCAAGGCACAAAAAAAGATCGAAGTCAAAGAGATTCGCCTGCGTCCCAAGACGACCGACCATCACCGATCCTTCAAGGTTCGTGATGCGCGGGGCTGGCTGGAGGAGGGGATAAAGGTAAAGGTGCGCATTCGTTTCCGGGGACGTGAGGTCACCTATCCAGAAATCGCTATCGAGCAACTGATGGGGATTGCCAAAGAACTGTCCGATATATCGGTGATCGAACAAAAACCAAACCGGGAAGGACGCACGATGCTGATGGTTCTGGCGCCGGGAAAAAAGGACGCCAAGGGGTAAGAGAATGCCAAAGATCAAGACACATAAATCAACGTCCAAGCGCTTTCGCCGCACGAAAGGCGGAAAAGGAAAGTTAGTTCGTACCAAGCAGGGCAAGTCGCACCTGCGCCGCAAGAAGAGCAAACGCGCCAAGCGTCTCTTTGACGAAATGATTTTGGTAGAATCGAAAGGCGTGCAGGCGCGCGTGAATCGCCTGGCGCCATATCTGAGAGAGAAGGGGAAATAGTACTGTGAGAGTTAAAGGGGGAACCAGGACACGGTATCGCCATAAGAAGATTCTGCGCCAGACTAAAGGGTACTGGGGGACGCGCCGTCGTCTCTTCCGTCGGGCCAACGAGGCCTGGATGAAGGCTCAGTGGTACTCTTATCGTGATCGCCGGAATCGGCGGCGTGGCTTGCGACGGCTATGGATCACGCGCATCAATGCGGCGGCGCGGCAGAACGGAATTTCGTACAATCGCTTTATCTACGGGTTGAAGCAGGCCGGGGTGGAGTTGGACCGCAAGGTCCTGGCGGACATTGCCGTGCGGGATGCCACTACGTTTGCTCAGTTGGCCGAGGTAGCGAGGGGCGCGGCGTAAATCCAACAAGGTCTACAAAGTTGTCAGAAACTCGATGTCATTGCGAGGAGCATAGCGACCAAGCAATCCCCACTGTTGCTTGCATTTGAAGATAGGAGATTGCTTCGCTGCGCTCGCAGTGATATATTTGTTTCCTTGATGACATTGGTCAGAACCCGGGTTTTTTCCGAAAAACCTGGGTTCTTTTTTGTGCCAGCCGCACCCTCAAGCCGCTGTGCCGCTCCCGCACTTGCGCGTTACGCACCCCGATTCCGATCGCCCGCCGCGTCCCCACCAGCACAACCAGCCGTTTGGCCCGCGTGATGGCCGTGTAGAGCAAATTCCGTTGTAGCATTAGATAGTGCTGGGTCAACATCGGTATCACGACGGCGGGGTACTCGGAGCCTTGTGATTTATGCACCGATACGGCAAAGGCGTGTGTCAACTCGTCTGCCTCACCCCAGTCGTAGACCACTGGTCGGCCGTCTATCGTCACCATCAGCGTTTGCCCCAGCGGATCTATTCCCGCTACCAAGCCAATGTCCCCGTTGTAGACTTGCTTGAGATAGTTGTTGCGCACCTGCATCACCTTATCCCCCACGCGAAAGTCACGTCCGCCCAGCCGCCGTTCGGCCTTGTGTGGAGAGGCGGGGTTGAGGGCTTTTTGCAGGCGCAAGTTGAGGTTGGTGACTCCGCACGCGCCCCGGTACATCGGCGCCAGCACCTGTATCTCACTCACCGGATCCAGGCCAAACTTGCGCGGGATGCGGCGTTTCACGATGTCCACCAGCAACTCTGCCGCCGCTGGCGGGTCATCTTGAGAGAAAAAGTAAAAGTCGTCAAACTTGTTGAGGATGGGAAACTGTCCCCGATTGATGCGGTGGGCATTGACGACGATGCCGCTATCGGCGGCCTGGCGGAAGATGGTGGTCAACTGCACGACGGCGGCGCAGTTGGATGCGATGACGTCGCGCAGGACGTCGCCCGCGCCGACAGAGGGGAGCTGGTCCACGTCCCCGACGAAGAGCACGTGCGCGGCCGAATCAACGGCCTTGAGCAGGTGGTTGGTCAGCAAGAGGTCGAGCATCGAAGCCTCGTCCACGATGAGGCAGTCCACGTCCAGGGGATGCTCCTCGTTGCGGCGGAATCCCTCATGAGGCGAGTATTCCAGCAGCCGGTGGACAGTCTTGGCTGGATGGTCGGTGGCTTCCGCGAGCCGCTTGGCGGCGCGACCAGTGGGGGCGCAGAGGGCGTAGCGGCAACTCATTGCCTCCAACGCCCCGATGATAGTGCGCACGGTAACAGTTTTGCCTGTACCGGGGCCGCCGGTGAGCACTGTCACTTTGTGGGTCAATGCCGCTTGCACAGCCTTTTGTTGCTCAGGTGAGAGCTTGATGGCCGAATTTCGACTGACCTGAGCTAGCAGCCCGTCCCAATTCACACTGCGGAAGGGAGCCAGACGAGTGGTGGGGCTTTCGATCAGCCCGTGCATGCGATTGGTGACGCCGATCTCCCCGTAGTAGAACGGGGTCAAGTAGACGGCCTGCTCCTCGCGCAGGGGCGGGATAACCCTGCCCCTATCATGGGTTGTGGGATAGACCAGCGTCTCGCGGCGTACCATCTCCTCGGCGTCCAGGCTCTCGATGGCATTGCTCACCAAGTCCGAGGGCACGGTCAGCAGCTTGGTCGCCTCGTTCACCAGTTCAGGCTCCGGCGCGTAGACGTGGCCCTCGCCGGCCAGTTGGCTCAAGGCATAAGCCACGCCAGCCTGCACGCGAGAGGGCGCATCGGACGGCAGCCCCAGGTCGCGAGCGATCTTGTCGGCGGTCTTGAAACCCACTCCCCAGATGTCGCGGGCCATTCGGTAGGGGTCATCCTGCACCACTTGCAGCGCGTCGTCGCCGTAGGCCTTGTAGATTTTGACGGCCAGCCCGGTGGTGACGCCGTGACTTTGGAGGAACAGTATCACCTCGCGGATCTGCTTCTGCTCCTCCCAGGCTTGGGCGATGGCGGCGGCCCGCTTTGGTCCCACGCCCAACGCCTCCCTCAGTCGCCGAGGATCCTCTTCGAGCACGCGCAACGTGTCAGTGCCAAAGCGCTGGACGATGCGGGCGGCGGTGACAGGCCCCACTCCCTTGACCAGCCCCGAACCCAGATAGCGTTTGATACCCTCGATGGTGGCTGGGAGGGTCTGCTCGCACCGCTCAGCTTTGAACTGCCGGCCGTACTGTGGGTGGGTCGTCCAGACGCCCTCCAGGCGCAGGCTCTCGCCCGGCTGCACCTCCGGCAGATTGCCGATGACGGTCGCCAAGTCGGCCCGGCCTGGTACACTCAGGCGGATGACAGAGTAGCCGGTTTCTGCGCTATAGTAGGTAATGCGCTCGACTGTTCCCTGGAGTTGATTGGACATCAGGGGAATGATAGCAGAAAAGGGGGCAGGATGCAAGAGGGGGTATAAAAGGCGGTGTGCCTGAGAACGGGTCAGGGCGGGTATGACCAGTCCCCAGGCACAACCAAGAAAAAGGAGGGAATTGCTTGTTATGGCTTGTAAAACTCTAACTCATCAACTGATTGCATTATACTCGAAATGGGCAAATTATGGGTTTCGTATCCGTTACAGTACCGTTTCTAGTCTGTAACTTGTTTCACCTTGGTTGGGGAGGAGGGAGCATCCCCATGGGCGTCAACCTAACGTTTGAACGAGCAGAAAGCGCTGGTCGAGTAGCGCCCAAAGGGCGCATATCGAGACCAGGCGGCTTGGGCGAGACCCGCTCCCTTCACTTCGACAGGCTCAGTACAAGGGTTTCGATACGCCTTCGGCTACTCAACCAGCGGTCGCTAGCCTTAAGTTGATGCGCATGGGGAGCATCCCCCGATGCGACCAGGGCGGCACGTAGGCCTGCCTGCCTCCTCTAACTCATTTGGGTGTGTTTCAAACGAGTTGAGTAGGCGCGCTTTCCATAGCGCGCGGTATGGAAAGCGCGCCTACTTCCAACCGAAATGGAACGCACCCAGTTGAAACACGCTATCTTTTCTTTGGGATGATAACCCAGAGAATCAAGTAAGGCACGACGCCCGGCAAGCCACCCGGTATTAGCAGAATAGCAAAGAGCAGGCGGAACCAGAACGCGCTGATGCCAAAGAATGTTCCCAGGCCGCCGCATACGCCGGCCACGATCCCGTTTTGCCGTCGCAGTTTGTTGTTGTTCATTGTGCCGGTTACCCTTCTTTGTCTTCCCTGACCAGTGCCGAGAGGATGACGGTGACGACGCTGACAATGAGCGCGCCCAAGAAGGCGGCCCAGAAGCCGTCCACGTAAAAGCCAACGTGGAACCAGCTCACGGCGATGGCTGAGGCCAGCCACAGCGTAATGCCGTTGACGACCAGGACGAACAGTCCCAGCGTGAGGATGATGAGCGGGCAGGTCAGAAACTTTAATATAGGGCGCACGATGGCGTTGACCAATCCCAGGATGACGGCCATCACGGCGTAGACGATCCAGCCGCTCCCGACCACGCGGATGCCTGGTACGAGCCATGCTGCCGCTAAAAGTGCCAGGCTGGTGATAATCCAACGGATGAGCAGTTTCATTTTACATTCACCTCCGCGTTCAATACGCAATTGGGGCAGAAACGTTGCAGGATCGAGTCGTAGCTCTATATCGTGCTGGCCATGCGAGGTATGGAAGACTCGGTCGAAAAAGTCACCGGTTGAGTCTGGTCACCGTGTTCCAGTTTCTGGAGAATATCCCCGACTGTGTGGCTGCCAAACGGGCAGTCACTCTCTACAAAGCCCGTGCGATGCGGGCCGCTACGCGGGCGTTGTTGAGCAGCAGCGACTCGTTGGCGCGGCGCGCCTGTCCACCGGTCAGTTCGACCATGCGATTTAGCAGGAACGGCGTCAGTGCTTTGCCGCTTATACCTGCCGCATCCGCCTCCTCCACTGCCTGGGCGATTGCCGCCTCGGCCTGAGCAGCCGGGAGTTCATCTGCCTCTGGGATGGGGACACAGACCAGGAGCGCCGTCGAGAGGCCCAATTCCGTCCGCGCCCGCGCTATCTGTGCCACCTCCTCCGGCGTCTCGACCCGCGCGTCCACATTCAGTCCCGAGTGGCGGCTGTAGAAGGCGGGGAACTCGTCTGTCCTGTAGCCGAGCACCGGCACACCGTGGGTCTCCAGATATTCCAGCGTGCGCGGCAGATCGAGGATGGCTTTGGCTCCCGCGCAGACGGTGATGATGGGGATGGAGCCAAGCGCGGGGAGATCGGCCGAAATGTCTTCGGGGTGACCTCGGTGGACGCCGCCGATGCCGCCGGTGGCAAAGATGCGGATGCCGGCGCGATGGGCCAGGTGCATCGTAGCGGCGACGGTCGTGCCACCGCTAGTTCCTTGAGCCAGCACGAGGGGCAGGTCGCGCAGGCTGACTTTGCGGGCCGTCCGGTCGGAGGCCAGGCGCGCCAGTTCATTGTCGGAAAGCCCCACCCGAGGTTCGCCCGTCAGCACGGCGATGGTGACCGGAAGTGCCCCTTCTTCGCGCACCGCCGTTTCCATCCGGCGGGCGATTTCGAGGTTGGCCGGGGATGCAAAGCCGTGGGTGATGAGCGCAGATTCTAGTGCCACGATTGGTTTAGTAGTCATTTTGTCATTTATCCGTGATTAAATAACTTGCCCATTTCTGGACAAGTGTAGCGCCGGTTGAGTAGGAGCGACTTGTGTTGAGCCTGTCGAAACATACGCTCCGGCACGAAAAGCGTGTGCCTCCGCTACTCAACCAACGCTCGCAAAATTACCCAAACGGGCAAGTTATTTAATTCGGGTGTGTTTCAAATGAGTTGGGTAGGCGCGCTTTCCATAGCGCGCGGTATGGAAACCGCGCCTACTTTTAACCGAAATGAAACGCACCCATTT
>Ga0164318_10006694_pt1 | contig 11152 bp, 13 predicted proteins | sample GuaBasSedimGuay9_FD_113734 | JGI IMG/M metagenome (GOLD analysis project Ga0164318, IMG submission 113734) | Subseafloor sediment microbial communities from Guaymas Basin, Gulf of California, Mexico - Guay9, Core 4571-4, 0-3 cm | ecosystem: Environmental > Aquatic > Marine > Hydrothermal vents... | reverse complement strand
CTGGCAGAGGGTCTGTTGACTGTGAAGGGGCCGAAAGGGTTGCTCACGAGGCAGATGCACCCGAAGGTTCTCGTGAACGTTGGGAAGGATGAGGTTGAAGTTTCAGTAAGTGATGAATCGAAGGAGTCAAAGGCCATCCATGGGCTATCCAGGATGCTTGTGGCAAACATGATCATCGGTGTGAGTACCGGTTTTGAGAAGGCACTCGAGATCGTAGGAGTCGGGTACCGGGCTGAATTGCAGGGGAATACGGCCGTCCTGAATGTTGGGTATTCACAACCGGTCCATTTTGACCTTCCTAAAGGGGTTGAAGCGAAAATTGATAAAACGAAGATTATCCTGAGCAGCATCGATAAGGAACTGCTGGGGCTGACTGCGGCCAAGATTCGAGGCATTCGAAAACCAGAACCTTATAAGGGGAAGGGTATCAGGTATGCCGACGAAGTGGTCAGAAGGAAGGCTGGAAAAACTGGCGTAAAATAACCGGGTCGGCATGAGCCTTGAGATCCGGCTCGAGACGGAAGAGGAAAAAATGGGGACGGTTTATAGTGCAGAAGCACGCTTGAGAAGGAAAAAGAGGGTCAGAAAAAAGATACGAGGAACCAGCGATCGGCCCAGGCTGTGCGTATTCAGAAGCGCAAGACATGTCTATGCCCAGATCATTGACGATACCACTGCCCGAACCCTTGCGGAAGCGTCGTCTATTTCAGGAGACGCTCGTTCAACTATCGGGAAAAAGGGCGGAAACAAGGAAGGGGCAGCAATGGTTGGGGCACTCATTGCGGAACGTGCACTGAAACAGGGAATCAAGAAGGTAGTGTTTGATCGGAATGGGTTCCTGTACCATGGACGGCTAAAGGCCCTTTCCGAGGCTGCACGGGAAAAGGGACTGGAGTTCTAGGTAGTTTCAGTACCACTACAAATCGGGATATGAGGGAGAAAGCTATTGTTTAAGGAAGAACAGGATCTCGAAATTATTGAAAAAGTTGTCCACATCAATCGTGTGGCCAAGGTCGTCAAAGGCGGGCGGCGGTTCAGCTTCAGTGCGCTCGTGGTGGTGGGAAATGGGAAAGGAACTGTCGGAAGCGGCCTCGGCAAGGCCAATGAGGTTCCGGAGGCCATCCGAAAAGGCGTTGAAAGAGCGCGAAAAGACATGGCGGATATCCCCTTGTACAACACTACTATTCCCCATGAAGTAATCGGGGAGTGGGGAGCAGGCCGGGTTCTTCTCAAGCCGGCCAGGCCGGGTACAGGCCTCATTGCCGGTGGAGCGGTGCGGGCAGTTCTGGAGGCGGTAGGCCTGCAGAATATCCTCACCAAGTGCCTTGGATCGCACAATCCGCATAATCTCGTTCGTGCAACCATGGAGGGGCTTCGATCGCTGCGGAGCCCGGAAGAAATAGCCCGGCGAAGGGGCAAACCGGTTGAAGAGCTGGTGAAATAAATATCTGAACGGGGAAAAAGGTTTTCAACATGGCAGACAAGATAAGGGTCACCCTTGTGAGGAGCGGCATCGGAAGGAAAAAGAAGATACGTCAGACCCTCAAAGGATTGGGATTGACCAAACTGAATAAGACGGTTGAATTGGAGAATACTCCTGCCATTCGGGGAATGATTGAGAAGGTGTCGTTTCTCGTCCGGATCGGTGAGAATTGAGCAAGGTAAGGAATTATGAAACTGCATGAACTTTCCCCTGCGAAGGGATCGAGGAAAAAGAGAAAACGGGTCGGGAGAGGTCCCGGTTCAGGGCACGGAAAGACTTCGTGCCGTGGGCATAAGGGCCAGAAAGCAAGATCTGGGGGCGGGCCGGCGCGCGGTTTCGAGGGCGGTCAGATGCCACTTCAGCGGCGGCTCCCGAAAAGGGGCTTCAACAACCTCTTCAGGAAAGAGTATAACATCATCAACGTGGAAGATTTGAACCGGTTTGATGCAAACGCCGAGGTGGATGCTGTTGCGCTCAAGGAAAAAGGGCTGATCAGAAAGAAAAAGGATGGGGTGAAACTGCTCGGAAACGGTCAGATGGAGCACCCTGTCGTGATCAAGGTTCAGCGGGCCAGCAGGGTTGCAAGGGAAAAAGTGGAAGCCGCGGGCGGAAAGATTGAAATTATTTAGTTGGGAAAGCAAAAACGGGGATAAAGAACATTGATCGGCGGTTTCCAGAATATTTCAAGAATTCCTGAGCTGAAGCGGCGGGTATTTTTCAGCCTGGCAATGCTGGCCGTATATCGTTTGGGATGCCACATCCCGACACCCGGAATAGATGGTGCGGCCATGGCGGCTTTTTTCGGGTCGAAACAGGGGACGCTCTTTGGACTGTTTGACATGTTTTCAGGGGGGGCCCTGAAAAGGATGTCGGTCATGGCCCTTGGCATCATGCCATACATCAGTGCCGCCATCATCATTGAGCTTCTGCAGGTGGTGGTCCCTTACCTGGAAAAACTAAAAAAAGAAGGGGAACAGGGAAGAAAAAAGATCACCCAATACACTCGGTATGGAACTGTATTTCTCTGCGTGGTCCAGGGATTTGGTATCGCTGTAGGTCTTGAAAGGATGTCAAGCCCGGGAGGGGCCATGGTGGTGCCTGTCGGCGGATGGGGTTTCAGGATCCTTACCGTGATGACGTTGACTGCTGGAACTACTTTCCTGATGTGGCTCGGAGAGCAGATCACTGAAAGGGGAATAGGAAACGGGATTTCGCTTATCATATTCGCAGGGATTGTAGCGCGTTTTCCGGTGGCTGTTGCCAATACGTTCCGGTTGATGGGCACCGGTGAGATCACTCCCTTTTTCATGGTGCTCATTGTGGGACTGATGGTGGTGGTACTTGGGGTGATCGTTTTTGTGGAAATGGGGCAGCGCAGGATACCGGTCCAATATGCGAAACGGGTGGTCGGAAGAAAAATGTATGGTGGGCAGAGTACCCATCTCCCGTTGAAGGTGAATACGGCGGGTGTTATTCCTCCAATCTTCGCCTCTTCAATCATCATGTTTCCGGCGACCATAGCAAATTTTTTGAGTGCAAAACAGCTTCCCTGGCTGCAACATATTGTAGGGTTCCTTGCACCGGGACACATTGTTTACATCGTGGTATATGTCGCGTTTATTTTCTTTTTCTGTTATTTCTATACGGCGGTGCATTTTAACCCGGTTGACGTGGCAGACAACATGAAACGCTACGGTGGGTTTGTTCCAGGAATCAGACCCGGGAAGAACACTGCGGATTATATTGACAGGGTTTTGACACGGATCACCTTTTCCGGTGCCATATATATTTCAGCGGTGTGTGTGCTGCCCCAGATTTTGATCTACAAGCTCAATGTGCCCTTTTATTTTGGCGGGACAGCGCTGTTGATCGTTGTGGGAGTCGCGATGGATACCATGAATCAGATTGAATCCCATATGCTGACACGACACTATGAGGGCTTTATGAAGAAGGGACTCGGGAGAGCAAGATAGCTTGATGATCAGGGGTGAAGGATCGCTCCTGGCAAAAGAAAGGCGAGGTTTATCATGAAAGTACGACCGTCGGTTAAGAAAATATGTAATCACTGCAAGATTATTCGACGAAAAGGGGTTACCCGCGTCATCTGTATTAACCCCCGCCACAAACAACGGCAAGGGTAGGGCAAAAGGCCTAACGGTTTAGGCTGCAGACGAAACAGCCTGGATAGTAACGGGGCGGGAACTATTTGTTGGAAGGAGTATTAGATTGGCTAGAATTGCTGGCGTAGACTTACCGAGGGGAAAGAGGATCGAGATTGCGCTTACCTATATTTACGGGATAGGGCGGAGTTCCTCGCAAAAGATCCTGACCGAGGCAGGAATTGATTGGGATGCAAAATCAAATAACCTGACCGATGAGGAAGTAAGCAATATCAGGAAGATTATCGATGAGCACTTCAAGGTAGAAGGTGATCTCAGGCGAGAAATCTCAATGAATATCAAAAGGTTGATGGATCTTGGGGCGTATCGGGGACTGCGGCACAGAAGAGGCCTCCCGGTGCGGGGGCAGCGGACAAGCACCAATGCCAGGACCAGGAAAGGACCCCGAAGGGCTGTCATGGGAAGAAAGAAGAAATAATTTCTGAGGGAGAAGGATGGCAAAGACCAGGAAGAAAAAAGGGAAGTCGAAGAAGGAAAAGAAGAACGTCCCTTCAGGGATTGTGCATATTCAATCCACGTTTAACAATACTATCATAACTATCACGGATAACGAAGGCAATGTGATCGCATCGTCCAGTGCAGGAAGAGCCGGATTCAAGGGGTCCAGGAAGAGCACCCCCTTTGCCGCACAGCTTGCTGCGCAGGATGCCCTGCAGCAGGCGATGGAGCAGGGGTTGCGAGTTGCTGAAGTACGGGTCAAGGGGCCTGGTGTGGGTCGTGAGGCGGCCCTCCGGGCTCTGCAGGTGGACGGATTCAGCGTGAGCATGATCCGGGATGTAACACCGATTCCGCATAATGGCTGCAGGCCGCCCAAAAGACGCAGGGTCTAGGATTTGTCGGGTTGTCTTTGTTGATGGGAAAAAGAGATTTGAGGAGGGTCAAGTTTGGCCAGATATAATGGTTCTTTGTGCAGGTTATGCCGTCGGGAAAACCTGAAGCTTTTTCTAAAGGGTGATCGTTGTTTCGGGGACAAGTGCGCATTTGAGCGGCGGCCCTATGCGCCCGGCCAGCATGGGCAGCGCCGTGGGCGTAAATTTTCCGATTACCGAGTCCAGCTCAGGGAAAAACAGAAAGTAAAGCGGATCTACGGGGTCCTTGAGAAACAGTTCAGAGGATACTATTACCGTGCCGAGCGGCAGAAAGGAATCACCGGCATCAATTTGCTCATGTTGCTGGAGTGCCGGTTGGACAACGTGGTGTACCGTATGGGCTTTGCGGCTTCAAGGAATCAGGCGAGGCAGCTCGTGCGGCACAATCACTTCATGGTAAACGGTCGGAAGGTCAATATCCCTTCCTACAGGGTTTCTCCTGGTGATGTTGTGGAGGTCAGGGAGAAAAGCAGGGCGGTTCAGCAGATCCTTGATGCCATGGAAACAGTGGTCAGAAGGGGAATCCCTCCGTGGATTGAGCTTGAAAAGGAAAAATTCAAGGGGCTTTTAAAGGCGCTTCCAAACAGGGAAGACTTGACAATGCCCATCCAGGAACAGCTCATTGTTGAGCTGTATTCCAAATAATAATCCCAAGGAGCATTGTTCTTTGGGGATCATTGTAATAACAGCACAATAGGGAGGCTTTTTTGAGAGATCTGAAAAGCAAGAACTGGCGCGAGCTTATCCGACCCAAAAAAATAGATGTCCAGCAGGAAAGTTATACGAACTTCTATGGGAAGTTCGCTTGCGAACCACTGGAAAGAGGGTTTGGTATTACTATCGGGAACTCCTTGAGGCGGATATTGCTTTCCTCTCTGCAGGGGGCTGCCATTGTTTCAGTAAAATTTGACGGCGTTTTGCACGAGTTCAGTACCATTCCCGGTGTTCATGAGGATGTTACAGATATCATACTCAATCTCAAAGAGATTAAATTGAAAGTCCTTGAGGGAGAGGAAGCGGTCATCCACCTGAACAGCGAGCAGGAGGGCGTGGTAAAGGCATCGGATATTGATACCCACGGTCTCGTGGAGATATTGAATCCTGATCGCCATATCGCAACGCTGAATAGTGAAGCAAAGCTGAATATGGAGATGGTGGTTCGATGTGGTAAGGGATATGTGCCTGCCGAGAGAAACAAGACAAAAGATATGGATATCGGCATGATCGCCATTGATGCCATTTTTTCACCCATTCAAAAGGTGAATTTTGTGGTGACGAACGCCCGGGTTGGGCAGATTACCGACTATGACAAACTTACCCTTGAGATTTGGACCGATGGCAGTGTATTGCCCGAAGACGCCTTGGCGTATGCGGCAAAGATCCTGAAGGAACAGATGACCCCTTTCATTAATTTTGAAGAGGAACCTGAACCTGTTGAAGAGGAAGAAGAGGAAGAAGAGGAAAAACTGAATGAGAATCTGTTCAGACCTGTTTCTGAACTGGAACTGTCAGTTCGGTCCGCCAACTGCCTGAAGAATGCAAACATTACACTGATTGGTGAACTGGTTCAAAAAACTGAACAGGAAATGCTCAAGACGAAAAACTTTGGAAGAAAATCTCTGAATGAGATCAAGTCCATCCTTGAAGAAATGGGCCTGTCACTCGGAATGAAATTAGAGAACTTCTCCTCCCCTGCGGAACTGCTTGAGGAAGATGCTGAACAGGTAGAAGAAAAGAAAGAGGAAAAGAAAGATGAGGCATAGGAAGGCGGGAAAGGAGTTAAGTCGCAATACAAGTCATCGAAGGGCCATGTTGCGAAACATGGTTACTTCCTTGTTCAAGTATGAGCAGATAGAGACAACCGATACGAAGGCAAAAGCCGTACGTCCTATCGCAGAAAAGTTGATTACCCTGGCAAAGAGGGGAGACCTCCATGCTAGGCGGCAGGCCTTGTCCTACATGCAGGACAAGACAGTGACCCATCGTCTTTTCGAGGAAATAAAGGAAAGATACCTTGACAGGCAGGGCGGTTATGTGAGAATCGTTAAGAAGGGATTTCGGAAGGGCGATGGGGCACCGGTCTCAATTGTCCAGCTCCTGCCCGCTGAGGAGGGGAAAAAGGAGAAAAAAAAGAAAGGGAGAAAGAAAAAGGCCGACAAGGCTCCTTCTGTCAAAAAAACTGTGGGAAGTACCAAGAAGGAAGGCGCTCCCGTTCCCGAAAAGGAGGGTACACCCGAGGTCAAAGAAGCTGTGGAAACCAGCAACAATACGGATACTGTTGATGAACCCGAGGGAAGCAAAGAGGCTTGATTTCCCGTTTTCCCGGGAGAAAGATAACATTATAGGAATCTGAGTTATGGTTGGAAGTGGGATAACTGAAAAATCTCCTTGTCACTGCTATTGGCAAGGAGATTTTTTTTGTATTGGAATAGGAAAAGGAGTTACCGGTGGGGCAATTCAATCATAAGGATCTCCTGGGGATTGGACAGTTGTCTGAAGAGGATATCGAACTTGTCCTGGATACTGCTGAATCGCTGAAGGTTATATCGGCCAGGGATATCAAAAAAGTACCCACGTTGCGTGGAAAGAGTATTGTGCATTTTTTCTACGAGCCGAGCACGAGGACGAGAACCTCTTTTGAGATAGCAGCAAAACGCTTAAGTGCTGATACGGTAAGCCTGTCTGCCTCTACAAGCAGCATGGTGAAAGGCGAAACGCTCATTGATACTGCCAGGAACCTCCAGGCAATGAACCCGGACCTCATTGTTCTTCGCCATTCATCTACCGGTGCACCCCATATACTGGCCCGGGAGGTCCCCGCATCGATCATTAATGCAGGGGACGGCATAAACGAACACCCGACCCAGGCACTCCTCGATCTCTTTACCATCAGGGAGCGAAAAGGAAAGATCAGAGGCCTGAAAGTGGCCATCATTGGAGATATTGCCCACAGCCGGGTGGCGAGATCCGATATTCTGGGTTTGACCAAGATGGGCGCCCAGGTGACGGTGGCGGGCCCTCCCACGATGATACCTGTGGGAATGGAAACCCTTGGAGTCACCGTGGTCATGGATCCCCATGAGGCCGTGAAGGGAAAGGATGTGATCATGCTTCTCCGCATTCAGCTTGAACGGCAGAGTGCAAAAATATTCCCCGGTATACGAGAATATGCGCGATATTTCGGCCTTGACCGCAAACTTGTTTCCAGGGCGAAAAAAGATGTGATTGTAATGCATCCGGGCCCCATAAACCGTGGGGTGGAAATTATTCCAGACGTGGCAGACGGCCCCTCTTCTGTTATCCTTGACCAAGTTTCAAACGGGGTTGCTGTGCGGATGGCATTGCTCTATCTTCTCATTGGAGGGAAACAAAGTGTCGACTTGGATTAGGGGGGGAGAACTTGTTGCCCCCCAGAAGGGGACTTCGGAGCAGTCCGATCTCATCATTGAACGGGGGAGGATTTCAAGAATTGTTCCTCACGGTACGTTTCAGGGACAGGTATCCCAGCTGAAAGTCATTGATGCGGCCGGAAAACTGGTCGTCCCGGGTCTTATTGATATGCATGTACATCTGCGTGAACCGGGAGAAGAGTACAAAGAGTCGATTGCAACCGGCGCAAAGGCTGCCGTTGCCGGCGGATTTACTTCAATAGCATGTATGCCGAACACATCACCTCCCAACGATTGCAGGTCAGTGACCGAATTTATCGTTCGTCGCGCCGAAGAGGCGGGACTGGCGAGAGTCTATCCCATCGGCTCAATCACCATGGGCCAGCAGGGAAAGGTCCTCACAGAATTTGGAGATCTGAAAGAGGCCGGTGCCGTCGGAATTTCTGAAGACGGCTATTCCGTGGTTGACAGTGAATTGATGAGGCGTGCCCTTGAATACGCAGACTACCATGGACTGGCCGTTATTTGTCATTGTGAAGACAGGGGCCTTTCCGAAGGTGGGGTCATGCATGAGGGAGTGGTATCTACGAAGATCGGCCTCCCGGGCATCCCTGCAGCAGCCGAGGAAATCATGGTCTTCAGGGACATTGCCCTGGCCAGGCTGACTGGCACGCCTGTCCACATTGCGCACGTGAGTACAAAGGGATCGGTGGCCCTTATCCGGATGGCAAAGGAAGAGGGGGTTTCCGTTACGGCTGAGACAGCACCGCACTATTTCACCTTGGATCACAATGCGGTGATAGGATACGATACCCGTACCAAGGTTAATCCGCCCTTGAGGACGGAGGAGGACGTGCAGGCGATTAAACAGGGCCTTTCAGAAGGTGTTATCGATGTGATTGCCACGGATCATGCACCCCATAGTCCCATAGAAAAAGACCTGGAATTTGATCGCGCCGCCTTTGGCATGATTGGGTTGGAAACCGCTCTGCCCCTCATTCTGTCACTGGTACGCGAAGGGAGAATCGGGATGGTGGACGCCATCAGGAAAATAACATGCAATCCCGCAAGCATCCTGGGCATACCTGGAGGAAGCCTGGAAGAAGGCGCGAGAGCGGATCTTGCTCTCATAGATCCCAATGTCGAATTTACCATGACGGAAGGTGATTTCCATTCAAAAAGCAGGAATTCACCGTTTATCGGGATGCCGCTGCGCGGAAGAAACACGTTGACCATGATTGGGGGGAAGATTGTCTGGCAAGCAAACGGCACGCATCCTGGTCGTTGATGATGAAAAAAGCATGCGGGAATTCTTGGAGATTATGCTGAGCCAGGAGGGATATGACGTGACCCTGGCGGAAAGCGGAAGAAAGGCCTGCCAGATTCTCGATAAACATGCGTTTGATCTGGTGGTCACCGACATCCGGATGAAAGACGTGGACGGCATTGAAGTGTTGAAGAAGAGCAAGGCTGTTCAACCCGGCACCAGGGTGGTCTTGATTTCAGCCTTCGCAACTGCCGAAACAGCCGTAGAAGCCATGAAGGAGGGTGCATACGACTATATCCCCAAGCCTTTTAAGGTAAATGAATTCAAGGCAATTGTTGAAGAGGCCCTCTTATCCAAGGAAAAACCTCTCGAAGAAGAGCAGTCGTCGCTTGGCAGGAGACAGCACCATTTCGGCCTACTTGTGGGAGAAAGCGAGCCCATGAAGAAGGTCTATGATCTTATTCGACGGGTGGCCGGCACTAAATCAAATATCATGATTTCCGGTGAAAGCGGGACCGGAAAGGAGTTGGTAGCACGCGCAATCCATGATATGAGTGCAAGGAAGGAGATGCCCTTCGTCGTTATCAACTGCGCGGGCATTCCGGAAAACCTCATTGAGAGCGAATTGTTCGGGTACAAAAAGGGAGCCTTTACCGGGGCCTCCATTGACAAAAGAGGGCTTTTCGATGTTGCTGACGGAGGCACTGTTTTCCTGGACGAGGTGGGCGAACTCACCCCCGCTATCCAGGTAAAGCTCCTGCGGGTCATTCAGGAGCGGACCTTTACTGCAGTGGGTGGGACAGAGGAAAAGAGCATTGACGTCCGATTTATTTGTGCCACAAACAGGGACCTGGAAAACGAGGTCGTTGAAAATCGGTTCAGGGAAGACCTCTATTTCAGGCTCAATGTGATCCACATTCCCATGCCGCCCCTCCGAAAAAGGGAAGGCGACCTTCCATTGCTCGCCCAGTATTTTTTGGAAAAATATTCTGCTGAATTTGGAAAAGACATCAAGAAAATGTCCGCCTATGCATTGGATATCCTGAAAGAATATCCTTTTCCCGGGAATGTGCGGGAACTGGAAAATATCATCGAACGAAGTGTTGCCCTGGAGACGTCCAATATTGTCCTTCCTGAAAGCCTGACCCTCTCAAATCTCCAGAAGGAGCGGAAGAACCGGCGGGGGACAGACCTCACCTCGGAAGGTATCGACCTTGAGAAAGTGCTTGAAGATATGGAAAGGGACTATGTCCTGAAGGCCCTCAGAATGGCCCACGGATCGCGACAGCGGGCCGCCCAGCTCTTGAAAATCAACACCCGATCCCTCCGCTACCGCATGGACAAGCTGGGTTTAAACGACGTTCCACGGGATCATGAGTAAAGAGCTCCCAGACAGGATGAGCAGGAAGTTAAACATACCTCGTCATTCCGGCGGAAGCCGGAATTCAGTATTTCCCTCATGTCCCCCTTTGAAAAAGATGCTGGGGGGATTTTTACGAATGTCCTGACAAAAAATGTCATGATTCGGACGAAAATTGTCAGTGACGGCCATTTCAAGGGAAGCCACCGCATTTTTTTCGACCTTTCTTATAACCACACATAAAATACAACATATTGAAAGAACATGAGAAAATGTGGAATGTACGTCCCTGTTCTGTTTTTGGCACGCAATTTGTATTAAAAAACGTTCAAGAATTTGCCGGATTTGTCGATCATAACTAGCGAACGTCATCAAACAATTCGGTTTAGCGTCCAGGTTCAACTATCTTACAGATCAACCACCAATAATGAAAGGGGGTGAGGAAACGTTCGGGGGAGTACCAAGCGCTTTGATTTGCGTGTTGTTCGAATACGATCAAATGATAAAAAAATGAGGAGGAGAAAATGTTTCAGAAAATTTTGAGAAAAAAGAATCAAAAAGGTTTTACCTTGATTGAGCTGATGATCGTTATCGCGATCATCGG
>Ga0164318_10006693_pt1 | contig 11153 bp, 10 predicted proteins | sample GuaBasSedimGuay9_FD_113734 | JGI IMG/M metagenome (GOLD analysis project Ga0164318, IMG submission 113734) | Subseafloor sediment microbial communities from Guaymas Basin, Gulf of California, Mexico - Guay9, Core 4571-4, 0-3 cm | ecosystem: Environmental > Aquatic > Marine > Hydrothermal vents... | reverse complement strand
GTTCGACACCGCCACCGAGACCATCAAGCAGGGCGGTACCCGGCGGGGTGCCAACATGGGCATCCTGCGCATCGATCATCCCGACATCCTCGATTTCATCGAGAGCAAGAGCGAGCAGAAGCAACTCAACAACTTCAACATCTCGGTGGCCATCACCGAGCGCTTCATGGCGGCCGTGGAACAGGGTGGCGAATACGAGCTGGTCAACCCCCGTACCGGCAAGATCGCCCGCAGCCTCGATGCCCGCGAGGTGTTCCGCCGCATCGTGCACCTGGCCTGGAGCAACGGCGAGCCGGGCATCATCTTCCTCGATCGTCTCAACAAGGATAATCCCACGCCGCACGTCGGCGAGATCGAGAGTACCAACCCCTGTGGCGAGCAGCCGCTGCTGCCCTTCGAGTCCTGTAACCTGGGTTCCATCAACCTGGCCCGCATGGTTCGTGACGGTCGTGTCGACTGGGAAAAACTGGGGCGGGTGGTCCACGAGGCGGTTCACTTCCTGGACAACGTCATCGAGGTCAACCGCTATCCCCTGCCGGAGATCGAGCGGGTCACCAAGTCCAACCGCAAGATCGGCCTGGGGGTGATGGGCTACGCCGACATGCTCATTCAGCTGGGGCTGGTTTACAACTCCGAGGCGGCCCTGAAGAAGGCCGAGGAAGTCATGGCCTTCATCCAGCGCGAGGCCCGCGAGGCCAGTGCCGAGCTGGCCGAGAAGCGGGGGCCTTTCCCCAACTACGCCGGCAGCATCTTCGACCGGCCCGGGGCTCGACCCCTGCGTAATGCCACTACCACCACCATCGCGCCCACCGGCACCATCAGCATCATCGCCGGGGCCTCATCGGGTATCGAGCCCCTGTTCGGCGTGAGTTTCATCCGCAACGTCATGGACAACGATCAGTTGCTGGAGGTCAACCCCCTGTTCGAGCAGGTGGCCCGCCAGGAGGGATTCTACTCCGAGGAACTGATGCGCAAGATCGCCCGCCTGGGAAGCCTGGCGGAGGTTCCCGAGGTGCCCGAGCACGTCCGGCGCCTGTTCGTGACCGCCCACGAGGTGTCACCGGAGTGGCACATCCGTACCCAGGCTGCCTTCCAGAAGTACACCGACAACGCCGTGAGCAAGACGGTTAACCTGCCCCAGGAGGCCCAGGAGGCCGACGTGGCGGAGGTCTACCGGCTGGCTTACATCCTCGGTTGCAAGGGCGTCACCGTCTACCGCGACGGCAGTCGCAGCGAACAGGTACTGAACATCGAGAAGGTGAACAAGCAGCAGGAGGCGCCGGCGGCGGAGCCGGCCAGCCGCTTGCGGCCCCGCCAGCGCCCGGAGATCGTGCGGGGCTGTACCCTGAAGATGCCCACCGGTTGTGGCGGGTTGTACGTTACCATCAACGAGGACGACGAGGGCATCTTCGAGTTGTTCACCGCCATGGGCAAGGCCGGTGGATGCGCTTCCAGCCAGGCCGAGGCCATCAGCCGCTTGATTTCGCTTGCGCTGCGGGCGGGAATCGGCGTCGACGACATCATTCGCCAGCTCTCCGGGGTACGTTGTCCCTCGCCGGTGTGGAAGGACGGAGAGATGATTCTCTCCTGTGCCGATGCCCTGGCCCGGGCCCTGAAGAAGTACCAGGAGATGATGAACGCCCGGCGTGCCGAGCAGGAGAAACTGCGGCAACGGCAAGCCGAGTCCGAGGCCGACGAGCAGGCCCGCAATGGCAAGCCGGAGCCCCGGGCCGAGCCGGAGCGTGGTGACGAGACGGCACTGGTGCAGGCGGCGTCTTCCGCCTCGCGCCCCCGGGTGATGTTGAGCTGCCCGGACTGCGGCGGCACCATCGAGCACTCGGAGGGGTGCATGCTGTGCCGCTCCTGCGGTTATTCCAAGTGCGCCTGACGCCGGGGAGGAACGGGGGAGGGGTGACGCCGTATCCGCGTGGGCAGGGGCGAAGGAAAATCCGCCCCATCCGGGGGGAGATGCCCCCTTCGTTTATCCCTTGAGCAGCCGGTAGCGCCTGGCCAGATCCAGCAAGCGGCCGGTGCTGAGGTTTTCCAGCCGCTTGCGGTAGTCGCCGTCGATCTTGCCCTGCTTGCCCTTGCGGGTGTCGACGATGGCGGCTACCAGCTTGCTCTTGTTGCCGAACTTCTCCTTGACGGTGCTTTCCCGCTCGAACAACACCAGCAGCTTGCGATTGCTCTGTACCTGCAGCTTCTTCTTGAACTCGTCCTTGGACAGTCCGGACGGCTTGCCGGTAAGACCCATGATGGCCTCCACCAGCTTGTTCTTGCTGCCGAAGCGCTCTTTCGTGATCTGTAGGGGTGCCTTTTTCATGTTTCACCTCGCCGGCCCGAAATCGGGCCCAAACAGGCTAGAGCCCGTAACACAGAGAAGGCGCCGAGGCAAGGAAAAATGGTACTTGACGGGTGCCGCCGGCGCCGGGCATCCTCGGACCGGCAGGGAGGTGTGCTTGAGAAGGTTGCTGCTGCTGGCCATGGTGCTGTTCTGCTGGCCGGGTGTTGGCCTGGCCCAGCGGGCCGCAGACCCGCTCCTGGGACTGGACGATTTCATGCTGTGGCCGTCCCGGCAACTGCTGCCTGGTGGTGAGGCCATCGTCGTCGACCAGGCAGGAGGCCGGGTGCAGGCGGTGCAACGGCTCGGGGGAGACGCCGAACTACGGTTCTTCGGTCGATGCCTGCCGGCTTTCTTCCGGCCCGGTCCTGGTACCGGTTGCCTGCCGGGGGTGAAATGCCGGGCCGCACCTCCACGGTCGTCCCGGCTGGAGCATCTGGTGGTGATGATCGATCCGGGACACGGTGGCGAGCACTCCGGGGCCGTGGGCTGGGGCGGAATCGTGGAGAAGCAAGTGGTATTGGCGATCGCCCGGCAGATTGCCGGGCAGCTGGCCCAGGTGCCGGATGTCGAGGTGATCCTCACTCGCCGGGGCGACGAGACGGTGAGCCTGGAGCGGCGGGTGGAGATGGCCAACGAGGTGGGAGCGGACGTGTTCATCTCGGTGCATGCCAATGCCTTCGTGAGATCGACCCTGGGTGGCGTGGAGACGTTCTTTCATTCCCTGGAGGCCACCGGCGAGGAGGCCCGGCGAGTGGCCCGCTACGAGAATGCGCCTGGCGGAAAGGCCGTGGAGCCGGGTCCTGACACGGTGGCCTACATCCTCCAGGACATCAAGCGGGCCGAGACCCTGCGCGACTCCAGTCGACTGGCTCACCTGGTGCAGGAAAGACTCGCCGCGGCGCTGCCCTGGGAGAATCGCGGGGTGATGCAGGCCGACTTCATAGTCCTGCGCGGCACCAGCATGCCCTCGGTGCTGCTGGAGCTGGGTTTTCTCACCAATCCAGATGATGCCAGGTTGCTCAAGCGGACGGACAGCCACCGGGCCGTCGCCCGGGCCGTTCGTGACAGCGTGGTGCAATTCTGGGGACTGCTGCGCCGCAAGCTGGCGCGCAATGCCTCGGGAGGAGGAAAACCATGAGGCTGGTGCTGGCCAGCACCAACCAGGGAAAGTTGCGCGAGGTGCGCCGCCTGCTGGGCAGCCTGGGCTTTACGGTGGTTTCCCTGGCCGAGGCCGGCCTGGATCCCCGGCTGGAGCTTCCCGAAACCGGCGACAGCTTCGAGCACAATGCCCTGGAAAAGACCCGGGCCCTGCAGGAGATGCTGGGCGGCTGGGTGCTGGGCGACGATTCCGGCCTGGAGGTGGATGCCCTGGGGGGAGCGCCGGGGGTGCGCTCGGCCCGCTATGCCGGTGTCGAACTCCCGGGGCGCGAGCGCGACCTCGCCAACGTGCGCCTCTTGCTGCGGGAACTCGAGGGCGTCGAGCCCGAAAGGCGCACGGCGCGGTTCGTCTGCGTCGTGGCCCTGGTTCGGCCGGACGGCCAGAGCCTGCTGGCCCGGGGTACCTGCGAAGGGCGCATCATCGAGGTGCCGCGGGGGGAGTCCGGTTTCGGCTACGATCCGGTATTCCTGCCCCGGGGGCGCCGGCGTACCATGGCCGAACTGAGCATGGATGAAAAGAATGCCATCTCGCACCGGGGCCGGGCCCTGCGCAAACTGGCCCGCCGGTTGCGCGAACGGGGCTGGGTTGTCGGGGACGGGGCACGGCCAGATTAGAAAATGGGTCGTAAAGGATTCGAACCTTTGGCCCGCGGATTAAGAGTCCGCTGCTCTACCGGACTGAGCTAACGACCCGTACGGCGCCGTTCTTTTTGCCACCACCGCCGACGGCTGTCAAGTGATAACGACCCGGGAACGGGGATGCGTCCCGGTACTCCGCCGATTTCGCCGGCCGCGCCGGGAAGCGTGGGTGAGCGCCTTGCCCTGGACGCCGGGGGTGGCGATTGCTAGTCTCGCCGACATGCTTGGAAGAACCACCAGGACGGTTTGCTGGTTGTGGTTGCTCTTGTTGGGCCCGGCCGGCTGTGCCGGGAAGGGTGATGCCCGGCAGGCGGCGCTGGTCTACGTCATGCTCACCGGTGAACGGCAAGGTGCCGGGGCGCATGCCTTGCGTAGGGACCTGGCGGAGCAACTGCGGGACTTCCAGCTCCGGGTGATGGAGGTCTTCTCCGACCTGGTAGCGGTGCTCGGCAGAAACGGAGACTGCCGGCGGCAGTTAAGACGTGCCCTGGCAGTACTAGGCTCGGAAAGGCAGGATGCCGCCCGACTGGCACCATTTCTTCAGCGGGTGGCACTGGCCCTGGGGCGGGAGGAGGTAGCCCGGGCCTGGCAGACGGCCGGAATGGCCAACTTGGGTGCCTTCTTCAAGTACGATCGGCTCCTGGAACCCGGTCTGGCCGAGCTCAAGTCGTTTGCCGACCGCTGTCCCGTGCAGGCGCGGGAAATCGGCCGGGCGGTTTCCGAACTGTTTCAGGTTCTGAAATTGCCGTCGAATGGTGGCTGGCGGGGAGGGGGTTGACAATCCCGACCGGTATCTAACAGTTCCTGGTTTATGAAACTTTGGGGGACAGGCCCGCGCGCTTTGTGTTACTAGCCAGCCGTCAAATATAACAAACTTTCGGGGACAGGCCCGGGAAGAAAGGGCTTGACCACGGTATCCATGAGTCGTAACATTTATCTAGATATCTTGATGAAGGAATAATGGAACTGCACAGGATATACAAGGCACTCGCCGACGAGAACCGGCTGCGATTGCTCAGGGTGATAGCCAATGGCCCCTACTCGGTGGCCGAGCTGCAGGCCATCATGCAGATGGGCCAGTCGCGGGTTTCTCGACACCTGAAGATCCTCGTGGAAGCGGGGTTGGCGCGGGTGGAAAGGCAAGGTACCTGGTCGTACTACCGGGCGGCCGGTAACGGCAACGAGGCGGCCAGGCTGCAGATAGACCTGCTGCTGCGGGCAGACCTGGCCGGGGCCGCCGCGGACGAGGCCCGGCGCCAGGAGTGCCTGGAGCGGCGACGGGCCCGGGCGCGCGAGTTCCACCAGCGGGTGGCTCCCACCTGGAACAAGATGCGTCGAGAGTTGCTGGGCGACGGACGCGCCATCCAGGCCGTGCTGGAGGCCGTGGCCGGTCGACCGGTGGTTGCCGATCTCGGCTGCGGCGCCGGCAAACTGCTGGAGGAGTTATGCCGGCGGGCCGAACGCGCCATCGGCGTGGATGCCTCGCCGGCCATGCTGGAGCAGGCGCGCCGGGCCCTGGACGGACATGCCGGCTGCGAGCGGGTGGACCTGCGGCTGGGGCAGCTCGAGCACCTGCCGCTGTGCGACGGCGAGGCCCAGGCGGTGGTCATGATGCTGGTGTTGCACCACGTGGCCGAACCGCCGCTGGCGCTGCGGGAAGTACGACGGGTACTGGCACCCGGGGGCGTGCTGGTCGTCTGCGACCTGTGTCGTCACGACCACGAATGGATGCGCACCGAGTACGGAGACCAGTGGCTGGGATTCGCCGACGAGCAGGCCAGGCAATTGCTCGGGGAGGCGGGATTCGAGGATACTCGGCTGGAACATTACCAGACGCCGCGGGTGCAGTTGTTTCTGGCGACGGCCCGGGCGCCAGGGAGGACATCATGAGAGCTATCGGTGTTAGTGACAGACAGGAAAACGACGTGCCCTTCCGGGTCAAGGATCTGTCCCTGGCCGATTGGGGCCGCAAGGAAATCGAGCTGGCGGAAAAGGAGATGCCCGGCCTCATGGCCACGCGCCGCAAGTACGGTTCCCACAAGCCGCTGCGCGGCCAGCGGGTGACCGGTTCGCTGCACATGACCATCCAGACGGCGGTGCTGATAGAGACCCTGCGGGAACTGGGCGCCGAGGTGCGCTGGGCCTCCTGCAACATCTTCTCCACCCAGGACCATGCCGCCGCGGCCATCGCCCGCAGCGGGGTGGGTGTCTATGCCTGGAAGGGGGAGACCCTGGCCGACTACTGGTGGTGCACACTGCAGGCATTGACCTTCCCCGGCGGCCGGGGACCCACCCTGATCGTCGACGACGGCGGCGACGCCACCCTGATGCTGCACCTGGGCTACGAGCTGGAAGAGCATTACCGCCAGCACGGCCGGTTGCCGCCGCTGGAGGCCGACAGCGAGGACGAACTGGAACTCAAGAAGCTGCTGCAGCGGCTGGTGAGCGAGGACCCGCAGCGCTTTCACCGCATGGTGCCGGAGATCCTGGGAGTGAGCGAGGAGACCACCACCGGGGTGCACCGGCTCTATCAACGCGCCGAGGCCGGTACCCTGCTGTTTCCCGCCTTCAACGTCAACGATTCCGTCACCAAGTCCAAGTTCGACAACCTCTACGGCTGTCGCGAGTCGCTGGCCGACGGCATCAAGCGGGCCACCGACGTCATGGTGGCCGGCAAGAAGGTGCTGGTGTGCGGTTACGGCGAGGTGGGCAAGGGCTGCGCCCAGTCCCTGCGCGGCTTCGGAGCCACGGTGCGGGTGAGCGAGGTGGATCCCATATGTGCCCTGCAGGCGGCCATGGAGGGCTACCAGGTGATCACCATGGAAGACGCCCTGGCCGATACCGATATCTACGTCACCGCCACCGGTAACGTCAGGGTGATCACCGCCGAGCACATGTCGCGCATGAAAGACCAGGCCATCGTTTGCAACATCGGTCACTTCGATTCCGAGATCGATGTCGCCGGCCTGGTGTCCTGGCCGGGAGTCAAGCAGAGCAACATCAAGCCCCAGGTCGACCTGTTCACCTTCCCCGACGGCCATGCCATCATCCTCCTGGCCGAGGGCCGACTGGTGAACCTGGGTTGCGCCACCGGCCATCCCAGCTTCGTCATGTCCAACTCCTTCACCAACCAGTGCCTGGCCCTGCTGGCCCTGGTGGAGAAGAAGCACGAACTGGGCGTCTACCGCCTGCCCAAGAAGCTCGACGAGGAGGTGGCCCGCCTGCACCTGGACCACGTCGGCGCCCGGCTCACCAGGATGACCCAGGAGCAGGCCGACTACATCGGCGTGCCGGTGGAGGGGCCCTACAAACCCGAGCACTACCGCTACTGAGGGCGGTTGCTAGTGGACACCGGCGCACTGCGCGGCCGGCCGAGTCTGGATGGTTCTGATGCTGCGCCGTTTCTGCCTCTACGGTTTCCTCAAGAACCAGCAGTACTTCGAGCCCTACCTGGTGCTCTACTTCCTGCAGCGGGGACTATCCTTCTTCCAGATCGGCCTGCTGGTGGCCTGCCGGGAAGTGACCGTCAACCTGTTCGAGGTGTTGAGCGGCGCGGTGGCCGACGTCTGGGGCCGGCGCCGCTCGATGATGCTGTCGTTCTGCGCCTACCTGGCCAGCTTCGTTCTCTTCGCCCTGGCCGGCAGCCTGGGGCTGCTGTTTGCGGCCATGGTACTGTTCGGCATCGGTGAAGCCTTTCGCACCGGTACCCACAAGGCCATGATCTTTTCCTGGCTGCGCCGACAGGGACGGCTCGACGAGCGCACCCGCGTATACGGCCTGACCCGTTCCTGGTCGAAGCTGGGATCGGCACTGGCGGTGGTGATCGGCACCATCTTCGTGCTGGCCGGCGACGACTATGTCTGGCTGTTCTGGTTGTCGGCGCTGCCCTACGTCCTGGGGTTGGTGAACTTCGTGTCTTACCCCCGCTGGCTCGACCGGCCCGGGGCGGCTCGTGAGTCGGGCGGTGTCTGGAACCACCTGCTGGCATCTTTCCGCCAGGCCTTCGGCAACCGGCGCACCCGCCGGCTGTTGTTCGAGTCCATGGGGTTCGAGGGAGTATTCCGCGCCAGCAAGGATTACCTGCAGCCGGTGCTCAAGGCGGCGGCGCTTTCTCTGGTGGTGCTGTGGCCGCAACTGGAAGACCTGGGCCAGCGACAGCGGGCGGCGCTGTTGGTGGGGCCGGTGTACCTGCTGCTGTTTCTGCTCAGCGCGTTCGCCAGCCGCCGCGCCCACCACCTGGTTGAGCGTCTGGGTGGCGAGGACCGGGCCGCCCGGGGGGTGTGGGCGGTGACGGCGGGCAGCTACGCCGCCCTGACGGCGGCGCTGGCCCTGGTCTGGATGCCTCTCGCTATTGCCGCCTTCGTCCTGCTCTACCTGCTGCAGAACCTGTGGCGGCCGCTGCTGATATCACGCGTCTACGCCGGTTGCCCGGAAGCACTCGGGGCCACGGTGCTGTCCATCGAGAACCAGGGCAAAACCGTGGCCACCATGGTGCTGGCTCCGCTGCTGGGGGCGGCGGTGGACTGGGCCCGCGGTGTTTCCCGGGCCTCCGGCCTGTGGCCGGTGGGGATGGCCGGGATGCTGGTGGCGGGATGGTTCCTGCTGCACCGGGGTAGAACGGCCGGGGGAGGCGGAATCGCTCAGGGATCCACGGAAACCGGTTCGCTGTAGTAATGGCCGTCGAAGACGACCTGGATCCGCGAGAGGCGGTAATCCGGGGGGATGTACAGGGCGACCAGTTGCTCACGCCGGTAACCGGGATAGACGGCGTAGTAGCCCTTGCTGAAGTCCTTCAGGCAGCGGTGGTAGAACTGCGGCTTGTTCAGGACGGGTACTGTCGGATAGGTGGAAAAGTGATCGATGAATCCACAGGTGGTCCTGATCTTGACGGTCTTCTTGCTTACGTTGTTCACGGTTACGCTCAGGTAGACCTTGCGACCCCCGGGAGGCTTCATGTAGGACTCGAACTCCACCAGACCGGCGTAAGGCTGCGCCCGCTCGACCTCGACGACGATCGGTTCCCGGGTGTGCGGGTGCCAGCGGAAGCCGTCCGGCGGGCACGAACAGGACATGGTCGTGGCGAGCAGCAGCAGCAGACAAGTGATCATCGGAGCGACTGCGATGACTCTCGACGACGGTTGGGTCATGTCGATTCCTCTCCCCGGTTACTGGTGTTTCCGTGCCTTGCCGGTCATGGGCACGAAGCGGACCGGCAGGCTGTCGGTCTCCACCAGCTTGCCGCCGCGCTTGCGGTAGGTCTTCAGCTGCTGGTCGGCGCTCGGACCCAGGGGAATCACCAGCCGCCCGCCCTCCTTGAGCTGTTCGACCAGCGGCACCGGCACCTGCCGGGGAGCGGCGGTGACGATGATGGCATCGTAGGGAGCGTGCTCGGGCCAGCCGTCGAAGCCGTCGCCGACCTTGAGATGCACGTTCCTTATCCCCAGCGCGGCCAGCACCCGGGCGGCCCGGGTCGAAAGCTCGGCGAGGATCTCCACGGAGTAGACCTGCGCGGCCAGCCGGGAAAGCACCGCGGCCTGGTAGCCGGAGCCGGTGCCCACCTCGAGGACCTTCTCCCGGCCGGTGAGCTCGAGCGCCTGGCTCATGTAGGCCACGATGTAGGGCTGGGAGATGGTCTGCTGGTGGCCGATGGGCAGGGGGTGATCACGGTAGGCCTGGTTGAGGTAGGCCGCGGGCACGAACAGGTGGCGCGGAATCCCGGCCAGGGCGCGCAGCACTCGCCGGTCGGAGATCTCCCGGGCCAGTTTCTCGACCAGTGCCCGGCGCCGGCGTGCCTGGGTGGCCTCGTCGGGCGGCCCGGCCGCCCGGCAGGTTGACAGGGGCAGAAAGCCGGCCGCCAGGACGAGGGTGGACACCAGCACCGTCACCGCCGTCCTGGCTCCGGGGAGAAGCCGTTGCCCGTGCTCTTTCATCCCCTGGATCTTCGCCCAGAACGGACAGGATGGCAACAGCGAGCATACGCGCCCGGCAGGGCTCGAACCTGCGGCATGCGGATTCGAAGTCCGTTTGTCACATTTTGTAATGACTAGAATTCCAGTCAACGAGTTGTTAGCTCACCGGTGTTGCGCTCTGACACAAAAATGTGTATAATGTAAAAGTGAAGCGTAAGGAGCTTGAAAAGCGGTTGCGAAAACTCGGCTGGCGCTTTTTGAAGCACGGTGGAAAGCATGATGTATGGACGGACGGCGAAAGGCTTGAGTACATTCCCAGGCACCGGGAGATCAGCGAACGTCTGGCCCGTTCGATCTTGAGAAAGGCATGTATGAAAACATGGCAAGAGAAAAAACCATGAGCGAAGCCAGGCTGCGCCTTCCTGGGCGGTTGGTGAAGGACGGCAAATTCTGGCTGGCGGAGCTTCCTTCTCTCGACGCAGCCACCCAGGGGCGCAGTCGCCGCGAAGCGCTCCAGATGGCCGGCGATCTAGTCGAAACCATGGCCGATCGACCCGGTTTCCGGGTGGAAGTCATCCTTACCGCCAAGAACGCCTTCGAGATCGCGGGTGACGCCAGGGTGATACTGGCGCTTCTGCTGCGCAGGCTGCGACAGGCGCGGGGATACTCCTTGCAGGAAGCTGCACGCCTGCTCGGACAGTCTTCCCCTACTTCCATCGCCCGCTACGAACGGGGTGAATCTTTTCCCACCTGGTCGAAGTTTCTGACCTTGCTCGGCGGTATGTTGCCTGGGCAGGACATTTTGCTCGACGTGGTGCAAAGCAAAACGGCTCACAAGAATATAATATAATGCGGAAACCCGCATGGAATATGGTTTTGCGGGCTTGCGCGATTCCTTCGAAACGCGCCCGGCAGGGCTCGAACCTGCGGCCTGCGGATTCGAAGTCCGCCGCTCTATCCAGCTGAGCTACGGGCGCACACCGGAGCGCCATAACTTCGCATACCTGCGTCGCTTCCTCGCCTCGTCGCTGCGACGTACTAAAGTACGCCTCGCTCCTCGGCTTCGTCGCTCCTTGGTCTGCTTTGTTCTGGCGCTCCTCATC
>Ga0164318_10006692_pt1 | contig 11154 bp, 4 predicted proteins | sample GuaBasSedimGuay9_FD_113734 | JGI IMG/M metagenome (GOLD analysis project Ga0164318, IMG submission 113734) | Subseafloor sediment microbial communities from Guaymas Basin, Gulf of California, Mexico - Guay9, Core 4571-4, 0-3 cm | ecosystem: Environmental > Aquatic > Marine > Hydrothermal vents >... | reverse complement strand
TATTATTAAGCTAAAAAATTATTATTTTCTTGTTTGGGTTAAAACTTGCTCCAATAAAAGCAAAATAACAGAACAATAGTAAGAGAAAGTAGGGTCGATTTACCAACCACACCGAGTCAGAGGGTATTTCGGCTTACTTTCCAAATTCCGATTCCTCCGCCGGGTTGTTTATCCGCTTTGATTATACACCGAAAATCATTAAGTTCTTTCGCAGAAACAGTTTTTTTGTTTTCGTTCCATAAATCTTCAACTATAAACTTTTTGCCGCTGCCAAAATTCATTTTAGCAATCGGGATTTTCAGTTCCAATTTTGCATCTGTTTTTGTATTGTAATTTGCCGCAACAAGAATTGCTTTATTTTTATTCCACAAAATGTAAGGAGCAGGAATATCTATGTTTGACTTAAATTCGACAGGCAGAATATTTATTTTTTCATGGCGCTGCCGCCCGTAAATCAAATCACTTTCCTGTTTACGAATCTTGAGCATTTTGGTTACATCTTCCAGCATGCTTTTATGTTCCGGTTTTTCCAATTGCGACCAATCGATCCAACTGCCGTAAAGCCATTTTCCTTTTCCAACATTTTTAGCTTTATAACATGAAGAAGCGAGATTTTCTGCCGGTCTGAATTCCGCGCTGAATTCTTCCCCGGCAAAAAACAAAGGAATAAGCGGTGAAAACAAAGCGGAATAACCGAACAATCCGCGACTGAATTTTATAACGTAAGGATTTTTATCAAGTGGAAAGCCTTCCCAGCCGACATCGTGCATGCTGATATTCGCGAGAACAAATCCGGGAACAAAACCGGAAGTTGCCCCGGCATTTCTTTTGTATTCAGCGATATAGATTTTCAAATTAGAGCCTGATTTTTTTACATTGGCAAGCCAGTTGCCGTTATCAAGCATCTGCCATATTCCTTTTCCTTCGGTAACAATAACATTTTTGATTTCTTGTGTTGGATTAATTCCTTCAACCAAAAGTTCAATATCATTTTTCCCATCCGGTTTTTGTTTTTCTTTGCCGACTATGTCTTTAGTAATGCCTTTAAAGAAAATTTTTAACTTGCCTTTATTTTCTGTAGAACCGCGCACGACCGAACCATCGGAATATTGAATTTCAACATTAAAAATTCTTTTAGGAATATTACCATTATAAACAGAGTTGGCAAATTCCGCTAAATTTCTTACCATAGGATGATTTTTGTCATATTCTCTGCTGTCGTTTGGAGTAATATCACCTTCGCCTTTTTGAGAGAAATCCATAATGCCTTCTAAGGGCAAATCGTATTCCCCATATTCCCAGTTTTCACCAAATACAACAATAGGGCGCCCCGCTTCCGCACAATTTTGGCGAATTTTAAGCCAAAGGTCAGGCCGGTGAATATCTAAATCAAGCCGGTAGCCGTCAACGCCAAGTTCAGTAACATAACCCGTGTACATTTTTACCCACCAGTCATCAAGTTCTTTGTTATGAGCTTTCCAGTCGAAATCAACCATGCCCCATGAACCGCCTTTGAACCACTTCGGATGTTTTTTCACAAGCGGACTTTCCGGCATAACGCCATGTGTAATGATGTCAAGAAAGATTTTTATGCCATGTTTATGTGCATCGTCAATCATAGCTTTAAATTCCTGTTTTGAGCCGAGGGAAGGATCAATTTTATCAGGACTTATAACAGCATATTGAGTCCAGATATTATAAAAGTGGTTGGAGTTGGCAAGATGATGACCGGTAAGCCAAATAGCATTAATGCCGACTTTTGAGAGATAAGGGATTTTAGTTTTCAGGGAATTAAAAGTTCCTGCTTCGCTTTTTTTGGGCGAATTAAAGTTTTTCGTGGAAATTTCACAAATAACCAGATTTTTTGTCCAGTCCGGCGAAGGAACACCATGTTTTAGTTTTTCAGCAAGCAACATATCAGCTCCTGTTAAACTGCATAGAAAAGCAGTAATTAAAAATAAATAAAATTTCATTTTGTAATTATTTCCAATAATTTTTTAATTGGTAAAATTTCTCGAACATAATTTTAGTAGCGGCGTCGGTGGTGCCAATAGCTTCCGAAGCGCCATAATTAAAAACAATAAATCCTCCTTTTGGAGTTGACCAGTATTTAATCAGGTCTTCCGCTTCTTCACGAATTGCCTCGGGATTACCGGTTGGCAATGTCGCCTGAATATCAACGGTGCCAAGGAAACAAACTTTTCCGGCGAAATTTTTCCCGAACTCTTTGAGACCATAAGCTTGCGGCTGCTGCATATTAAGAACATCAACACCGAGATCGATTAAAGGCTGGACAAACTCATTAATTCTTCCGCAACTGTGAAGAATTACATGCCATCCATTATCGTGAACCTGTTGAAATAATTGTTTATATCTTTCAGCGAAGAATTCATTAAAAGTATCCGGTGAAATCAAAGTGCTTTGCTGAGTGCCCAAGTCATCAGTAAGAAAGATCCCATTAACTCTGTCGCCGAAGATTTTCCCGGCTTCTTTAATATGATTAATTTTAAAGTCAAGAATCATATCAAGAACTTTATGAATTTTTTCCGGCTCTAAATAAAAATCCTGATAAGCGTTCGCGAGGCCGCGCAACATTTCTAATCGTTCAATAAGATTAAAATGACTTGTAATTACCACATATTTATCATCGGCATTTTTAATTGTGTCATCAATTCGCTCAAAGTAAAAAGAATCTTTAGGGTTTGGCGGTTTATATGAGTCTAATTTAGCCCAGTCGTCAAGGGGGTGACTGACGACCTGTCCAATATTATTTTTATCGATGGTTTCCCAGTTGCACCCCCAGTCGTCCGGCGCGGCATTATCAAAGAACCAGCCATTTTTTTGTCTGTCCATTTCCCAGCAGTCGCAAACATCGTTTGGGAAATCGCTAAAAGATTCCGCTAATTTTTCCGTCCAGAAACTTCCGATAAAAAAAGGAAGTCGCGGCGGGTTGTCGAATTCAATTGCTTTTCGTACTATTTCTTTTCTTTCCATAATTATTTTAGAGTTTATTTTGTTAATATAGAAAAATCCGCAAATTTCGCGTAAATTAAAATTACAATTATAATCAAAATTGTGCCTGTAATCTTTGCGTATTTCCATGGATTTATATCTACTGCTTTCACATCTTCCTGAACAAAGTCTTCTTTTCTTGGCGTTAATTTTCCAATTATCAGCATTATTGCGATGAGAAACGCGAAAACAGCGCCGAGAAAATGAAATTCATGCATTCTTTCTACCATTTTATCAAATGGTGGAACAAAATAACCAATAGCAATCAATACAAAGCCGGCGATTAAAGCAATTCTGGCGGCAATTGCAGGAACACGTTTGGTTAACATTCCAATTATAACAACAGATAAAATAGGGATAAAATATATGCCGTTCATTTTTTGCAGATAAGCAAAAATGCTGCCGGTATTCGCCAAAAGCGGGGCTATAAGCATTGCAGATGCAGCGATAATCCAGCCGAAAATTTTTCCTGATTTTACTACCTGATGTTCGTTTGCGTCTTTGTTTAAAATATTTTTATAAAGACCGAGACTGAAAAGAGTGCAAGTGCTGTTCAAAGCTGAATTAAATGAACTTAAAATAGCCCCGACCATAACAGCCGCGAAAAAACCGGTGAGATAAGGCGGCAAAACAGTGCTTACCAATAATCCGTAAGCGGCATCCGAATTCAGGTCACCGTTTGGCTTTAAGCCAATATCTATAACACCTTTTTGATAAAGATAAAAAGCAATAATCCCCGGAATAACGAGATAAAATGGACCAAGCAATTTTAGAGCGCCGGTAAGTAAAACGCCTTTTTGTCCTTCTGCAAGGCTTTTCGCTCCAAAAGTTCGCTGGATTATCTGCTGATTTGTGCACCAGTAAAAAAGGTTCAGCATCATTATTCCGGTGAAAATTGTAAAGAATGGAACTGATTGTTTAGCGCCGCCAATCGAATTAAATTTATCAGGAGCAGAAGACTTTAAAATTTGCATTCCTTCAAAAGCGCCTGTTCCATTACCAACTTTAGCAACCATAACGAGTCCGAAATAAAGAATTAAGAATCCGCCGATTAGCAATCCGATTCCATTAAGAGTATCGGAAACTGCAACTGTCCGCAATCCGCCGAAAAGAGCGTAAAGCGAACCAATTATTCCAACGACCCAGACAATAGTCCAAAGTGCGATTGTGGGAGATTCTATCCCGAGCAAAACTTTCAAGTTCAGCATACCGATAAGACCGGTAGCGCCGGTGTACAAAATTATCGGGAGAAGAAGAACCGCGTAAGCAATTAAAAAGACCATGCTTGTAATCACGCGGGTTTTGTGGTCATAACGAATTTCCAGATATTGTGGAAGAGTGGCTATCCCGCTTTTTAAAAATCGCGGAAGAAAAAATAGAGCCATTGCAACCAAACCGGTAACAGCAACGATTTCCCATATCATAACACAAAGCCCATCGGTAAAAGCGGCGCCGTTTAATCCAACCATTTGCTCGGTTGAAAGGTTTGTTAATAAAAGCGAACCGGCGATGATTGGAAACGTAAGGCTTCGGCCGGCGAGAAAAAAACCTGTGCTGCTTTCATGATCATCTTTGCGGGTGAGCAGCCACGTAATAAGTCCCACGAGACCTGTAAAAGTTAGAAAAGATATTATTGCTGTCATGAGTTTTAATAATTAGTTAATTAGTTCAATCCCTAATGAAGTAACATGTTTCGCCTACAAAGTAATGCTCCGAACACAGTCATAATCCATATAATTCCCGGTTCCGGGATTTGCGATGCGAGAAATTCTTCCGGTAAAAGAGGTCTGTCGCTGACGCGGACTTCATCAATTATTCCATTCATGTAACCGACCGGACGGTCCCAATGGAAAGAGCGTCCAATCGCCCACGGTTCGTTCCATTTTAAAGAAACGCTGCCCGGAACAGTTCTTGATGCTTCGAGATAATAATCTTCGTCATTTTCTCCTTTAATATAAAGTTCTGCATTTGAAGTTGAAATATCATAAGTAACGGCAATATTATACCATTTCCCGGTTTCAATAATAGTAATTCCCGAACCAAAAGGTTCTCGTCCGTCAAACCAATAAATATCGTTTGTGTCATCATCAACAACAAGCGACTGAAAAAAAGCATTGCTTGAAGAAACCACTTTTAAATAAAAAGGAGGATAATCGCCAAAAACTTTTCCGTCTTTCCCAAGAATGCATGGCCAGTTTCCATCGGTTCCGTTTTTATTAAAAACTTTCACGGATGCTTCAAAAGACCAGCCGTTTGTAAAATTGTAATAGTCAATCATTTTGCGGACGCTGTTTGTCGCAGTGCTTATAGCAGCGTTCCAGTCTCCAAAATAAAGAGCAAGAGTATTTGTCTCGCCGGTTTGCGGGACAATGTTAAAAGGCACATCATTAGTAGCAACCGGTCTTGAATCGTCGCTCCAGGTTGACATGTGGTTATTGTTAATAGTGGAATCGCGATACCAGTCATCGCCATCGGCGGCATGCTGCACTCCGTTGCTTCCTTCCTCAAATCTCCAGTAAGCGATAGTATTCTTATCAGAACTTACAAAAGGCAGGTAAGTCATTCGGAGCAAAGTGTTACCATAAGGTACAAGCTGAATAGTTTCGGTTGTTTCCGAAACGGAAAACGGTTTTTCGGGCAAATCCGGAGCAACCCATTTTCTTGTTTTCCATTTAAAATCCGAAAGATTTCTTTGAGAATATAGTTCCTTTCCGGAGCAAGTCCAAGTTGGTATTTTTTTTGCTTTTACTTCAAGAGCAATTCTCGGATTTTCCCAAGCATGGGAATTTTCAGGTACAGTTAAATTTTTAACTTTAAAAGAAGCATCCGGATTTTTTTCGTCAAGCAAAAGCGCGTAGTTCCAGTTTCCATTTGGAGAAGCAAACTCTTCAAACGCTCCGCGATGCGTTCCCATAGTTTTTAAATTAGTGTGACGATAAGCGGCAACCGGCAAACTGAAAAGCAAGGGACCACGATTAACCACTACAGCTTCCGCAACAGTTCCCATTTTTTCTTCATCGGGAATATAGTATCTCGGATCGCCTCGAACTGTAGAAAAAGTTAAATTAATTTCCATGGGAAAAGTTATATCGATTTTATCACCGGAAGACCATTCGCGTTCTATAGTTGCCCAGCTTCCGCTGATGGAAGTTTCGGGGATTTGTAAATCATTGACTTTGAAAACCGGCGATTTACACCATCCCGGAATTCTTAATTTTACAGGAAAAGTTACCGCAACATCTGTTGTAAAAATTATAGAAATATTTTCATCAAAAGGATAGGAAGTTTCCTGAATTAAATTTACTTTCGCACCCGCGATAGAAAAGTTTGCTTTCATCGGACCATAGTGAATTATGGAGAGTTCACCGGTTTTAGATAGTAAAATCATATTTTCAAGAAAAATAGGCAGGATTCGCGGGCCGTTGGAATGGCAGCAATCCCAGGTTTGCCGAATAGCGTATTTCATGTGATGGTCATAATGGCAGGCGGTAAGCTGGTTTTGGCAGGTAAAATACGCAGCAGCTTTTCCGTCTTTGCTTCGCGCGCCGGGCATGGCATTGAGTGCGGCTTTTTCCGCCAAGTCGGCATAATGAGAATCACCGGTCAATTTAAACATTCTTGACCAGTGCCAAACCCACCAGAAGGGGTCACAAAGTTCCATGTGATGATAAGGACCTTTGCCGTAAAGATTTTCGCCATGCCCACTTGGTGAACCGTTTTGCAGAAGATGTTGTAGTTCAACTTTTTGTTCGACAAGATTTAAAAGTTCGAGAAGATTTGTGTCCCCGGTAGTTTTATAAATTTCGAGAACACCCTGCATACCGATAATAATTCCGGCAGTATGTCCGGTAAGCCAGTAATTAGTTTTAACATTTTCCAAATCCCATCCATACTTTTTCAAATATTCGTGCATTATATAAACCGCATTTGTAAGGTATCTTTTGTTGCCGGTAAGTTCGAAAAGTTTAGAAAGCGCGGGCACAGGCGATCCCCACCAGATTCCGAACATAGGTCTGTTGTTTGTGCTTGTCGGACCGAAAGTATCGCAGAAAAGATTCGCTGCGTTTGTACATTCTGCAAAAACGCGTTCATTACCGGTTAATCTGTAATATTGGAGAAAGGCGTTAATATGTTCGCCATACGACCAAAGTTCGAGTTCTGCGGAATATTCCGCCAAATTATTTTTGAATTGATTGTTCGTAGAAGTGGTGCCAAGATAACCATCAGCAGGTAGATTTTCCAGAATAGCGTTAACAGCTTTATCAATAATATTGCTGGAGAATTCTATCCCGGCGACATAACCTAATCTTGACATTAAGTCAACCCAATGAGCTTGATATTCGCCGGCGGCGTGTGAGCATTGCCGCTCCACATAAGGCATATAAAAATTTGTATGACCATAATTGTGAGTGGGTTGAAAACAATCCCACCAATCGCCATCGAGACTCATTTCTTCAACGTTGGAAGCCCAGCCGTTAGTTGCGTCTTCAAAAATGTGCTGTTTAATCCAACCTAGCGGGCGAACTGATCCGGCAGGGAGCAAAGAATAATTATCCGTTACCTTTAGATAATTGGTAGCGAAAACAGTTCCCGTGAATAAGGTAATCACGCAAAAATTGTATAAATAATTTAAAATTTTCTTAAAATAATCCATAATTCTAATAATCCAATAATCCATATAAATGCTGGTTCCGGCAAAGCACGCGTTATTGTTACGCTATCGCTCGATGTATCACCATAAGTATTTGTTCCGCTAACAGAAATTATATTTGCTCCCAGGTCGAGCGGGATGTTTGGAACTGACCAACTTGCACTCGCGGAAAAAGTTCCATTGCTGCCGTTAGCTTCGTTCATCCAATTCATTTTACCGACAACTTTTATGTTGTTTGTTCCGCCGATAGTGTATTGAGAAACTGAATTATCTACTTGAATATTACTGTTAGTAATGTTAACAAAAGGAAGAAAAGTGTTTTGCGAAGCGAGAAACTTGCCGGTATCGAGCGGAACGTTGCTGATGCGAACCTCATCAATCACGCCGTCAAAACCGGTTCCGGAATGAGGATTCCCACCATAAAACATAGCACCGATAATCCAAGGTTCATTCCATGGAAGCGAAATATTATCCGCAACATTACTGTAAACAGCCTCTACTTCGTAAGTAGAATCTGTCAGTTCCTTAATAAATAATGTTATAATATTGCCGTTTGGATCAAATCTTATAGCAGTATTATACCATTGATATTGTGACATAGCAAACCCGCTAATAAAAAAATTGTTACTGGAATCATCACAGCCTCCCGGTTGAAGATCGGTTCCGCCGGTAGATATAAAATATAAAGAAGGCATATTCGCATCGCTCTGAATTCCGCTTCCGCCTTTGCTGATAATTCCCTGCCATCCCCAAGTCGGGTTATACGGTTTAATTGTAGCTTCTATAGTCCATCCGTTAGAAAAATCGTAAGAATCAATCATTTTTCCGCCGACAGTTTCGAGATAGCTCATAAAAGAAGAATCGCCAAAATAAAGAGCCAGCTTATTTTGTTTCATAGTTTGCGGAACAACAGAAAATGGCACATCGTTAGTAGCAATGGGCCGTGTACCAGACCCGGTAGTTGACATGTGATTGCTATTAACGGTTTCATCAAGATAAAAATCATCATTGTCAGCGGTATGTATAGTCCCATTAGCGCCGTTTTCAAATCTCCAATAAGCGATTGTAGGATCAATATCCTGAACTTTTACATTGCTGAAAACAGCGCCGCTAAATCTCGAACTGTTATGAGCGGAGAATCCCAGACCTATATAACAAATTTTGTTCATAGGAAATTCCGTGCTGCCGACAAAAGTCCACGTTTCACCGTCCGGCGACCAGAAGCCCGAAAAAATATTTCCCATCCGCGTAAGTTTTATGTATGAAGGAAACATTTTGTATTTGTCTTTTGTTGTAAAACCTACTCCGGCACCTGTAACAGAACGCCAAACAAATTGTGCGGAATTTGTATTGTTTACATCAAGCCGGGAAAGAGCAATGTATGCCATAGGAGAATTCGATGACAAGTTTTCGCGAATCATTAAAGCAGCTTTTGACCAATAATCTGCCGGGTCGCACATTTCCACTTTTGCGATAATTTCTTTATCTGAATGAATTTGCTGATAAACAAAATGCCCTTCATCGCCTGTATTTGCAAAATCGTTTCCTGAAGCGTTTATAGTAATAAAATCTTCCGTGAAATCTGCCCTTCCGGCATAATTTACATTTCCCAAGTCAGTACTATGCCATGGAGCCGGCAGAGTTTTATCTTTCGTTTCGTAAACGAGAATCGTGCTGAAATTCGCGTTCTGGTTTTCAGTTATAAGCCCGACTTGCGATGCAGCAAATGCAATATTTACTGTTTTCAATTCTTTTCCGTTGACAAAAAGAATAACTCTATCGTTGAGTTTCGCTGCACGAATGTTCCAGCTTCCCGGCGTAGGGTTATAAGTTATGGTTGTATTAGTTTCGAGAAATGGCACTCCATTAGTTGCTCCGGAAACAACAAGCTCAGTTGTTGCCGGGTCAACTTCGGCTACAAGATAATTATTTCCATCTATTGCGACAGCGAAAATCCCAAGCCCGCGGTTGTTATTTGAATTGTTATCAATAACAGAACAACGAACATCTATTTCATATTCGTTCATAAGGTCGCCTTTAAAAATATATTTTGTTCCATTTGTATCTGTAGATTCAATTCCTGAAGAAACATAATTCCAAGTTCCTACAATAGGAACACCGCTTTTTGTCGCGCCCCAATATTGAACGCGATTATTCCATTCATCCCATCCAATTGTATAAATCACGCCGTCAAAAGCAGCTTGAGCATTGTCGGTAAAAAGTTCCGGTTTTGCTGCACCGTCAAAATTTACGGAAACTGATGACAACCCCGGCGAAGGAATATCATCTATTTTTATATAAACAGTATTCCCGTTTTTTTGCAGTTGAATTTTGTGATAAACTTGAAAATCAAAGCCGGAAGGCAAAGCGTAATTTGCTGTGTCGTAACTTCCATCGTTCATTCTTTCGTAAAACCATCTGTTTGCAGTTTGGTCAAATCCCACACGAAGCCAGTCCGTTCCGTCTTTTACAATACACAATCCCGCTCGTCTTGATCCGCTGCCGATAAGTTTTACATTTGCTTCCGCAAGAAGATTGTCCGCACTTTTGTGATTGAGAACTATATTGTTGTAACTTGTTGCAGTAGTTTGACGAAGCTCGTTATCAACGATGTTCCAAGCGCCTGCTAAATGCGTCCAATCAGTTGGCAAAGTTCCGGATGCTTTATTAAAAAGTCCAAGATATTCTGGTTGCGCGGGCGGAGGATGATAGCCAGACATATCCCGATGAGTTGGTGCATCTGCTTTTAAATCATCTCCTAAAAAATATAATCTATCAATGTATTGTCCTTGTTCGGTTATAGTTCCCGAAGTAGCAACATGAGCAAAATATCCTATCCATCTTTCAAAGCTGTTTGGACCTTCAACGACCCAGGGCTGTCCAATTCTGACAATTTCCCTATTTGCGTCAAGAGTTTTTCTGACAACAATCGGGTCTGCATATTTCCCACTATTGCCGAATGAAGTCGGGCTGGCTGCTTCAACTCCTCTGATGCGATAATTAAAATCTGCTGTGCCGTAAGTATTATAAAGCATATAATATTTGTCGCGATATTTGAAAACTTTTGACGCTTCGTTAATATTACTCCCATCACCCGAAGACGGAGAAATTTTTTGCGTCCCTGAACCATGTGAAAACAAATCGGACATTGGATAAGAATAAACACTTTCACCACTAATAAGCCGGGTAGAATAAAATGTAAAAGAACCATCATCGTCTTTAAATGTATCTGAATCTATCCAATCTGCAAAATTATGAGAGGTTACCGGTTCGGTGTAAGGATCAAGCGGAGAAACACTGTTTGTCGCATGAGTTATTCCATCGGCTGTTCCAAGGTGAGCATAATAATGAAAAACGCCGTTTTCGTAGCGCATGTGTGAACCGTGAATATCGTTGTCGGTTCCAGAATGCCAGGTATTGTTGAAAGAAAAAACGTGGGTTCTCCAGCCCCAGTTTCTCAAATCTCTTGAGACAAGCATATCGCCTGCGAG
>Ga0164318_10006691_pt1 | contig 11155 bp, 8 predicted proteins | sample GuaBasSedimGuay9_FD_113734 | JGI IMG/M metagenome (GOLD analysis project Ga0164318, IMG submission 113734) | Subseafloor sediment microbial communities from Guaymas Basin, Gulf of California, Mexico - Guay9, Core 4571-4, 0-3 cm | ecosystem: Environmental > Aquatic > Marine > Hydrothermal vents >... | reverse complement strand
TATCAATCAGGATGATTGCAAATTCATCTCCGCCGTACCTGTAGCCTGAATCAACGCCCTGCCTGATATTGAAATTTATAATAGCGCCAACTTTTTTAAGAAGGTCATCTCCCGCAAGATGTCCATAATTATCATTATATTGCTTAAAATGATCCAGATCAAAGAAAATAAGAGCAAGTCTGTGCTTCTGTCTCTGAGCCCGGGCGATCTCTTCTTTGAGTCGGGAATAAAAATATCTTTGGTTATAAAGGTTGGTCAAAGAATCAGTGATGCACAATCTGCCAAGTTCTTGTTTGATATTTCGTTCGATTATGGCCCTTCTGATCTTGGCTTCAAATTCTTCTATGCCAAAAGGCTTATTAATAAAATCTGTTGCCCCTGCGTTTATAACGTCATTATATTTATATTCCCTGAAATAACCGGTCATGGCTATTATACAAACATCAATTTTTGCCTCTTTAATCTTTAAAATTAATTCCAGGCCGTCCATCTCAGGCATGCATATATCTGTTACCACAAAAGTATACGTATGTTCTTTTAATTTTTTTAAGGCATCCATGCCATTGCTTGCAGAATCCACCTGAAACCCTATATGCTTTAGCATCCCGGACAGGGCATCCCTGATTGGTTCCTCATCATCTACTATAAGCATGTATTCCCTGGTATAATCAATAGATTCTAAATCCATAGCGCTTTAACCATAATACTGTTCCCAAAAGGCAGATCCAAAGAGTTTCGGCCCGAATCCTAATGATCCGCTATTCGGGTTTCCAAGGTTTTTCCTCTGAGCGAATTCAATAGACCTTCTTTGACAACTACTTTAACTAATTGCCCTGTCAAGCTGTTATTACATACAAAATTAACGATCTTGTTTGAACCTGTTCGGCCCATTAACTGCCCTTTCCCTTTGCCTTTTCCCTCAACAAGCACTTCAACCTGTTTTCCTTCAAGGAACTTGTTTTTCTTGAGCGTGATTCGTTTTTGAAGGTCTTGAAGAACGCTTAACCGCTTACTTTTTTCAGATTCATCGACCTTGTCAGCCATTTTCTCTGCTAACGTACCTTTTCTATCTGAATATTTAAAGGAAAAAAGTGAATCAAATTGAACCTGTCTTATAAGATCAAGCGTCATTTCAAAATCTCTTTCCGATTCTCCGGGAAAGCCGACCATTACATCGCCTGTAATGGCAATATCCGGCCTCACGGCCCTCAGTTTTTTTATAAGGCCCATATATCTTTCCCTGGTATAACCTCTGCTCATACGCTTCAACACCTCGTTGGAACCTGCCTGAAAAGGAAGATGTATATGAGGGCAGAGATTGTCCATGTCACCAAAGCATTGAATCAGTTCGTCGGAGAGGTCCTTAGGGTGTGACGTGGTAAAGCGGAGCCTCGAAAGACCGTTAATTTTACTGATCTCCCTGAGCAGGAAAGGAAAATTCCATCTCTTTTCCCCCTCCCATAAGTAAGAATTTACATTCTGTCCAAGGAGAGTAATGTCCTGTATTCCCTCTGAGATCAAGTTTTTTGTTTCCTGAAAAACCTGTTCAGGTGACCTGGATATCTCTCTGCCCCTGACAAAAGGAACTATACAGTATGTGCAAAAGTTATTGCATCCCTCCATTATAGAGATGGAACCTGTGATATTTCCCTTGAAATATCCTTTGGTTGGAACAAGTTCCGGAGGTAAAGGTTTAAGGTTTATTGCCACAACCTTTTCGCGATGATCAATGATTCTGTCTATGATTTCATTAATCCTTCCGATATCCCTCGGCCCCATAACGAGATCAATCCCGGGAAATCTCTTTATCAAGGCGGCTCCCTGCTGCTGGGCCAGGCACCCGACAATGCCGAGGATTAAATCCTGTTTTTTCTTCTTCAAGGGCAACAATCGACCAAGGAGACTATACGCCTTTTGTTCAGGTTTCGCCCGAACGGTACAGGTATTTATTAGTATGATATCAGCATCTTCAGGATCATTCACAGGAAAAAGGCCACGATTTATCAATGATCTTGTTAGATAGTCGGAATCATATTTATTCATCTGGCAACCCATTGTTTTTATAAAAAAAGCGCCTTGCTGAAGCCGATTATTATATGTCCTGAAAATTTCCGATTTTTCTCCTTTCAATCCGTGCAGATCAGAAAAAGTCTCCATTTCCTTGATTTCGATACCTTCCTCTTTTTTAAGGGAATCCAATAATTCAAGAACCAGCTCTTCACAGCCGGGTGAGATACTGACCTGTATATATGCTTTAAAAGGATCAATGGTCGATACCATACCGATCCCGTCATAAGATTCAATGGTTGTTTTCAGATAATTGATCTCCTTCCTGTCCACTCGAAAGATCCGTCTATTTGTCTGCATTTTTATTATATGTCACTCCACCCCACATGAGCTTGGACCTCAAGATCTTGAAATAGCTGTGTCCCGGAGGTCTTAAGAGGGTTATCTCCTCCTTTGCCTTATATATAACGACCTCATCTCCATAAAACAGATCAAAGCCTACCTGGCCGTCAAAAGTGAGGGTAACTGCCTCTTCACTTATTTTTCCCATCTTTATATGTATAACAGCAGTATCCGGAATGATTATAGGCCTGTTTGTCAAGGTAAACGGACAGATAGGCGTTAAGATAAAAGTCTGCATGGTAGGATAAAGTATCGGCCCGCCCGCTGACAAATTATATGCGGTTGAACCTGTGGCCGTGGATATGATAAGGCCGTCCGCCCTGAAAGTGGTCAGAAATTCTTCATTGATCATTACATCAAGGTCTATAATCCTTGCAAGCGTCCTCTTGTTAATTACCACATCATTTAAGACCTGAAAACGGACGATCTCTTTACCTTTTCTTAAGACTTTTGTCTCAAGCATACTTCTTGTTTCCGCTTCAAGACGGCCATCATTCAATATTTCCAACACGGGATACAAACGATCCAGGGGAATCTCTGTAAGAAAACCAAGGCCGCCAAGATTCACCCCAAGGATCGGCACGCCAAAACGGCCGATTTTGCGCGCGGCCCCAAGTAATGTTCCGTCACCGCCAAGCACTACCACAAGGTTCACGCTCTTGGGAATAATCAGGGACTGAAGATTACACTTTTCGAGTGATCCTTCGGCCTCCATCTCCTCTAAAAAGACCTCTGCCCCCCTCTTCCTGAACCATTTTCCCAGTTTTTCAGCTTCCGACCTTGCAGGTTCATGGTTATGTTTGTAAATAATTCCAACAGATGTCTGGGACATAAAACTCCTCTATTTTTTTTAAACGGTAATTTAGGGACGAGGACAAGATAAATTCCTCAAGTAGCACCGCTGGAGAAGTTGATTTGTCCTCATTCATTAAGAAAGTATTCAGGAAAAATGGCAGTGAACAGACCTCTGATCTCATATGTCGACAAATATGGGAACAATTTCAAAACGATTCACATCCACAAGTCCCATGTCCGTCAGTTTTAACTCCGGGATAACCGGAAGAGCGAGAAAAGAAAGGTTCATAAAAGGCTCTTCTAAATCACATCCTGATTGACGAGCCGCTTCTTTAACTCTATTCAACTGTTTGACAAGGGTTTTTAATGGCTGCGCAGACATAATGCCCGCTATCTCAAGGGGGACTCCGGATATAACCTTATCGTTTAAGACCACTGCAAGTCCCCCACCCATACAGCTTACCTCCTCAACGGCCCTCATGATTTCCTTATCATTTACTCCCACAGCAATTATATTATGTGAATCATGAGCCACAGATGAAGCAATTGCTCCCTGCTTGAGACCGAAGCCCTTTACAAGACCAAGCCCGACATTGCCGCTTGCATGATGCCTTTCCACTACACATATTTTTAATATATCCGACTGAATATCCGAGACGACAAACCCGTCCTCTGATTTTACCTCTTCATAAAGAGTATGTGTCAGGAGCTGCCCTGGAATAATTTCGATTACCCTTGCCTTAGTCCCCATATGAGGGATGCGGAAGTTATCAAGTTTCAACTTCGCAATATTTAAGGGTTTATGCTCCATCAACCGTGCGCTGCTTTTTTTGACGGGAAAATTTAAAAGCTTCCCATGATCAACAACAAGAAGACCATCTTTGTAAACTGATGAAATCTTAAAGGTGACAAGATCATCGAGAATTACAAGGTCGGAACGATATCCGGGAGCAATTGCGCCTCTCCCTTTCAGTCCAAAATACCTGGCGGGGCTCAGCGTGACAAGCTGTATTGCCATAACCGGATCAAGCCCCATGCCGACGGCAGTTTTGATAACATAATCAAGGTGACCCCTTTTCTCGATATCTTCCGGATGCAGGTCATCTGAGACAAAGCAGAAACGGCCGGCATTTCTGTACGTAACAAGAGGCAGAAGGTCCTTGAGATTCTTTGCGGACGTACCTTCACGGATCATGAGCATCATGCCTTTTCTTACCTTTTCAAGACCTTCCTCCATGCTGATCGTTTCGTGATCCGATCCGATTCCCGCTGCAATACAGGCCTGGAGATTATGCCCCATAAGGGTCGGGCAATGACCGTCAACGGTCTTTTCTCTAAAAAGGATGAGCTTTTCCAGCACATCCTGATCCCCCATAAGAACACCTGGAAAATTCATCATCTCAGCAAGCCCGATAATTTGCGGCTCATCTATAAGCTCCTTCAGGTCATTGGCCCTTAGAGTCGCTCCCGAGGTTTCAAGGGGGGTTGCCGGCACACATGAAGAGGCGGTAAAAAAAATATCGAAAGGAATGGACCTGCTGTCCTCAAGCATAAAACGTATCCCTTCAAGTCCCATTACATTTGCGATCTCATGGGGATCTGAAACAATGGCGGTAGTTCCATGGCAAAGCAGTTCCGGGGCTAACAAAGATGGAGGAAGCATACTGCTTTCAATATGAATATGCCCATCTATAAAGCCGGGGACGACCCATTTGTCTTTCAGAACAATCTCCTCTTTTCCATGATAATCTGCGCCCACACCTATAATTATGCCATCGAGGACAGCTATCTCTTTTCTGTCAATTTCTCCTGTAAATAAATTGATCACATTCCCATTTTTGAGGACAAGGTCCGCAGGAATCTCTTTTCTTGCAGCAAGGATCCTGCGCCTTAATGATTCGACCATATCTTCCATATTGTAACTTCTCATTAATGCCCCTTAATATACATTATTATATCAGTATAATAGATTATTTACTTAAAGTATTACTTGCAGTTTTCCCCGTTACCACGCTTCAGCGTGGTAACGCATATTTTGAGACGCTCTGCGTTCCCGGAGCAAGGCGAAGCGCAAGGCGTCTCAACATACGTTCCAACGCAGAGCATTGGAACGAGGTGGATGCGAACGGTTACATAAAAGGACCCGGAGGTTATCCGGGGGTGATTTTTTGAGCATGAAGGAAAGGTGGGACAAAAGGTCATTCTCAAACCCGCCCCTAACATGCTTCTCTTTTTATTATAAACCATTCATCAGGATTATCAGATGTGGTGTCAATAATAAGGTGAATAATCTTTAGATCCGGATAATGATTTTTTATTTCATGGATATCCACTGCTTCAAACCTTTTTAGATTATTCATGTAGGCGTCTTCCGTCAGGGCGTTTGACTCATAATCTTCTTTGGTTCGCTGTAAGATCCTCCGGATACATACATCCTTGGGACACCTTGTTTCCTGAAGCAGAAGTGTCATCCCGTGCACTGCCGCCACATCTGCCGCCCGCATCCTCAATGCCCTGGTTATGAATGTACCGTCTAATATGACGCCCTCCCCTTTTCCTGCAAACTCATCTGCCATTTTAAACATTTTATCATAGACCAACATCCTCTTATCCATATTCGATGCCACCGCTGCATCAAAAACATTCTCGTTTTTTAACAGTTCAAGCCTGATCAGGTCGGTCCTTAAAAATTTATACCCTTTAATTCCGGATATAAGCTTCATCAAGGTAGTCTTACCGGATGCCGGAAGCCCGCAGGATACCACCAGGATACCCTGTTTGAGATCTTTTTTAATAGAATCTATGAATTGTTCTTTCATGAAATTACCCGATGTGTGAAATTACTGAGTGTATGAACAGGCAAGTTTAAAATATTTCTTTGCTTTGTCAACTGCTTCCTCCTTTTCTTTTCTGGAAATACTTTCATCATCCAACTGAAAACTTATCACTTTTCCCCTCACAAATGCCCTGTATACCTTGTAAAAGGAAAGAAGGGCGTTCACATCTTTTTCCTTTGCAAGTTCCTTATAATATTTCCACAAGGTTTTGGCTTCATCTTTGCCTCCATGATATTCCAGGTCCATAAGCAGGAACGCAATATCAGCAATAGTGTCGCTGTAACGAAACCGGTCGTTAAATTCAATGCAATCAATTATCTGGAGAGGATCCGTCAGACAGATATGCTCCATATGAAGGTCGCCGTGGCAATCCCTGATCCTGCCTGATTTTATACGTTCAAAAAAGAGGTCCTTGTTTGACCTGTAAAAAACATCTGTCCATACCCTGATGGCATCAAAGGTCTTTTCCTCTATGGTAATGCCTCTGTATTTCTCTACCTGCTCAAAATTTTCGTCTGTATTTACTTGAAAGCTTTCAGGTCTGCCAAATTGATCTATTTCAGGGCTGTTTTCGGCATTTGAATGGAAATCGGCCAGTACACCTGCAACCCTTTTCAGATGGTCATTCAGAAGGAGTCCGCTTCCGAACATCTCCTTCATTAATTTATCATCAGGAATACGTTTCATCTTTACTGCATACTCGACAATCTCTCCCTGTCCATCTCTCATTGTGTATGTTTTTTCATTAAGATAGATAGGTAAAACATCTATATAAATGCCCTCTGAAAGTCTCCTGTTGAGTTTCACCTCCCGGTGACAGTAAAAATTTCTTTTCTCAAGACTCGAAAAGTTTAGAAAGCCAAAATTTACGGGCTTTTTCACCTTGTAGACAAATTCATCCGCCACAAAGACAATGGAGATATGGGTTTGAATAACCTGGATATTTTCCGTCATATCAGGAAGAGAACCGGGATTTTGGAGATCATTAATCATGGAAGACATAGTTTTTAAAACCTCAAGCCAATTTTACAGGAGGCTGTCCGGGAATAGCAATTTTTTTTCAAAATCAGGGTTTGTTTAAAAAATTACCGCAGACATATAGTTGATATTTCGAGGATAATTTTTTGAGCATAACGCAGAGTTTGGGAAAAAAGGCGCTCCCGGACAGCTTCCTACTCTTACAGTCTGAACTGTCTTACTACAAAATCAGGGACACCGATTGTCCCCATAATTACAGGTTGCTGATGACAGTCGGAGCCGCCTGTCATCATAAGACCCTCCTGCCTGGCAAATTGCACATATGCGATGACTGTCTCGGGATCATGCGCTGAATGCCAGCATTCAACGCCGTCTATATATTCAAGCATGGACTCCCTGATGATCTGAAACTGCTCCTTTAGAGATGATGTAAGAGAAACAAGGGATGTCCCTTTCCGGTTATTTGGATGAGCAAGCATTAATTTGCCGCCTGCTCCTCTTATCAGCCCTGATGCCTCTTCAAGGGAGAGAGGCATTTTTGGTACGTTACACTTGACAAGATACCTGTTAAAGGCCTCCTGTCTGTTTGAGACAAGACCTTTTCTTATCATATGGTCTGCGATATGAGGCCTGCCGAAAGAGCCGTCCACACTATTTTCGATTTCCTCGAGGTCTTTATGAGTAAAAAGTTTTTGATCTTCTTTTAAAAGCTCCTCATTAATCTTTTCAAGAATTCGTTCAGCTCTGATTGTCCTGTGCTTTCTTGATTCAATGAGTTTTTGAGCCAGCGCCCTGTTATGAATATCAAACTGATACCCAAGCACATCAAGGGAAACAGGCCTTGAATCCAGATATCGAGGGTGAGAAAAGGAGATATTCAGTTCCACCCCGGATATATAATGCATTCCATACTGTTTTGCAAGTAAAGATGCCGTTTCCTGGCAGTCAATGGAATCATGATCCGTGGTTGAAATCCACTCTATCTTTCTTTTGTGGGCCTCTTCAAATATTTCCGGCATGGTCATCCTGCCGTCGGAACAATCTTTGGAATGTATATGCAGGTCAATTTTCATAATTAGTCTCCTCCTATGGTCCCGCGGTTAGGCAGATGGGGGTCAACATGTCCCATTTTCATCTCATATTCTATGAAAAGCCTGTAAAATGCAACAAGAACCAGGGAGTGGGAGATATCTCCCTCTCTGATAAAACGGGGAATATCGCTTAACGGCAGAAGGATCGTTTCTATATCCTCCATTTCATCCAGGTGCTGTTTTCCGGCAAGATATGCACCTTTTGCAAGAAAGCTGTAACATATATTCTGTTGAATTGCCGGATTGGGATAAACCATCCCGAGGGATATCAGCTCGGAGGTTGTCCTGTACCCCGTTTCTTCACACAGCTCTCTTATGGCCGTATCTTCAGGTGTCTCCTCTCCTTCTATTATACCGCCCGGGATCTCAAGGGTTATATCCTGGATACCATGACGGTACTGCCTGACCATAACCACTTCATTTTTGTCTGTAAGTGGAATAATATTTACCCAGGGTGAGGACTCCAGTATGAAAAAGTCATATGCCCGGCCTGTCCGGGGTGAACAGGCCCTGTCCGTCCTGAGATTGAAGATACGATATGACTTATCTCTCTTTCTGGAGAGCACTTTCCATGGTTTAATACTCACTTTGTTTCTCCTGTTTGAAAACGTTCAACGGTTCAGGGTTTAAGGTTAAATAGCGCCTGAACGAAAAAGGGACTATTTGTTTGATTTTAAAAGCTAAAAACTAATTGCTAACAACTAATGCCTCAAAAACTTCGATAGCGGGCTTGTGAGACTCCGATATCAACCATATACCTGCGGTAGTTTAAGTTTTTTCAAAAAATCGGCTGATATCCTTAATGTCATGGCTTATCGGGATATCGGGCAGGCTCTCAAGAAAAAACCTGCCGTAACGGGTTGACTTGATCCTGACATCAAGGACTGACAATATCCCCCTGTCCGTTGTTTTTCTTATTAATCTTCCAAGTCCCTGTTTAAGTGATATGATGGCAGAAGGCACCTGGTACTCCATAAAAGGATTTCCTTCTCTTTCACTGATGATCCTGATCCTGGCGCCGACCAATGGTTCATCAGGCGATGCAAAAGGCAATTTGTCTATGATCAGGCAGCTCAGAGTTTCACCCGGCACGTCAACGCCCTGCCAGAAAGAGCCTGTTGCAAGGAGAACCGAATGGATATCTTTTTTGAATTCCTCCAACAGGACAGACCTCGGAGCATCACCCTGCCTGAAAATGGTATAAGGAATGTGATCCTTTATGATCTGATAGACTATATTCAGATTATGGTAACTGGTAAAGAGCACAAGCGCTCTTCCCTCTGTTTTTTTTAATATATCACAAATTCTTTCAGCGACAGCCGGGCCGAAATCCCGCGTATCAGGTCTTGGCAGGTCTTTTGGAATATACATAATGGCCTGTTTTTTAAAATCGAAGTGAGAAGGATAAATACTCTCAATCACTTCATCCCTGAGCCCTAAACGGGACCGTATATAGTCAAAATTTCCGTTTGTAGAAAGTGTGGCAGATGTAAACAGTACGGTTTGCGCCTTTTTATACAGGAGATCATTCATAGGCCCTGATATATCAAGTGGCGAATGATATAGAACGAGGCTTTTTTTTCGCTTTTCATACCAGTTCAACCAGCCATCATCCCTGATCGTCAAGACCTCTTTAAGCAGTTTGTCAAGTTCCCCTGCCCTGGCCGATATTGCCTGATCGGCTGTATCGTCTATTTCTTCGATGCTCACTTTCTCCTGAATATTTCTTAAAGCCTGGCTGATATTCCGGGCAGGGCCTTGCATTATGCCCGAGAGGGTATTCTCATCAAGCCTGTCTTTGTCTTTATAATCAGCAAATAAATTGCTTATATGTTCCGATCCGCTCCTTAAGGCAAAAATTGCCTTTTTAAGGCCGGACTTGTTGAATCCCCTCCTTTTTTTAAACCCTTTTTCAAGGTCGCGTGCAAGTTCCATCAACTGGTTTGTGCCCAGACTTTCCCCAAGAAAGGATGTGGCTATTTCCTCAATATTATGGGCTTCATCAAAAAGAGCGACCTGAAAGCGGGGGATAATTTCCCCGAAACCGCCTTTTTTTACCTTCATATCGGCAAAGAAGAGGTGATGGTTTACAATGATGATCCTTGATTTTGCCGCCTTGCTGCGAAGCTTGCTCAAAAAGCAATCATCTATGAACATACAGCTTGTGCCAAGACACTGGTCTGATGTTGAAGATATTGAATCCCAGAGCATATCGGCATCTGCCATCCACGAAAGTTCTTCACGATCTGCAAATTCCGTCCTTTTCAGCCATGCATCAATCTTTTTTCTTGTTTCTTCCATCCCTGTTTTTAAAAGAGACTGCTGAGAAAAATATTGATGGTATCTGAAAAGACAGAGATAATTCTTCCGCCCTTTCATGATCATGGCATCTATATTGAGACTGGTTGCCCTCCTAAGCAGAGGGATGTCCTTTGCGTAGATCTGCTCCTGCAGGTTTTTTGTCCCCGTGGAAATGACGGTCTTTTTACCGCTTAAAATAACAGGAATGAGATAGCCGAATGTCTTTCCCGTGCCTGTACCCGCTTCAACTATGGCCGGTATTTTTTTTTGAAGGGCCTCTTCAATAAGGAGGGACATCTGCATCTGAGAGGGGCGAAATTCAAAGCCCTCGAGTGAGCCGGCAAGCAGGCCGTCAGGTCCGAAGATCTTATTGATGCTTAGAGGTATATCGGGCATGGATGATATTTCAAGCTCAATGTCACTAAATTACGATTGGTTAAAGTATCCGTTTAATAAGGGTTCGCACAAAAATAACTTTACAGAATCGGCGCTCAGATATAGGTCAGGTTTGTTCGATCTAAAAGCACAAAAGGTGCAGTAATAGTGGATTATTTCAAGGTTTTTGCTCTTTGAAATTTACCGAAAATGACCTGAAGATGAGATGCAAAAATGTTAAGTTATTTTTGTGCGGGCCCTAAGTCCCTGTTCAGCCTTTCCCTAAGCAGGCGGTAATCAATTTTTCCTGTTCCGAGCAGGGGAATTTCATCTGTTTTTATCACGCGGCGTATATTGTGCAGGGCGCTA
>Ga0164318_10006690_pt1 | contig 11156 bp, 10 predicted proteins | sample GuaBasSedimGuay9_FD_113734 | JGI IMG/M metagenome (GOLD analysis project Ga0164318, IMG submission 113734) | Subseafloor sediment microbial communities from Guaymas Basin, Gulf of California, Mexico - Guay9, Core 4571-4, 0-3 cm | ecosystem: Environmental > Aquatic > Marine > Hydrothermal vents... | reverse complement strand
TGGTGAGACGTTTAAGGCGACATTAGCAGTTCTTAACCAATATGGGTATCCAATACCTGGTTCAGAAATTGATGTTTATATAGACAAGAGGTACGTTGAGACGCTTGTTACGGATTCTGATGGCAAAGCGTATGTAACTACAGTAACAACAACTTCTGGTATTCATACACTTAAAGTGGTTACCGCACAAGATCCTAACGTTTACAAGTTAGTGTCGTTTAGGGTTTTGCCTTCAGATGAGCTCAGTTTAACAGCCTCTTTAAATAAGAAAGAGATTGTTGCTGGAGAAGAACTTGTAATTACTATGGTTTTGACAGACGCCTATGGAAACCCTCTTACGAGAACTCTTGTGGTACATATTGGGAACTTTACAGATACTTGTGTTGTGGGCAGCGAACCTGTAAAGTATAAGACTACAATAACAAAAGCTGGGACATATAACGTAGTAATCGAATATGAAGGAAAGGTACTGTTTTCTGATGTGCTGGTTGTGAGGCCCAGCGCTCCTGCCAAGATAATTGCCCTAAGGAATATAACCTCCGAAGCAGGACAGAGAATGGAAGTGGTGGTAAAAGTCTATGATGAGTATGACAATCCAGTACCTCAAGTAGGAATATTTGCTATCAATATCTCAAATGCCCCAGCACCTTATAGTTATTACACCGTCACAGATGACGAGGGAAAAGCTGTTTTAGTATTTAACATCACGACGGCCGGAACGTATCAAATAGGAGTATATATTGAAGAGAAGCCGGAAATTTTCACTACGATTGCCGTAACAATACTTCCTGGAAGAGTAGATAAGATAGCGTATCTAGGTCCTGATAAAATATATGCTGGAACAAGAGTTGAAATATCATTTGTTGCTCTAGACAAATATGATAATCCAGCGTTCTCAGAAAAGATAGAAATCTACGCTCCCGAAGAATTGACTTTAGCAGATGTTCCTCTAACGACAGATAACGAAGGAAGAGCATCTTTCTATGTATACGGAGAAAAGATAGGAAAGTATACGATTACTATTGTATTTCCAAGATATAATCAATCATATTACATCAATCTAACCATATTGCCGGCCGAAGAGAAAATAATAATTATTGACGTGGATAGAACTACAGTTAAGCCAGGAGAGGACATTGTAGTGACGTATACCTTACTGGACAAGTTTGGGAATCCAATAGTGGATGCAATACCTCAATTAAAGTATGAAGGATTCGACGTTATCATAAAGTCTATAACTCCTAGCGATTCGGCAGGCGTTGGTTACATTGTTGTAACAGCTCAAAGCAAAGGATTTGGGAGAGTCTACGTTGACTATGAGGGATACGTAAGTAACCCTATAGAGATTGTCTCAGGAAACCCAACATTGCTTAAGATCGAAAACTGGATTGCTACCTACTGGTACGTGCTAATAATCTTGGCCGTGATTATCATCTTTGGAGTGCTATTTGCAATATATATTAGAACGCTATGGAAACTAAGAAGAATAACGTGAGGGATGTTAAAACCATTTTATTTTAGTTCTATAATCTCTATACCACTTTCTTTTATTTTATCAATGATTTCTTCAAACTTAGTATCTTTCTTTTTGTGTATTCCAATTTTTTTGGCTCTAGGTGTTTTTTCAATAGCAAGTTTTAGACTATCAAAAGAGGCATTATACTCGGGGATCATATGTCCAAAATTCAGACCGTCTATGGCATATCTAGTAAATCTAGGAGCATAGTGACCTCCACCAAGCCCTACAAAGTTTACTGTTTCTTTTATTTTACTTTCGAGAAGCCTTTCAATGAGCTCTATAATGGTATCCGCAATAGCGTATCCTGCGTCTTCGTTTTTCCAAGCCTCTTCATCACTCCCTATTTCGATAAAAAATGAGGGAACATCAACATATGGACCATGATGAGTTACTTCATAGGAACATTTAAAATCCAGCTTTTTAGAGTAATTATACAAGATTCTTAGAGCCTCACTCATGATTTCTGGAGTAGACCACACTAACGTCTTTGGCAGACCCCCATATAAATTTTCTGAAAAATTACCAATGGGATGAACTGTTAACGTCTTCATTTTGCTTTTACTCGAATGTCTGGACAAGAAAATCATAATTCTTGGATATACTTTAAGTGTTGCCGAGATATCTTTATCTAAATAATTGTAGTAAATATGTTCTTTTGTTATTGTTACTAATAAGACATTTTCACTAATTAGATAGACGTTCTCATTGTTAAATTTTCCATACACCTTAGGTTTGAAGTTCTCAAGAATTTTGCTTGCAATATTCGTGCTAGCGAGGTCCCTTTTACACTGAATTAAGACAATCATAGAGCAGCACCTTACGTGAAAAAGTAAGTCTAAATTAAAAAATTTAAAAATTTAAATAAAGGAAAAAGAGTATCCTGATCTGTTCAAAAACTGGAAATCTACACTTTATTCAATGATTTCTCCAAATGCATAGCTTTTTAGAACCTTTACAATGCGTATCTTATGAGACTCCCCTTCTTTCGAGTTGGGGATAAATATCACAAATCCAGAGACTCTAGCAAACCCGTCTCCTTCTTTACCTACACCCACAATTTTCACATCTAGCACATCTCCAACCTTTACAGGTCTTCTAAAGGTTCTGTCGCTTCTTTTACCTCTCTTAGGCGAATTTTCTGCAAACACAAACTACACCTCTACATTACTTAAGCGCACTACTAAGGTAAGTCGTCTGTAATATACTTTTTGGTTCAGAATTTTTGTTAGTGAATTCTCAGTTAAATCATGGTGAATATTTCCAGGCAAAAAGCAATATATACTTGCAGAGGCTCAAATTAAATTAGCAGAGTCAAAAGGTGCTAGGACCTTGGAAGAGGATGTAATATACGTTTCTCACCCATTAATTAAAGATAAATCGTTGGAAGAGAGATCATATCAAGGCGAAATTGTGAGAGCATGTCTTAGAGCTCCCACATTAGTGGTACTAGCAACAGGGTTAGGTAAGACAGCCATTGCTGCAAGGGTTATTGCGGAAAGATTACACAAATACCCAAACACTAGGGCGCTTTTCATGGCTCCAACGAGACCTCTAGTGGAACAACATAAGATGTTTTTGAGGCGTGTAATGAAGATCGACCTCGATAAAATAGTATCTCTCAGCGGACACATATCGCCAGAAGATAGAACATCAATATGGTCACGAGCAAAGATAGTTGTTGCAACGCCCCAAGTAGTTTTGAATGATTTAGAAAGAGAGATAGTACCATTAGAGTCTTATTCCGTATTAGTTTTTGATGAGGCTCATAGAGCTGTTGGTGATTACCCATATGTTCGCATAGCAAAAAAATATTGGGAAATAGCGTGGTATCCACTTGTTTTAGGACTTACGGCGTCACCAGGAAATAGAATCGAAGATCTAATCGAGATTTGTACGAATTTGGGAGTGTATAACATTGAATTCAAAAGTGAGACCGACCCAGAAGTGAGGAAGTACTTATTTGAAAAAGAAATAAAAATTATACGTGTAAAGATGCCTCAAAAGGCTTTAATTGCAAGAAAGTTACTTGTAGACGCTCTTGGTACAATACTCTCTATTTTAAAATCAATGAAAATAATTTCATCCGAAAGCCCCAACAGAGTATCTATAAGAGAACTCACAGAAAAGATGGAGATGATTTCTGAGGCTGAAGTTGATCAAAGCACAAAGTCTCGAGCCCTTATGTATATAGGAATGGCCCTAAAGCTACACCACGCAATAGAAGTATTAGATCGCCATGGTCCAGGTTTTGCTAGAGAATATCTAAGAGAAGCGATTTTTAAGAAGGGGACAAGAACCTCAGCAGTTCTCACTAACGATGAGAGGATACTTCTTGCATATAATATGCTAAAAGATCTGGGAAATCCAAAGGTCGAAAAGGTAGTGGAGATTGTAGACGACGCATTAAATAAAAGAGGAGTACCTAAGATCATAGTTTTCGTAGAGTATAGGGATGTTGCTAAACAATTGGAGGATTTAATAAACCAAAAAGTACCTAATGCAAAAGCCAGAATTTTCATAGGTCAAGGGCTTAGAAAAGGTGTTATGATGTCTCAAAAAGAGCAGATAAGTGTCATTGAGAGCTTTAGAAGGGGAGAATACAACGTACTTGTAGCGACCTCCGTTGCTGAGGAGGGCTTAGACATACCGGAGACGGATCTTATTATCTTCTACGAGGCAATACCCTCGAAAGTTAGAACCATTCAAAGAAAAGGAAGGACGGGAAGACATAGAAAGGGAGAAATAGTAATTCTTGTTAGTTATACGGAAACGGGGACTACTAGGGACCAAATATATTTCTACGTAACTTCTGGTGCAGAGAAGAAGATCAAAGAGATGATCAGAAGAGCCATACCGAAAATAAAAGAGAAAAATAGAAAGATATTTACAGAATTCCTAGAAAGGAACGGATTAATCTTTCAGAAGAAAAGAATGACTCGAGGAAAGGTTACGCTATTTGACTTATATGAGGGTTTTGGAGATGATAGTTGAAGGTTTTGGCATTAAAATAAAGGACTATGGAATTTATGCAGACCTTCATTTTGGAATTGAGTATGTACTTGCATCTCAAGGAATACAAATCCCTCCTTTACAATTAAGCGAAATAGTATCTAGAGTATCAAACTCAACAGCAAAGAAGCTCATTATTGCAGGGGACATAAAACATGAGTTTGGAAAAGAAAATCCTCTAGAAAAGAGAAATGTCTCAAAATTTATTGAAAAGATGCAAGAGAAGTATTCTGAAATTATTGTCGTAAGAGGAAACCACGATAATTTTGTTTATTATACATTAAGGGACTGGGGAGTGGATCTTATCGAGTATTTAGAAATTGACGATACGTTAATAATTCATGGCCATAAATATCCCAGAGACATCTCTCTGAAAAGCTATGAAACGATTGTCATGGGTCATGAACATCCTGCGATAATAATTAGAGACGAATTTGGGACATCATTTAAAATACCAGTACATGCAGAAGTATTACATCCCGAGGGATATATGATACACGTACTCCCCGCGACATCTCCTCTAGCATTGGGAACAGCTTTAAATGCAATTGTAGGTCCAGAAGACTTTCTATCCCCAATACTTGCCTCTCTTGAGGGATTAAGCAATATAAACGTATATGCCGTAGTAGAAAACACCGTAGAACCTATAGGACCCCTCTCCAATCTTCAAGAATTCTAATTCATTTAATGCCAGATAACTCCTCCTCAAGCCGTTTTACAAAAATTTCTACAAACTTGTGCCTCTCTTCTGCAATCTTTTTTCCTGTATTTGTGTAAATCATATCCTTAAGACGAAGAATTTTCTCGTAGAAGTGTTTTATAGAATCTTCTATAGTCCTTCCATGTTCTCCAGAATACATAAACACGCGTGCTACACCTATTGCACCAATTGCATCAATCTTGTCAGCGTCACTCAATATCTTCCCTTCTAGTGATTTCGGGGAAACCCCTGCACTAAAACTATGGGAAATTATCGCCTCATAAACCGCCTCTGCTTTCGGGTATTTTAGCTCTTCTAAGAATTTTTTGGCCATTTTTGCACTCTCGATAGCATGATCTTCTATTAGTCCCTCCTCCTCAAATTTCCTTGCAATATCATGCAAAATAGCAGAAAGAGCCAATACTTCAAGATCAGCACCTTCTTGAATACCGATTTTCAGACTAATATCAAGAACACGCTCAACATGCTCCCAACCGTGAACGCCAGCATCTTTAAAAAACTTTTTGGCATATGACATCGCTCTTTTAATAATTTCAGACTCTATAACCCTCTTTATTGGCTCTTCCGATGTCTTTGACATATTAACACCTCAAAATAGCATTAGTGTGCCAATGGGAAGTGGATATGCTATCTAATGTGTAGCTATATGGTGGTAAATGGTGAGGGGTCCTTGGACAACATCTTTCAGAAATTTTGAGAGTTATTTAAAATAAGTTATATCTTGTCATAGACGTAAGAAACTTTTATGAAATTTTATATCGAGTATAGTAAAAGACTCTCAGGGTTGAGTGTCGTCCTTATTAAAGTGATATACTTCATAAGTATCTGTGGAGGAGAATGTTATGGACGTAGAAATAAAGGAAGATGTTGAAGAGGAGTATGAAATCACAGATATTAGGGGAGTGGGAGAAACTACTGCAAAAAAACTTAGAGAGGCCGGTTATGTAGATGTATTATCAATAGCCGTAGCGTCTCCAGAAGAGCTTGCAGAAAGCGCTGGGATTCCGGTATCTACTGCAGAAAAAATTATACATCAAGCAAGAAAGCTTGTAAAGTTGGATGAATTTAAGAGAGCTTCGGAAGTATTAGAAGAAAGAAAAAATGCTGCCAGAATTACTACTGGCTGTAAAGCGTTAGACGAACTTCTGGGAGGGGGCATACAAACAAAAGCTATAACCGAATTTTTTGGTCCTTTTGGAACAGGTAAGACTCAGATATCCCATCAGCTATCTGTAATGGTACAACTTCCTAAAAATGAGGGCGGTGTAGACGGCTCAGCAATATATATTGATACAGAAGGTACATTCAGACCAGAACGCATAGCATCCATGGCAGAGGCTAGAGGATTAGATCCCAAGGAAGCTTTGGATAGGATATACGTGGCACGCGTTTATACAACATCTCATCAGATGTTGATGGTGCATAAGGCCGCAGAGATCGCAAAAGAGTATAACATAAGACTAATTGTAATAGACTCGCTCACATCGTTATTTAGAGCCGAATATGTAGGAAGAGGGACCCTTGCAGAAAGACAGCAAAAACTGGGAAGACACATCCACGATTTATTAAAGTTTGCTGAGAAGTTCAACGCGGCGGTAATAGTAACAAACCAAGTTCATGCAAGACCAGACTCCTTTATACCAGGCATTGAAACAACATCCCCTGTGGGTGGTCACGTAGTGGGGCACGCAATGACCTATCGTGTTGGCCTAAAGAAAGGAAAGCAACATACACGAGTTGCGCGCATATATGATGCACCCGACCTACCAGAAAGGGATGCAGTATTTACAATAGATGAAAGAGGGATAGTAGACATATCGTAAACTTACAATGGAGTTCTCTCTACCTCCATTTCTTCTTTTGTAGGGTGAACCTCTACTAGATATTTTTCCCCTATTAGTTTGTCTTTAATATCGTCAAGAATCCAAGGAGCAATGTGGATTTCGTTTCCTACAATTTTTATAAATCTCCTAGGAATACCGAACTTATTTATGATTTCTCGATAATACTCTTCAACGTCAATATTGCTGGGAGGAACAATGATTCCCCTTACTATAGTTCCCTCGTCAGTAACTAGCTCATATTCTTTTGCAATATTCCTAGCAATCCTAAGAAATCTTTGTCTTAGTTGCCCAGCATCTTTGAATCTTGAGGAACAAAAATGAAGCGTTAAATCTACGTCCGCACTATATATTACAGTAAGGGCTGCTAAATCGCTTCCTAAAGCCGCAACAGTCTCATCATCTCTGAATTCGTATCCTAACTCCTTTAGCTTCTCAAAATTTGTCTCTACAATTTCAAGCTCGTTCATGTTTAAGAATTTCACTCCCAAATCATCTAAAACTTCTACTAAGTGAATCATATCCTCTACTTTATCTGGCAATGATGGAATCTCAACACCCACGTCCATAGAGGTGTTCAAAGCAGCTTCTATAACGTGATAGTATGGTGTGCGCTCTATTCTGCCCCATATAGAATGAGGTGGATGAAATCGTATTTCATCTAAACCAGCATCAGATAGCTCTTTTATTGCATGGAGATCAGTAGTGGTAGTGTAAAGATGTATGTGAAACGATTCCCCAAACTCATTTTTAAGAAATTTAATATAATCGAGAGTACGGTCAAGAACAAGTGTAGGTTCACCGCCGGTAATTCCTGCACCTTCTGCAGACATTCTATAGGCTTCTTCAAGGATGTCGTCGTAGCCATATGCTATATTTTCATTCGCGTAAACTACATCTCTTCCTCTTCTTTTATTTGATAAGGGACAATATGGACAGGCCATATTACAGAGGCCTGTGACAAAAAGTACGAGCTTCGAACCCCTCCAACAATATTCACAACCTCTTGGAAGTCTTCCTCGTACGACAGAACCATACGACAACTCGAAGACTGCCATATTTTTGCACCTATGAACATAACATCCCTAGGTAGAATGAAATATCGAAACGATCCAAAATATTTAAAAACTTGCTCTCCACATGCGGAAACGCATATGAAGTATAAATATGACCCTCTCTTTAATTGAAAGACTAGAATCTAATGGATCGTTGTTCGAATCTGTGCTTCTGTATGATTGTCCCATAGAAGAACAAACTTCTCTATAAGGACTCTTAATGCATTAGCACAGAGAGACCAGACCTCACGAGATGTCCGGGTATAAGGAAAGAAAATATAAAGCCCTCTTAATTTATTTCCTAAGAGATAGTTTTATATCTGCCCTTCTAAAACATCAGAATAATTTTAATTTCTTCGGAGGTGATAACCTTGGCTAAGGCCGAGGAGATTGTAAATCAAGTTGTAGAGATCCTTGACGCAATTATTGAAGAAGAAGGCGTGCCTCGCAATATTAAGAGGGGCGCCAATGAGGCCAAGGAGTTGATATCACAAGGAAAGGAAAATATTGGAGCAAAAGCTGCAAGTGCAATAAGCATCCTTAATGACTTGATTGTAGATCCAAACACCCCAATCCATGTAAGAACCCAAATTTTAAGTGCTATAGCATTATTAGAACAGTTAACTAGGGAGTAATAAAAGAACACTTTTCCTTATTTTATCACATATCGCCGAGAAAGCCTCGTCCTTCAGGGCGGGAAGGATACAAAATCTCTTGTGATTTGGTTAATTTGCGGAAAACTACTTTAAATACATAAAAAATAAAAGTGAAAGCTAAATCAAAGCTTTCCAGCCTTTTTTAGCATTTTTCTTATGTTCTTTTTAAAAGGAGGGTATATAATGCCATATTCAGTAATGATCCCCGTAAGATATTTATGAGGCGTTACGTCAAAGGCGGGGTTTCTAGCATTAGATCCTTTGGGAGGAGGTATGGGTTTATCTACTACAAGCACTTCTTTAGGATCTCTTTCTTCAATAGGAATGTCTCTCCCACATTCTATAGAAGGATCAAACGTGGTTATAGGAGCCGCCACAAAAAAGGGAATACCATTTTCCTTTGCAATGACAGCTTTTTCGTACGTACCAATCTTATTTGCAAAATCCCCATTCAAGGCGATTCTATCGGCCCCTACTATTACTAAATCAACTTCTCCACGCCACATAAAGTATCCTGCAGCGTTGTCTGGTATAATTGTGTGTTCTATTCCTTCATTAAGCAATTCCCATGCTGTTAGCATTCCTTGAAGTCTGGGTCGGGTCTCATCTACGAACACAAAGATCTTTTTTCCTCTTCTGTGAGCCATTCTTATTGGTGCTAGTGCGGTGCCCCAGTCTCCAACAGCAAGAGCGCCTGCGTTACAGTGAGTAAGAATTCTATAACCATCTTCAATAAGCTCTTCTCCATTTTCACCTATGAGTTTACATCTATTGATTACATCATTTGCATACTGTTCCGCGGCTTCCCACCCCTCATCATAGTGATCTAACATGTACTTTATTGCATAGAATAGGTCATGTGCTGTGGGTCTAGTTTTTCTCAAAATCTCAGCAGCTTTTTCCGGATCTATTCCTTGGGAAGAAGCTAGTGCCATTCCATATGCAGCGGTAATTCCTATAGCTGGCGCGCCTCGAACAACCATATCCTTAATTGCGAAAGCTACGTCCTCTAACGACTTAGCTTCGAATATAACAAGCTCTCTTGGCAATTTCCTTTGATCTATAAGTTTTATTACGCCGCTCTCGGCCCACACGCTTCTCATTTCTACTGCTTTCCCATTTATTATAACTCTCACAAAATCACCTCATAACAAATCTCTTCTTAAAGAGATAAATAAGATTTCTAAAACCATCCCTAAAGCTTTTTAGCTTCTTCTCACCAATACGCCTTCTATATGGAATGCCCACCTCAATAGCCTTTCCCTTCGTAAAGGCCTCAATTTTTATTTCTTCGGAGAATTCCATCCCATCTCCTCTAAGATCCAGTTTCTCAAGTAACTTCCTTCTGAAAACCCACATTCCTGATTGTGAATCCTCTATTTTAACTCCGAAAAGGAGTCTTACAGCTAATGTTAGAATTTTATTTCCTAAGATATGCATAGGATTCATCGCGCCTTTTTCAAGGCCTTCAAACCTATTAGTATTAATGAAGTCGAGATTTTGGTCTTCGAGTATTTTTACGAGTTTTGGAATGATCTCAAAGGGATATGTTCCATCAGCATCTCCTGTGATAATTATATCTCCTTTTGCATGTTCAAATCCTGTTTTGTAGGCTCTACCATAACCTTTCCTAGGTTCAACTATTACTTTTGCACCTAATGACTCCGCGACCTCCCTTGTCCTATCTCTGGAACAGCCATCGACAACTATAATTTCTAGATCGTAGCCCATTTTTTTAAGATCATCAGCGGGTATCGACTTTATCGTCCTTTTTATTCCTTCCTCCTCATTAAGAGCGGGTATTACTATTGAAATAAGTTTTCTTTCCACGAATATACACCTCTATCGTTTCTAGCAGCTCTTTTATACCTTCCCCGGTAACAACAGATATTTTGAGCCTATTATTATCTCGCTTAAGTATATCTGCCTTAGTTTCGACCTCTATTACTGGTATTCTTGGAAACGTATCCTTTATCTCACTTAGTAAATTTTCTTGAGGCTCCACAGGATATCCACAATGACTTGTGGGATCTATGAGGAAGACAATTACTGTTGCTAAATGCCTTAAGGCAAGGATCGCTTTAAGCTCTATCTCATTTCTTTCCTCTAATGGTCTATCTAGTAATCCAGGCGTATCAATAATCTGAACCTTTCTCCACCCAAATTCTCTATGGCCTACGTTTATTCCTTTAGTAGTAAAAGGATATTGTGCGATCTCTGGTTTTGCTCTTGAGATTCTCGCAAGAAGGGAAGACTTTCCTACGTTGGGATATCCTGCTATTACTACGGTAGGCTCCTCCGGATTTATTGTTGGAAGCACCTTAATAGTTTCTCCAGCTTTCCTCAAGACTTTCA
>Ga0164318_10006689_pt1 | contig 11156 bp, 7 predicted proteins | sample GuaBasSedimGuay9_FD_113734 | JGI IMG/M metagenome (GOLD analysis project Ga0164318, IMG submission 113734) | Subseafloor sediment microbial communities from Guaymas Basin, Gulf of California, Mexico - Guay9, Core 4571-4, 0-3 cm | ecosystem: Environmental > Aquatic > Marine > Hydrothermal vents >... | reverse complement strand
TTCAACACCCCTGGATACTGAACGATTAGAGGTCCTGTATGCAATCGTAGATACCCTGGTAACCAATCTGCACATGGAAGAAATACTTCCGGCAGTATTGGAGACCTTGAACAGGCTCTTTATATATGACAGATGCGCAATAGCAGGCAAAGATAGATCGGGCGGTCTGGAGACCTGGACCAGTCGTCCCCCGGATGTAGGCACTCCATACAGTAGCAGCATTGTGAAGAGGGTGCTGGAGCGGGGTGAAGCCTTGCTATATGATGATATTCAGGGTCAGGTCCCCTTTGATCTGGGTGAGAGCGTTGCAGGGCTCAATATTCGATCTGTACTATGTTGTCCTCTCATATTCAGAGGGGAAATAAAGGGGCTGGTATATCTTGACAGGTCAGTTTCAGGGGCATACTCCATGGATGATCTGGCCTTGCTCAGAAGCGTTAGCCATCTCATTGCCATTGCTTTGGAAAACGCCCGGCTTTATGCTGAATTACAGGATCGTTATCATAAAAAGGCCGATGAGCTTCGGAAAATCCAAAGCAGGCTGATAGAATCCGAACGTTCCGCCGCCTTGGGACATCTTGCCCAGGTTATTGCCCATGAGATCAGAAATCCAATGATGGTAATAGGATGTATGATTAGACGTCTGTCAGAAAACCTCAGTGACCCCGACCATGTCAGGAATACCCAAACAATTCTGTCACAGGCGGATCGGTTGGAACGGATGATGCGGAGAGTTGATGTCCTGGTCAACCTCCCTGAACCAAGAATGAAAGTCACATCACTTGAAGCTACAGTGCAAGGAGCAGTTGACCGGACCATTCCTTTCCTGGATCAACGCGGAGTGAAGGTAAAGACCTATTCGGCCCTCCTATCCCGTCCTATTCCCCATGACCCCGAACTAACACAAACCGCACTTGAGGCAGTACTTCAAAATGCAGCGGAGATATTACCCTCAGAAGGGATTGTTTTTATTACTATTCTGGAAATCCAGAGGGGCTGGGCTATAGAGGTGTCAGACTCACCTCATGAGGAAACCGGCGCTGAATACAAGGGAATCTACGATCCCTTTTTCTCTGCACACCCATGGGCTGTTGGCCTTGGCTTTACTGTGGCCCAAAAGGCAATGGCCAAACAGGGTGGTGACCTCAGGATTGGAACAGGCCATGATCATGGAAACAGGGTCCGGATGGTATTAACAAAACATCCGCTTACTGAAGCAAGGTCTCCTTGATAATGCGTTTTTTTTTGGGAAAAATTTGGATACTCCTGGTGTGTTTGAATGCCTGTCCGTGTTATGCCGGTCAACTGCCTCACACTGTAGCCATACTCCCATTTGTAAATCATACCCCGAGGCAAGAAGCCGGGGACATAATTCGCAGATGCTTTTATAACCAATTCAGCTCGTTGAACTATGTGGATATGGAACTCTCCACAATTGACCAGTTGCTCAAACAGGGACACCTGTATAGCACTGTGATGGAGCATGGCGAGGCAGTGTCCCCAAAGACATTGAGACGTGTATTGGGAGCGGATGCAATTATCTATGGTGAGGTGACCGATTACGGACGTCTTTTTGCTGTGTTATATTCCCACATCAGGGTTGGACTGCGTATCAGATTCGTCAATGTGCTCACAGGCGAAGTTGTCTCAACAACCAAAGAGACCGTCACCTTACGGGAAGGCGGCGCCGGTATTGAGGTGTTAGGCATTGCAACCACTGTGGTCAGAACCGTAATGAATGCGCGTGAAACTGTGTTCTTAGAGGCCACAGATAAACTGTGCAGAAATATAGCAAAGAAGCTCCCCAATCCGGCCCGGAAATCGGCAATGTCGATTTCAGCGCCGTCCATTCGATTTATACTCCACAATGGTGCAGCTCGGCTCTTAGAACCTGATATGGATCTGAGGGTAGTTGTCGTGGGAGATGCAGGGCAGAATGCCTGGGCGGAATTGCCTTCTTGCGAAATCTGTATCCCCCTGAAGGAAAAGAGTCAGGGGATCTATGCCGGATCTTACACTGTAAAAAAGGGGGATGTTTGTAGTGAAGGGCGACTTAATGGCTACATTCAGGACATGAATAAACACACCGGTGTGGTCCTTGACAGCTTGGGTACCATATCCATGGCCACTCCTAAGAACCTGCCTTCACTGATCAGCAAAACCATGCGCATCTCAGATGCAGGGGGACCGTACCGCATCCGCAAGGTTACTGTTATAGGACCCGGTGGACATCTGATTATAGGACCTGGAACGGAAATCAGGGTGGATAAGGGAGGTGCCCTTGTGGTACAAGGGAGCCTGGAAGTGTGTGGAACCGCTTATGAGCCGGCGTCCTTCCTGCCGAACGGAGAAATGTCCTGGAAGGGTCTATTGTTTGTAAAAGACTCCGGACCCAGCCGGTTGGTAGGCTGCAGGATAGAAGGAGCGAAGACCGGGATAAAGGTCCGTAAGTGCAGACTTAGTGTATCAAAAAGTCGTATAAGGAACAATGAATGGGGTATCGTGGCGGACAGGGCAGAGGTTATTCTACAACACAACTATTTTGCAGAAAATAGATATTCAGGAATAGCAATCCGGAGCGGCACCGGCTCTATTGAACAAAATGATATACGCTATAATGGGCAGTCCGGGATCCTTATTCACAACACCAGGCCCCTTATTAAACACAATAACATCTTGGGCAATAAACAGGCAGAGATATGTGTGAAAGGCATATTTCCCAAGATACCGTTAGACGTATCTCGTAACTGGTGGGGATTTTCCGGACCTGAAGGACCAAAACTCAAAGGCCCTTTAAGTTACCTGCCGGCAAGCAAACAGCCATTCATTCCATAACCCCTGGCTGCAATGTCACCACGGAGGGCCGGTGGAATCCTTTGAATCATCATCGCCTTCAAAGAGGTATTCAAGGACCCAAGAGCTGTCTTTTACACCTCCCTCCTGAAGGATGCGACGCACCATCTTTTCCTTTTCAGTACCTTGCCTGGCGGAGGCACGTTTTCGACAAGTCGTTATCTGTTCCTGTAGCCCAATATTTCCAGGTTCAATTAGACTGTAACACCTCCAGGCATTTGCAGCCGCCTTGCAGTCTTCTGCTTCGAGAGCGGAATTTATCCTGTTGAGATAATACTGTTTGATCTGCTCGATCCGTTGAAGTGCCTTTGGATTATAAGGAGTAATGGCCAGCACAGTCTTATAAAGCGCAAAGGCATTTTTATTAACGGGCAGCGTATAGCATTTTTGCTTAAAAAGCGCCTCGGCCTTCTTTAAGAGCTCCTTCACATTTTGATTTTGCTTCGCTTTAACTTGCTTCTTGATCCATATTTGGCTTATTTTTTCCTGTGCCTTGACAAAGGCGCTGCTTTCTTCCGGCACGAGGACATACTGCCTGAGCGCCATTTTAAGAGATCCCTGTGACTCTTCTATCTCAGCAGCCAGGAACCTCCATTCGCCCAGACGATCCAATATCTCAGCAGCCAGGGCTTCTTCTGGAAATTTGGCAAGCAGCTCACTGAGACGCCGGGCAGCGGCTTCCGGGTTAACCGGGGCTTCCTGCTCAGCCAGACACAGACCTATCCGTACTTCCATGTCGCTCCTTCCTGGAAAGTCTGAATAGAGGTCCCTCAACTTTTCCGCTGCCTTTTTGCAATTCCCGGTTTCCACGAGCAGGTCAATCTCAGAGAGTAAATTGCGAGTCCTGTATGGCTTCCACAGGCCCTGGTACATTCCGGCGCCAAGGCCGATCAGGACCAAGACAACCAGTATCCCCAAAATTACGTGGCGCGGTAAGGCAGAAACAGGCATCTCAGGATTGTCTTCAGGCCTTTGCGAACTGAAAGTAATGGATATTTCTCCAAGATGGATCACATCTCCATTGGCAAGTTCTATCTCTGAAATTGCCTTGCCCCGAACCCGGACCGGATTCTTGTGACTGAGGTTTCTGATCCGCCAACGCCCGAGCCTTGAAAAGATCTCGGCATGCCGTCTTGAAACAGACTTGTCCGGTATTACAAGATCATTTCCGATATCTCTGCCGATTGTCAGTTGTCTGCTTGAGAGAGTGACGACTTCCTGACTTCCGTCAGCCAAAATCACTATGAGCATGGGACGGGATGGCTGCACTTGGCCAGGTGCTATGATGGTCTCCACGGCAATATCCCGGTCCTTGACTGAGAACACCTCGGAATCTTTTACGGAAAAAGTCAGGGTCTGATGACCTACTCGCAGCCGGTCCCCATGGTTCAGTATCCCTTGAGTTACTATCTTTCCGCTTATTTCAATGCCGTTCCGGCTGTGGTCTTCTACCTGGAATCCATCTTTTGTGCGGCGTATAAGGGCATGGTGCCTTGAAACGGTAATATCCGGAATACAGGCTAAACAGTCTGCGGCCCGGCCAATCCATACCGGGTCTGCCCGGATAGTTGCTTGTTGCTTTCTACTCTCTCCGTCTTCCCAGGTAATGACTCCAACAAGGTCTACTTGGTCTTCCAAAATCATACATGTCCACTCAGGAATACGGCCCGAACATATTGACAATAGGCATTCTCAGCCTGTCCCACTTTGTCGTCACTATCCATGTTTGATTTTCTCCATTATTACCTATAATGTCAATTTGGGACAGTATTCGTAACTCCTAAAAAGGTATCGGACACATTACTAAGGATAATAACCAATACATCTGAAATTGTAATCCAGAATCTCTATCCTTAGTAAATGTGATCTGCTAAGATAAAAATCATAAGTCATTGCTTTTGGGAGCATATAAAAAAAATGATTGATAAGATCGGACGCTTTGAAGTTCTGGAGAAACTCGGTGAGGGGGCGATGGCCGTTGTCTACAAGGTCCATGACCCCGATATCGACCGTACCCTGGCCATCAAAGTCCTACATAAGAAAAGGTGCGTAGACAAAGAATACCGGCGACGCTTTTTACGTGAGGCCAAGGCAGCAGGAAGCCTCTCGCATTATAATATCGTAACTGTCTATGACGTGGGCGAGGTCGAAGACCGGCCCTATATCGCCATGGAATTATTGGAAGGCACCCCACTTGACGAGGTCATGAAGCAAAAGACAGAGCTGTCTCTAACCGACATACTCACCATTGGGATACAGATTGCCAATGGTCTGGACTACGCCCACAGCAAAGGCATTATTCACAGAGATATCAAACCCAGCAACATCATCTTGATGCCGGGAAATAACACGATCAAGATTACCGATTTTGGAATTGCCCATTTTGAGGATCAGAACCAGACACAGCAGACCCAGATGGGCGAGGTCCTCGGGACACCTCGGTATATGTCGCCCGAGCAGGCCAAGGGAGAAAAGATTGATGGTCGCTCTGACCTTTTTTCAATAGGTGTAATCCTCTATCAGCTCCTTACCAGGGAGGCACCTTTTCAAGATAACAGTCTTGCTACTCTTCTGTATAAAATTACAACGAAGGACCCTACACCCATAGGGCAGCTTGCCCCTGATATTCCTGTCTCGCTAAACCATACTGTGAATAAGCTCCTCAAAAAGCAGCCGGAAAAGAGATTTCAAAGCGGAAAGGAACTGGCTCAGTCACTTACACGCATACTCAATAAAGTGAAGGAAAAGGCCAGGGAACGCGAGAAGCCCCGCATCATCCCGTTCCGCATCAAGTGGACCATACTAATGGCCGCCATTGTCGCTTTTACCATGATCCTGAGCATCACGTTTATCTACAAAAAGCAATACAGGGCCATGACAAACCAGGCCATAGACTATGGTGCTTCACTGGCCAAGTTTATCGCCACCGAGAGCGCTGTCCCTGTTCTCAGCGAGGACTGGACATCCATCGAAATTTTCGTACATGAGGTCGGGCAGCGACAGGAATTCAAGTATCTGACAGTGGTAGACTACCAGGACGTTATCCGCGGCAGCAGCGACCATCAGATGATCAGCAAGCCCTACAAAAGGGTTGATGACGGACAGGTGATTTTATCAAAGACCGGAGATGTAAGCATATATAGTAAAAAGCTGTCAGACGAATCCGATGTCTTCGAATTTGACGCACCTATCATGTTCCAGGATAAGGAGATAGGCAAGGTCCTCCTCGGACTGTCCCGGTCATCGCTGCAGAACGTGGCTAAGCACACCATGCTAATGATGATCATGCTAATGATAAATACAATCGCGGCCGTTATTGTGGTTGCTTATGTGCTTGCCAAGCGCCTGTCTGAACCGATCAACATCTTGGAAAACTCCATGAACGAGGTTCGGGAAGGGGACCTCGGTTGCCGAATATCCCGTGAACGTAATGATGAATTCGGTCATCTTTTCGCGGCGTTCGACAAAATGGCAGAGGAACTGGAAAAACGTCTTGAAAATGAAGATTCGTCGAATCATGTCTAGGCATGCCCTCTGTGCACTTTTTCTCCTCGTTCTGCTGGCCGGAGGTTGTGCAAAAAGGGACCTTGGGCCGTCCATATTCGGACCAGCCGAACCATCTCCTGTCGCCAAGAGTAAAGATTTCGTTATCGTAGTTGCCGGATCAGGTGATTCACTTCGCTCCCTTGCCCGGCGGTTCCTGGGAGATGAATACAAATTTTGGGTAATAGCCGATTTCAACAAAATCAGTCGTGTGATGCCCGGCCGGGAGATCGTGATACCGCTCAAAGACCTCAATCCAGTTAGGATCTATTCAAACGGCTACCAAACAGTCCCGATATTGTGTTATCATCGTTTCGGCAACAAAAAAGCCAAGCTCAACATCTTGGCACAGACTTTTGACAAACAGATGGCCTTTCTCCACGACAATGGCTATCGTGTCGTCACTCTTGCGGCGCTTATTCCTTTCCTGGAGGGTAAAAAGGCACTGCCTCGCAGGGCTGTGGTCATCACTATAGATGACGGCTATAAGTCTGTTTATACAGTTGCCTATCCCATACTAAAAAAATACGGCTTTCCTGCAACGCTATTTGTCTACAGTGACTTCATCGGTGCCCGTGCAGGCCTCAACTGGCCGGAAATGAAGGAAATGGTCGACTCAGGACTTATTGATATACAGGCCCACTCCAGGAACCACTCTAACCTGGCCCTACGCAAAATAAATGAAGATGTTGCCGGTTACCGAAATAGGGTGTGGCAGGAGGTCTTCGCACCAACCCAACAAATCAGGAAGCATTTAGTTCTCCCATTGCATTCCTTTGCCTATCCGTACGGCGATACAAACGACCTGGTAATTGAACACTTGAAGGAACTGGACTATAGCCTGGGCGTCAGCGTACAGCGCGGGGGAAACCCCTCTTTTGAGTATCCATTTATGCTTCGGAGAACCATGGTTTTAAACAATTATGACATGAAGACCTTCAAGGCCATCTTAAAAGTCTTTAAAAAGGCATCATTGAAATGACCAAGTGGAATCGCAGAGGACTTCTGTATGGAACGATCTTCGTATGGAGTCTCCTTACTTCCTGTGCTCACGTTGCCCCGCTCCCAACTGACAGGATGAGAACAGTTATTGAAGCCAGAGAAAAGAGGGCCATGGAACTTATGTTTCAGGGAGAACTGGCCGAGGCGTTGATCCAGTGGAAGGTCCTCAAGACCCTTGAGCCTAAAAACCGGGAATTTACACAACAATTCCTGGCGACAAAAACCCTTATCCAAAAAAGAGCAAACAACCATGTCAAACTAGGTAAAGGAGCGCTTAGCAAGGGTAATATCACACTGGCCAAACAGGAATTTCTCAAGGCACTGGCCTTAGATCCCCATATGTCCACACCATTTTCCTGTTTGAAGAAAATGGAGAAAGAAAGGGCTATGAAGATCCAGGCAAAGAAGATCCGGCGACTTGCTGAGAAAAGAAAGGCCCCGGCCCCGGCAAAGCTGCAGTCCGTCTCCAGCCAAGAGGCCTACTATCTCCAACTGGGGATCGGATTGCTTCGGCAGGGCCGTCTGAATGAAAGCATAAGAGAGATCAAGAAATATCTCAATACGTATCCGAAGGACCGCGAAGCCGGCGAGTATCTGGCAGAGGCCTACATCAAGCTGGGAATTGATTGTTACGAACAGGGAAAGATGGCCAAGGCATTGACGCACCTTGAAGAGGCTCGCGAATACAAGCCGGCTGACAGTTCCCAGTTGGACTACTACCTCACGAGGACAAGACAAAGACTTGCCGAGGATTTCTATCAGAAGGGGATGAGGGTCTATCTTAAAGATATTACTGATGCCATTGAGTATTGGGAAAAGAGCGTTTCCTACGACTCGAAGAACATTAACGCTCAGATGCGGCTTGAAAAGGCATACAAAATCCGGAAAAAATTGAAGGAAATAGAAAAGACACAGAAGCTAAAATAGAGCCAAAAGATAAGTCCTAAAGTCTCATACCTGTCAGCCCCGTTCACTCATTTTAGAGTCTTGAATTTTTCCAGCTTTTCCAGCAATTCCAGTGCCCGGGCACGATTAAGCCTTGCCAATTCATGATCCGTATCCAATTCGAGTACTTTGTCCCAAGCGCTAACGGCCTCTTTCAGATGCTGTCGTCTGTAAGCAAGCATGGCTTTCTTGTTATAGAAATTTATCAGTGCGGGGCTTAACTTCGTCAACTGTTCTTGGGCCTTGGCATGATCCGGCTCAATCTCCATGACCTGAACAAAAGCCTCATGGGCCCTGTCAGGGGATCCTGCCTTCAGGGCCGCAAGACCATTTTTATATAGGCGTTGGACCGCTAGCTTATTCTCAAGATCAGCCAACCGCTCCTTCAACCTTTTATCGTCAGGCCGGAGAGTAGCGGCATTTTGTAGAAGCTTCCGGGCATCAAGGAATTTGTCCTGCTGAATGAGATCAAGGGCGTACTCAGAATAGATGAGAGCCAGGAGGTCCCGGACCTTAACTCCCCCTGCGCCCTTTTCCACTGGACCCTGAATTAAGTCGATTGCATCTTGATACTTGCCGGCTTTATAGAACTGCTTCGCTGCTGCATATTCCACCTCAACGGATTGAGGTTCCTTTTTCCGGACCACCTTTTTCTCCGGCTCCTTTTCTAGTGGTACAGGTACAGGAAGAGATGCCTTCGGCGCCTCTTTCCGTGGTCCCTCACGTACTTGAGGAATCACTCTTGGCACTCTTATCTTCTTTGGAATCTTGATGACTTGCCCGGTCTTTAAAAGATTCGGGTTTTTTATACTATTATATTTTGCCAGAATATAAAATTCTAAGGAGTCACCCAGGAAGTTTTTGGCAATTTTCGATATGGACTCGCCATACTGAACAGTATAATGAGAATATTCCTTTCCTAGATATGTCTCAGGGTCTGTATTGATCTGCTCAAGGAGTTTCTTTGCCCTCTTATTGTTGGGATCAAGATGATGTGCCATGGACAATTTCATTTTTGCCTTTTCTTCTTCACCTTTCTGAAGCAGTGCGATCCCTGTGAGCACATACTGTCTGGCACGGGTCCTGTCCTCGCGAGTTACCTTTCTTGTTTTGGATATAGTACCAAGTGATTCGGGACTGACGACAGATGCAATGGAAACAACCTTGGGCTCAGGGCCTTCATGTCTCGGAATACATGAGGTAACAACGAACAAGATAAGAACAAAAAAAGGATACAGATATTGCATCTTCAATTTCCTGAATTCCATTCTATGCCGGCACAACTTGCATAAAATCGCTTTCTGGTGACTTGGGTGGTGACTTGAGTAAAACAGATCAGTATAAAATACTATGATGGAAACATATAACAGCTTAAATTCCCAATCGTCAAGAATTGTCGGTTCTTGTTGTATTATTCGCCCGGCCCTTTTTATCGTCATTTTTTTTGGATATCTTGACATCCTGAACCATCATTTGGTAGTCTTTTTAATAATGGTGAACAGAAACCGCCTCTTCAGAATCACTCAGCAAGTGATTTCTCTTTAAAATATCAGCAGAAACAGAACCGATGTCGAATCCTTACCTTCAATGGCTCGATAATAATCACGGGATTCAACGTCTTGAAGTTGTCGACAAGGTTTTCATTGGTCGAGAATGGAAGGGCATAGATGCAACAAAGCGCATTGTTGTGAATCATCCGATGGCTTCTCGTGAACATGCTATGATAATTTTTAGCGATTCGAATTTTCAAATTAAGGACATGAGTAAAAATGGTACATGGGTGAACGACATTCATTTGACGTCAGGTTCTTTTAGAACCCTTAATGATGGAGATATCATTCGAGTGGGTGATACATTAATTCGAGTGAGTTATCCGGAACCTGTTCCTGCTGTAAAAAATGACAAGTGGCTAAAAGAAGAAACCTTGATTGTACACACAGAAGTGTATACAACCAATGTGGTTGCTGATGTGAGGGATTTTTCCGGTTTTTCACAAAACCAGGATTCTTCCAAGGTTTATGCGCTGATGAAGGAAATATTTGAAAGATTCTGCACCATTGTGCATGACTTCAATGGTGCGGTCAAAGACTATGCAGGTGACGCAGTATTCGCCTTTTGGGATCATCAAACGTTGCTCGTCAAGGAACAGGCCGTTCTTGCGTGTCAAGCCGCCATTGAACAGGAACAAGCCTTGAATATTATCCGGCAGAAGTTGCATGGGGAAAACCCCGTTGTTGAAAATCTGCAGATGGGATGGGGGGTAACTACCGGAAAGGCGACTATGTCGCACTATGGATCAAAAGTAGCTGATTTAGCTCTAGTCGGTGATTGTATAAATCTGGCTTTCCGTCTCTCGGGTTTGGCAAATAAAGATCTATCCAGCAAGATTGTGATCTGTTCCCAAACTGCAGATCTTATCTGCGGCAAACTGTCAGTAGTTGACTTGGGGTTGGTCTCGACCAGAGGCCGCAAAGGTCAAGAGCATGTTTACGGGCTCAAATATCCATAGGTGGCATCCTTGGATTGTTTCTCACCATTGTTCTATTCTCATGCTTTCTCCATTCCCTCCTGCCTCGCAAGCTTGGCGAGTGGGCAGGAAGAACTCACGAATCAACGGTTCAAATTTTCGGCAAATCCTTGAACCTTTGAACCCGTGAACGGTTACCGATTTTGTAAGCGTTCACGCCCATATTGTCATTTCGACCGAATTGTCATTTCGACCGAAGGGAGAAATCTTAAATGCCCATGACTGTGACATATTATGTGTATCTGCTAACAAATTGGAACAATAAAGTGATGTATCTGGGGGTAAC